>Ga0154365_1144_pt1 | contig 16391 bp, 17 predicted proteins | sample RifGroA2_FD_115893 | JGI IMG/M metagenome (GOLD analysis project Ga0154365, IMG submission 115893) | Desulfovibrionales bacterium GWA2_65_9
TGGGCGGGCCAAAAGCCCGCCAGGCCGGATTCTCAAACATCAGAACCAATCCGTTTACCCCAAAACCCTGCGGCGGGGAAAGCTGTTTTTTTATCACATAAAAAACAGTATGTTGCGTGGCGCAGAAAGAGGGTTCGGCAGAAGGCTGAAGGGCAGCAGGCTCTAGCAGACTGTGCCCCCGGCCACCTCGACGCAGTTGCGGCCGCTATTCTTGGCCCGGTACAGGGCCTGGTCCGCGCGCTCCACCAGCGCCTTCACGCTGTCGCCCTGGGTGAACTCGGCCACGCCGAAGCTGGAGGTCACCTGCCCCACCAACGGGAAGTCCGTGGCGGTGAATTCCGAGCGCAGACGCTCGGCCAGGGCCGCCACCACCTGGAGCTCCGTCTCCGGGCAGACCAGCAGGAACTCCTCGCCCCCAAAGCGCCCCACCACGTCGGTCTCGCGCGCGGTGCGCGTCAAGAGCCCGGCGATGGCGATGAGCACGTTGTCGCCGGCCTGGTGCCCGAAGCGGTCATTGACCTCCTTGAAATAGTCGATGTCGAGCAGGATGACGGAGAAGGGCTTGCCGTAGCGCCGGGCGCGCAGCACCTCGGTCTGCAAGGCCTCCTCCAGCCTGCGGCGATTGGCTAGGCCGGTCAGGCGGTCGGTGCGGGTCATGACCTCCAGGGCCTGGTTCTTTTCGTCCAGCTCGCGCACGGCCTGTCCCAGCTTGTCGTTGGTGGCGGCCAGCTCCTCGGTGCGCAGGGCCACCTTGGACTCCAGGTTGGCCACCAGATCCTGCATACGCGCCACCATGCCCGTGAAGGTGTCGGCCAGCACGCCAATCTCGTCCCCCGCCTGCACCTGGGGCCGGGCCTCCAGGGCGTCTGCGCGCAACTGCCCGGCGGCCTGGGTCAGGGCCACGATCTTGCGGGTCACCGTGGCATGGATGAGGCCCGCCACCACCAGGGCGAAGCCCAGGCCGGCCAGGGCTGTGATGACAATGGTCACGGTGGCCACGCGGCTGACCCTGGTGATGCGCCCCCTGGCCCGGTCCACCTCAATGGCGGCCAGGGCCTTGAGGTCGCGGGAGATGGGGTCCACGGCCTGGGCCTGCAAGGCGAAGTCATTGAACAGGCCGCGAATCTTCACGTCGAGGTCCGGGATGCGCCCGGCCACGATGAGAAAGTCGCGCAGCAGCCTGCGGGCCTCTTCCCGGCGCGCAGGGGAAAACCCCGGCGCAGCGCCAAGGGCCTGCTCCAGCTTGAAGCCCGCGTTCAGGGCCGTCTGCATGTGCGGCCGCTGCCGGGTGATGAGGTATGCGTGGGCGCTGCGGTCCATCTCCAGGAAGAGCAGATAGGCCTCCGTGGTGCCGCGCAGCGTGATGGCCAGGCTCTCACCCGATTGCTCCAGCTGGGCCAGCAGGCCGCTGTCCGGCGCGGCCAGAACGGTCACCTGGTCCACGATCTCGGCGAAGATCTCCTCAAAGCGCTGGGCCGAGGACAGGTACAGGGCGATGTCCTTGTTGCGTTCGCGCAGGCTCACGCTGACGTTCGAGGCCGCCACGAGCTGGCGCAGGTCATCGCTTAAGGCCACCACCCGGGCGATGACCGCCTTGGTGGGCAGGAAGTACTGCTCATGCGCCTTGGCAAAGCCGATCTCCGGATACTTGAGGAAGAAGTCGCGGTGCAGGCGCCGGGCCTTTTCCAGCTCACCGTCCATCTCAAAGACCCGCTGGCGGATCTCCACGCTGGTCAGAATCTCGGACTCGGACTTCAGGACCACGCTCAGGGCGCCGTAGCCCACCAGCGCCTCCAGCGCCAGCAAAACGAGCAGCATGGAGAACGCGCAGCCGAACTTGAGGCTGATGCTCAGGCTGCGCCAGCGGCGCGAGATGGCGTCCAGACGGCTCATCGTCCCGGCGCGTAGGTGAAGGCCACGTTGCCCTTGAGCCCCTCCACCCCGCCCGCAGGGTCCGTCAGCCTGAGGACGTCGAAGCTCTGGGCGGCGCAATCGCCGAATTCGTTACAGGTGAGCCGACCAGACAGCCCGGCATGGTTTGCTGTGGCATACAGGGCGTCGCGCAGGGCCTGGCGGCCGATGTGCAGGCGACCGTCCTGGCCCTGCACCGCCGCCTTCTCCAGGGCCGCGAACAGGATATTGGCGGCGTCAAAGGCGCTGATGTAGTAGATGGTCGGCGCGGGCATGGAGTAGCGGGCCTTGTACTCGGCGGCCAGCTTCTCCAGCTCGGGCGACATCTTCGGCGGGGTTGGCCCCACGAAGTACATGCCGATGGCCGCGGCCTGCACGGCCTGGATGAAGCTGTCCTCGATGAGCGAGCCGTCGCTCATGAGCACGGCCTTGGCCAGGGCGGGCATCTTCCTGGCCTGGAGCAGCACGTGGTTGCCCTCGGGCTGGAACAGCGGGAAGAACACCAGCTCGGCCTTGGAATTGACCACGGTGGTCAGCACCGGCTCCATGTTCGTGTCGTTCTTGTTCACCGTGGCGCCCAGCACGATCTGGCCGCCGAGCTTCTCGAACTCCTGGCGGAAGCCGTCGGTCAGGCCCCGGGTGTAGATGTCGCCGTCGTTGATGGTGGCGGCCTTGCGGATGCCCAATATTTCATAGGCGAAGCGCGCGGCGGCCGGGCCGGAGGACTCCTCGTTGGGCGCGGTGCGCAGATAGCCTGCGGCCCACTTGGGCGCGCGCTTGCCGCCGATGGCGGTGAGGAACGGGGCGGAGTTGTTGCCGGAGATCATGGACAGCCCGGCCTTGCTCATGACCTCGGCCGCAGTGGCGGCGTCGCCGGAGCAGGTGGTGCCGAAGATGGCCAGCACCTTGGGATCGGCCACGACCTTCAGGGCCGCATTGGCGCCGCCCTCGGGGTTGCAGCCGGTGTCCTCGGTCAAAAGCTGCACCGTGTGGCCCAGGACCTTGTCGCCGCGCCGGGCCAGAGCGAGCTCCAGGCCCCGGATCTGCTCCTGGCCCAGGGTGGCCACCTTGCCGGTGAGGGCCTGGACCACGCCAATCTTCAAGGGCTCATCCGGCCCGATGTCCACACAGCCGAGCTTGTCGGCGCAGGGCTCCGGCGCTGGCGCGCAGGCGCAGAGCAGGAGCGCGGCGAGGAACCCAGACAGCAGGACCGGGAGAGCGGCACGTTTCATGGCTAGACCTCCAATTGGTTTAGAGGTATAGACACTACCTTGGGAAACCCACCGCGTAAAGCCCTTCTCCAGCAATTTTCGACAAAACGTCCAAGTGGTAGAAATAATTGATAGCAAATCTTCACCGTCTTTCAACAAAAAGGCCGCAACCCTTTCGGATTGCGGCCCTGTACTTTTGGTGCCGAAGGGGAGACTCGAACTCCCATGGCCTTGCGACCACTAGACCCTGAACCTAGCGTGTCTACCAATTCCACCACTTCGGCGTTGCGAAGGAAGCAATTAGCTGCATCGGGGGTGCTTGGCAAGAACTTTTTGCCGTGCGGGCAAAATTTCCTGTTGCGCGACCGTGCGCCAGCGCCGCCCTACCTTTCGTCGATGGGCACGAAGTCGCGCAGGACCTGGCCCGTGTACACCTGCCGGGGCCGGTGGATCTTGGTCGTCTCCTGGTGCTCCTCGTACCAGTGGGCGATCCAGCCGGGCATGCGCCCGATGGCGAACATCACCGGGAACATCTGCACCGGGATGTTCAGCGCGCGCAGGATGATGCCCGAATAGAAGTCCACGTTGGGGTACAGCTTGCGCTCCACAAAGTACGGATCAGCCAGGGCCAGCTGCTCCAGCTCCATGGCAATGTCCATGAGCGCATCCAGCTTGCCCAGCTTGAGCAGCAGGTCGTGGGCCGCGTTCTTCAGAATCTTGGCGCGCGGATCGAAGTTCTTGTAGATGCGGTGGCCGAAGCCCATGAGCCGGAACTTCTTCTGCTTGACCATCTCCAGCACCTCGCGCGGGGTGCTGTCGCCATCGCGGATGTGCTCGAGCATTTCGACCACGCCCGCATTGGCGCCGCCGTGCAGCCGCCCCCAGAGCGCGCAGATGCCGGCCGAGACCGAGGCGAAGAGATTGGCCTGGGTCGAGCCGACCATGCGCACGGTCGAACAGGAGCAGTTCTGCTCGTGGTCCGCGTGCAGGGTCAAAAACAGGCTCAGGGCGCGCACGGCCTCGGGCGAGGGATCGTGGTGCTTGTTCGGGATGGAGTACATCATGTGCAGGAAGTTGCGGCAGTAGCTCAGGTCCGGGTTGGGGTACATGAACGGCAGGCCGCAGCTCTTGCGGTAGCTGAAGGCGGCGATGGTGCGCACCTTGCTGATGATCTTCGAGGCCGCCAGATAGAACTCGCCCCGGCTCTCGATCTCCAGCAAATCCGGGTGGTAGCAGCCCAGCGAATTGATCACCGCCGAGAGCATGGCCATGGGGTGCCCGTTGGGCGGAAAGCCTTCGAAATGGTGCCGCATGTCCTCGTGCAGCAGCTCCTCGGCGCACAACCCGGCCGAGAAGCGCGAGAGCTGCTCGCGGGTGGGCAGCTGGCCGAAGATGAGCAGCCAGGCCGTTTCCGTGAAGGCGCCGCGCTCGGCTATCTGCTCGATGGGGTAGCCGCGATAGCGCAGGATGCCCTTCTCGCCGTCCACGAAGGTGATGGCGCTCTTGCACGGACCGGTGTTCACGTAGCCGGGGTCATAGGTGATGAACCCGGTGTCGGCGCGCAGGCGCGTGATGTCCAGGGCGCGGTCGCCCAGGGTGCCCTCGACGATGGGCAGCTCAAAGGTCTTGCCGTCGATGATCAGTTGCGCGGTCTTGGTCATTGTCTGTACACTCGCTTCAGTATGCTCTGGCAGGGCGCCGACGATTCTTCGCGCCCCCCTCCGGGTCAAACCCAAAAACTCAATGGGCTGCGTACCCGTATTCGTGGCGATTGTCCAGCGCACCCCTCCGGGGCTATTGACAAATATGTCACGATAGTGCCAGACACAGCCCCGCCGCAGAAACATACCCCCCAGGGGTTGCGCTCGCCAAAAAACGGCTTATCATTGGTTAGCGCCATGCGTCATACCGAACCGGAGCACCTGTGAAGAACAAAGCACCATCCACGCCCGACCTCTCGCGCAGACGCTTTCTGGCCACCCTTGGCCTGGGCGGCCTGGGCCTCATGCTGCCGCAAAGCGCCTCCGCCGCCGCAGCACCCGGCGCCACAGCCGCCGACGCCGAGGAGCTGGCGACCCTGCACGACCTCAGCAAATGCGTGGGCTGCGGGGCCTGCGTCTCGGCCTGCCGCGAGGCCAATGCCCACAAATTCCCCGAGCCCTTGCGGCCCTTCCCGGCCATGTACCCGGCGACCGTGAAGGCCGAGGACTGGTCCACCAAGCGCCAGGTCAGCGACCGCCTCACACCCTACAACTGGCTGTACATCCAGTCCGCGCGCGGCCAGTTCCAGGGCCAGCGCTTCGAGATCCACATCCCCCGGCGCTGCATGCACTGCCAGAACCCGCCCTGCGCCAACCTCTGCCCCTGGGGCGCGGCCGCGCGGGACAAGAACGGCGTGGTGCGCATCGACGACCAGATCTGCCTGGGCGGGGCCAAGTGCAAGACCGTGTGCCCGTGGGCCATCCCCATGCGCCAGACCGGAGTCGGCCTGTACCTGAAGCTCCTGCCCAGATACGGCGGCAACGGCGTCATGTACAAGTGCGACCGCTGCTTCGACCGCTTGGACAAGGGCCAGAAACCGGCCTGCGTCGAAGCCTGCCCCTTTGCCGTGCAGGAGATCGGGCCGCGCTCGGAGATGGTGGCCAAGGCCCACGCCCTGGCCCGCAACATGGACGGCTACATTTACGGCGAGACCGAAAACGGCGGCACCAACTCGCTCTATGTCTCGCCCGTGCCCTTCGACATCCTGGACGCCGCCGTGACCACCGGGCCGGGCAAGCCGGACCTGGCCAAGGCCCCGGACATGATGGCCGACGAGACCCGCATGGCCTACGCCGCGCTCTTCGCGCCCGTGGCCGGCATCGTGGCCGGGGCGCTGCGCCTGGGCTCGCGCCTGGCCGGCGGCAAGGAAGGCGGTGATAGGAACGGCGGCGCTAAGGACGGCGGCGGCAAGGACGCCAAGCCCTCCGCCCCGCCAGCCCCAGACGCCCCAACCAACAAGGAGCCGTGGTCATGAGCCAGCCCATCTCGCGCCGCATGGCCTGGGCCTATGTGCTGACAGTGACCCTGCTGGCCGTCACCGGCACCATGCAGATGCCCATCGCCAGCCGCTACCGCATCACAGCCGTGCCCGGCCTGGCCTGGCTGGGCGATTTCTGGCTCACGCACAAGCTGCACTACCTCGGGGCCACCCTGCTCCTGACCCTGGCCAGCTACCTCGCCACCCGCTGGGTGCTCGAATGGCGGCGGAACTACGCCCTGACCGCCTTCGGACTGGCGCGCTGCGGGCTTCTGGCAGCGCTCATCGCAACCGGGGCCGCGCGGGTGCTGAAAAACCTGCCGAACGTCTCCTTCGCGCCCGAACCGACCATGCTCCTGGACTGGACGCACCTGGGCCTGGCCGTGCTGCTGGGCCTGCTGGCCCTGGCGCGCCTGGCTGCCAAGGCCGCTTACGTCCGGCCACGCTGACCGCCGCCAGGACTAGAACGCCAAAGGGGCCATGCCGGAATGTCGCGTCATGGCCCCTTTTTTGGGGCGGCTGTGCGGGGCGTGGCCCTAAGTCATTTTGTATATATAAAAGCAGAGAGCATGAATATACAATGACTGATGTAGCAATGTTGTTTGCCGTTTTGTTATTCTGGAGATATCTTCACGTAAGAGAGAAATGTTATTGCGATGGCGATCACGAACATGACGCACATGCCGAGCGCCCAATTTTTAAGCATATACCAGCCGTTTTTTATCCCTGGCTTTATCGCGTCGATTAACCGGCGGTGGTTTTCTTGCTCCGAGGCAACCCCAAATACAAAAAACCACCCAAGGAGAAACATCCCGGCAAAGATAAACGCCGCCCATTTATCATCTATCGGGAGAACCACGAGATGCAATGCCAAAGCAGCTATCCCGATATAGCCGAATACAACGACTATGAACATGGTCTGAACTTCACCACATTAGGCTAGATGACCACGCGATCCTGAATGATGCCTGCCTCTTCGGCGGCGGCCATGACGTCGCGCAGCACCTGGAGGGTCTCGCGCGCCTCCTCGGGGTGCAGCTTGCGGATGGCGAAGCCTGCGTGGATGATGAGGAAGTCCCCGAGGGCGACCTCCTCGTCCAGGATCATGAGCGAGGCGTGGACCAACGTGTCGCCCTCGCCCACGCGGCAGGTGGCCACGGCGTCGGAAATTTCGATGATCTCAGCGGGAACGGCTAGGCACATGGTTCTCTCTCCTGTGTGGTCGGGCTGGGATTAGCCTTGAGGCTGCAGGAGCCCCCGGCCTTGACGATCTCCTCCAGCACAAAGCCGATGAGCGCCGCCTGACGCTCCTGGGCGACCTCCGAGATGCCCACATTCAGGGTGTGGTAGTCAAGGGGCTCCATGCCGATAATCACGGCCTCCGGCCTGGTGCCCACAATCTCGCACATGATGAGCGTATCCACAAGGTCCGTCTGATGCATGGAATCTTTGAAGGCCAGGCTCTTGCGCAGGTCCTCGCCAGTGAGTCGGTAGATGCTCCCGGCCGGGCCGTCGCCCAGCACGGCGTCGATGACGATGAGCAGGTCGCAGTTCATCATGGGGTCCATGAGCCGGGTGCCCAGGGTGCCGCCGTCCATGACGGTGACGTTGTCGGACAGCTCGTACAGACTCATGATCTGGTCCGCAGCGCTGACGCCGATGCCCTCGTCGGTGAAGAGGATGTTGCCCACGCCAAGGACCAGGATGCGTTTTTGAGAATCAGTCATGCGGCCTCTTTGCTCCAAAAGTGAAAAAGGGACGGGAACCCGGTCGCCCGGATTCCCGTCCTCTCAGGGGTTCTTAAGGCTTACAGCACCTTGAAGCTGGCGGTCTGGCCGGTCTTGGCGTCGAGCACGTGCACGCCGCAGGCGATGCAGGGGTCGAAACTGTGGACCGTGCGCAGGATCTCGACCGGGCGCTTGGGATCGAAGATCGGGGTGCCCATGAGGGCTTCCTCGACCGGACCCAGCTTGCCGGCGGCGCAACGGGGACCAAGGCTCCAGGTGGAGGGCACCACGAGCTGGAAGTTCTCGATCTTGCCCTTCTTGATCTTGATCCAGTGGGACAGGGCGCCGCGCGGGGCCTGCACGAAGCCAACGCCTTCGGCCTCATCGGGCATTTTCCACGGGGTGTACAGCTCGGTGTCGCCACCCTTGACGTTGTTGACCAGGGCGTCGAGCCAGGTCTGCATCTGGCCGGCGATGACCAGGCACTCGATGCCGCGGGCAGCGGTGCGGCCCAGGGTCGAGAACAGGGCGGCGGCGTCAACCTTCAGGTAGTCCAGCACGAACTTGACCGCGTCGACCGTGGGCTTGTGGCCCTTGGCAAAGGCGACCAGGACGGTGGCCAGGGGGCCGGTTTCGCAGGCTTCGCCGTTGTAGCGGGGGGCCTTCATCCAGGAGTAGCGGTCCTTGTCCTCAAGCTTGGTGTACTTGGGCTCGGTGACACCCTGGTAAGGGTGGAGGGCCTTGTCGCCCACGTACCAGCTGTGCTTGACGTGCTCTTCGATCTTCTTCTGGTCCATGGCCTGGGGCTTGGCGATGTCGCGCTTCATGATGACGCCGGGGGCGAAGAAGCGGGAGTCATGGTTGTACTCATCAGTGGGGAACTCGCCGAAGCTGATGAAGTTGCTGGTGCCGCCAATGCCGGCCCAGTCTTTGTAGAAGCTGGCCACGGCGAGCAGGTCCGGGATGTAGAAGTCCTTGATGAAGGCCACGACTTCGTCGGTCAGGGCCTTGTACTCGGCGATGCGGTCGGGCTTCAGCGCGTCGTAGTTGGTGACGCCGCCGACGACGGTGAACTGGGTGTGCGGGTTCTTGGCGCCGAAGATGGCCATGGCCCGGGCGGCCTTGACCTGCATGTGCAGGGCGTCAAGGTAGTGCTTCACGGCCATGAGGTCGGCCTCGGCGGGCAGGTAGTAGGCCTCGTTCTTCTTCTCGCCCAGGAAGTAGGCGTTGGTGAAGATGCCGAGCTTGCCGGAGTCGATCAGGGCCTTGACCTTGGTCTGGACGGCCTTGAACTGGTCGGCGGTCTCTTTGCGGTTGGGGGAGAGGCTGTTGGACAGCGCGGCGGTCTTGGCCGGGTCGGCCTGCAGGGCGTTGGCCACGTTGACCCAGTCCAGCGCGTGCAGGTGATAGAAGTGCACCAGGTGGTCGTGCAGGTACTGCGAACCCATGACCAGGTTGCGCATGATGGTGGCGTTCTTCGGGATCTTCACCTTGACGGCGTTGTCGACCGCGCGGGTGCTGCACAGGGCGTGCACGTAGGTGCAGACGCCGCAGGCGCGCTGGGTGAAGTGCTGGGCGTCGCGGGGATCGCGGCCCTTGAGGATGATTTCCAGCCCGCGGAACAGCTGGGAGCTGCTGCGGACATCGACGATTTTGCCGTTCTCGACGGTGGCGTCGATGCGCAGGTGGCCTTCAATACGAGTGACCGGGTCGACAATGACCGGGCCGGAGAAGTTGCTCTGGGGCGTTTTGGGCGCCATATTTAAGTCCTCCTTAAATGATTAGGTGCAGCGAGAAGGCTGACAATTCCAAGAAATAACGACTGAGCCTATTTCTCCATCTCGTAGAACGGGCTCATCTTATCCCAGAAATTTGGCTCGCTGCAGCCGATGCAGGGGTGACCAGCCTGAACGGGCCAGTTCACGCCGACGCCCTTGTCCAGGGGGTTGAACTTCTTGGTCGGGCAGTTGTTGTAGGTGGAGGGACCCTTGCAGCCGAGCTTGTACAGACACCAGCCCTTCTTGGCCTCGGGGGAGTCAAAGGACATGGCGAACTGCTCCTTCTCGAAGAAGGGCTGACGCTCGCACTGGTCGTGCACGGTCTGGCCGAAGAAGACGATGGGGCGCAGGTCGGCGTCGAGCTTGGGCAGCGGCGCCTTCTTGGTGACGGTCATGATGGCCGCGACCACGGTGCCAACCAGGTTGTACGGGTTGGGCGGGCAGCCGGGAACGTTGATGACCAGGCTCTTGGGGAACACGGCCTTGACGCCCTTGGCGTCGGTCGGGTTGGGCTTGGCAGCCTGCACGCCGCCATAGGTGGCGCAGGTGCCGTAGGCGATGGTGGCGAGGCAGTTGGTGTTGGTGATGGCCTTTTTGACCATCTCAAGCATGGTGACGCCGCCGACCTTGCCGTAGATGCCGTTGTCCTTCATGGGGATGCCGCCCTCGACCACGAGGAGGTAGGGCTTCTTCATGGCGTCGTGCAGGGCCTTCTCAGCCATTTCGCCTGCGGAGGCCATGATGGTCTCCTGGTATTCCAGGGAGATGACATCAAGGATCAGGGTATCGATGTAGGCCGTCTTGCCGTCAATGGAAGCCATGCGCAGGATGGACTCCGAGCAACCGGTGCACTCTGCGTTGTGCAGCCAGATGACCGACGGGCGATTGTCGGCCGTGAGCGCGGCCGCGACCTCGGTGGCATAAGCCGGCCCCATACCCATGGTCGCCGCGATGATGCCGCAGAATTTCATGAAGTCGCGACGAGAAACGCCACTCTCTTCAAGGCGTTTTTCGGCGTCGGCCAAGCCATGTCCTACGGAAATCTTCATACAACACCTCCAGATTATAATGATACGTGACAGGAACGCCTTGTAAACTCTTGACAATATGGCAGCGTGACACAAAAAATCTAACCGTGCCACACTTGCCATACGAATCTTGCAACAATTAGCAAGCGAAACAGTAGGTTAGCTGTGGAAGCCAATACACTGGTCCAAGGACAATGGCAAGGGGGGAATTCAAAAAAATCAGGGCCCAATAACCTTACAAAGGATTGGCACTAGCGATAACAGCTCAAAACTATTTCATATTTCAGTAAGTGCACCGGCGCATTGACCTGCCCACCCGACATCGGCCATAGTCACACGGGAGACAACATGAACGCGCACACAGCCCTGCCCTGGCGCAAAATCACCATCGCCCTGCACCGCCGGGGCGGCACCACCCTCGCGGTGCCCGTCCCGCTGCCCGCGGCCCCGGCCACTTTTGTCGACATCCAGCCCGCCGTGCGCGCCGTGGCCAACGCCCTCCAGGACGAGGCCCACCAGACCGTGGCCGGGATGGGGCGGCCCGTCAGCTGCGGCTGCGGCTGCGCGGCCTGCTGCAACCACCTGGTGATGCTCGGCGAGGCCGAAGCCCTGGGCCTGCTGCGCACCCTGCGCACCCTGCCCACGGACCAGCAGACCCGTGTCAGCGCACGCTTCCAGGCCGGGCTGGAACGCCTGGAGTCCGCCGGGCTCGTACCGGAGCTGTACGCCGCGTTCACCCGCGAGTTCCACGACGTGAAGCGCCTGGCCGAGATGCAGGCCGCCTACTGGGAGCTCGCCATCCCCTGCCCGTTCCTGGACGACAGCGCCTGCGGCATCTACGCCGAACGGCCGCTGGTCTGCCGCCAGTTCGCCATGACCTCGCCCCCGGCGGCCTGCCAGGCGCCCTTCAGCGCCGGCACCACCCTGGTCAAGGTGCTCCCGCCCCTGGATCTGGCCGGGGCGGCGGCGGCCTTCGACGGCCAGCTGGCCCACCAGAGCCGCGTGCTGCCGCTTCTGTTCTGCCTGCTGCGCGAGGCGCACTTGAGCCAGCGGCCCTTCCCTATCCTGGAGCCGGAGCCCATGCTGGCGCGTTTTTTGGAGTTCGCAGGCGAGCATTACGCCCGCAAGGACCATCCTTAATAAATGGAGCGCCCATGAGCGTCATCGTGGAACTGACCCTCTTCCCGCTGGACAAGGGCCAAAGCGTCGGGGCCTTCGTGGCCCGGGCCGTGGGGATTATCCGCGAAAGCGGGCTGGCCTGCCAGCTGACCCCCATGGGCACCTGCATCGAGGGCGAGTGGGACGCGGTCATGGCCGTGGTGGACCAATGTTTTCAGGCCCTGGCCGCGGACAGCGACCGCGTCTACCTGACCCTCAAGGCCGACTGGCGGCGCGGCCGCGTGGACGGCATGGCGGCCAAGACCGAGAGCGTGGAGCGCGCCCTGGCCCAGGGCTTGGCCCAAAGAAAGGAGGACACGTGAGGAAGATCGTCTGCCTGCTGGGCAGCCCCCGGCCGGGGGGCAACAGCGCGGTCATGGCCCAGGCCTTGTGTGAAGCCGCCGGAAAGGCCGGGGCGTCGGTCCAGACCTTTGCCCTGAATCAGCTGACCTACCGGGGCTGCCAGGGCTGCCTGGCCTGCAAGAAGGACGCGGAGGCCTGCGTGCTTCAGGACGGCCTGACGCCCGTGCTGGAGGCCGTGCGCGCCTGCGACGTGCTGGTGCTGGCCACGCCGGTGTATTTCGGGGAGGTCACGTCCCAGCTCAAGGGCTTCATCGACCGCACCTTCGGCTACCTGCAAGCGGGCTACGCCCACCTGCCGCGCGGCGAGCGCTCGCGCCTGAGCCCCGGCAAGACGCTCGTCTTCGTCATCGCCCAGGGCCACCCCAAGGAGGAGCTGTTCACGGACATCTTCCCGCGCTACGCCTACCTGCTCAACTGGCAGGGCTTCACCGAAAGCCGCCTGCTGCGCGCCTGCGGCGTGTACCACCTGGGCGACGCCGCCGCCCGGCTCGAGGTCCTGGAGGAGGCGCGGGTCCTGGGCCGGGAGCTGGCGACAGCACAAGAGCGGGCGCCGGAATAAGCGCCGGGATAAACGCCGGGATAAACGCCGGAAGGATCACCCAAAAGGGCCGCCTAAAAGACAGGAGGCCGCCTGCCCCGATGCCCTACTGGGCCGGGCCGGGCGGGCAATTGAGGCCCTCCAGGCAGAAGAAGCGCACCAGTTCGCGGGAGTAGATGGCCCGCAGGTACTTGGGGTCGGCCAGGCGCAGCCGGTGGCCGTTGGTGCAGTCCGTGACATGGGCGGCCTCCAGGGCGCGCACCTTGCGGGGGAAGCTGTCGATCACGAAGCGGGCCTGGAAATAATCGCGCCGCACATCGCGGGTGGCCGCAGCCAGGCTGGCCGCGCTCACGGTGCGGCAGTTGGCGGCCACGTCGATATCACAGTTGGCCTCCACCACGCGCTTGCCGTCCTGGTCCGTGTATGTGCTCCACTCAACCTTGGTGAAATAGGGGTACTTCTCCAGGGCCTCGGCCACGGTCATGGACGGGTCCAGCGGAAGGCGCGCCTGGCGCACGGTCTCCACAGGATCGCCGCACCCGGCCAGAAGGGCCAGGGATGACAGCAAAAGGACGAGCGCCAGCGGACGGATGCGTTTCATGCCTACACCCTGGCACAGCCCGTTGCCGAAATCAATGGGGCATAAGCGAAGCCAATGCACGCCTTCCGCGCGCCGCCGCATGCTGCGAGTGGGGGCTTGCATTCGCAGGGCAGAATCACTAAGACTGCCCGTTGCCGCAATCCGGCCAAGGCCTGGCCGTCCGCATGCATGTCCCCCGAAAGGGCTGGAGGATCAACATGGATTTTCTCCCGGTATTCCTGGCATTCTTTCCCGTCATCGCCATCTTCTTCCTGCTCCTGGTGTACCGGGTGGCTGCGGACACGGCGGGCTTCATCGGTTGGGTCTTGGCGGCGCTGGTGGCCTGGCTGTATTTCCAGACTCCCGTTGAGGTGGTGCTCACGGCCTCCCTGGCGGGCATTGTCGCCTCCCTGCCCATCGCGCTGGTCATGGCCGCCAGCATCATGCAGATCACCCTTATGCAGGAGACCGGCGCCGTGGCCCGCGTGGTGGCGCTGATGAAGACCATCGCCCCGGGCCAGCAGACCGTGCAGATCATGATCATCAACGTGGGCTTCGGCATCCTGTTGACCAGCCTCGGCGCGGTCACCGTGTCCATCCTGCCGCCGATCATGCTCGCGCTGGGCTACTCGACCATGACCGCGATATTACTCCCGGCCATCGGCTACGACGCCTTGTGCACCTATGCGCTGCTCGGCATCCCGGCCGTGGTCTACGCCCAGTTCGTGGGCCGCCCGGTGAACGAGATCGGCGGCTATTTCGCCATGTACATGCCGGTCATCAGCACCTGCATCGCGCTGGGCATGCTCCAGGTCACCGGCGGCACGGCCATGGTCAAGAAGGGCTTTGTGCCGGCGGTCATCGCGGGCGTCACCGCGGGCGTCATCGCCATCCTCATGGCCAAGGTGGGCTTGGTGACCATCACCGGCATCGCGGCGGGCCTGGGCGTCATCGCCGTGCTCGTGCTCTACGTGAAGCTCAAGGGCATGCCCCTGCAGGACCGCAGCCTGCTCAACGAAAAAGACCTGGCCGCCGAGGAGCGCCTGAGCCTCCCGCGCGCCGCTTCGCCCTGGATCCTGCTGACCGTGTTTTCGCTGATCCTGAACGCGCCGGGCCTGCCCTTCTTCAACCTGACGTTCAAAGAGTGGGCCATGCCGCTGGAGATCATCCCCGGCAACCCGGAGAAGGTCCGCCTGCTCTGGCAGGCCTACTTCTGGGTGGTGGTCTGCACCTTCCTGGCCCTGCCCATCATGCGCGCCACGCGCGAACAGGTCGTGCGCGGACTCAAGACCTCGGGCAAGCGCGCCTTCCGGCCCATCCTGTCGGCCTCGGTGTTCTTCGCCATCGCCTACATCATGCAGCACTCCGGCAAGGGCATCGACTGGAAGCTTGTGGTGCCGACCAACAACATGATCTACGTCATGGCCGACGCCTCGGCGGCCACCTTCGGCAAGTTCTACGCGGCCATGGCGCCCTTCCTGGGCCTGCTCGGCGGCTTCATCAGCGGCTCGGAGACGTCCAGCATCGCCATGCTGACCAAGCTGCACCTGTCCACGGCGGAACGCATCGGGGCCAGCGTCACGGGCGGCATGATCATCGCGGCGGCCAGCGGCATCGGCGGCGGCCTGGCCAGTGTCATCTCCCCGGCCAAGCTCCAGAACGCGGCCTCGAGCATCGACAAGATCCGCGAGGCTTCGGTGGCCATCCGCCCGGCCTTTGTCATCTCCATGCTCATCACCACCGTGGTGTCCGTGATGACCATGATCTTCGTCTTCTACGCCATCTGATTCCATCTCATCCGGCACCACCCGCAAGGGGCCGGAGGCTTGCGCCTTCGGCCCCTTGTTGTTTTCGGGCGATCTGCTACGTTTGGCCACCAGGAGGATTTCTGATGCGCCGTATCCTGCCCCTTTTCCCGCTCGCCCTGCTTTTGCTCCTGCTCGCCGCACCCGGCCTGGCCGCAGCCCAGGACGCAGCCCAGGACGCAGTCCCCCCGTCCGGCACGACCTGGCGCGACCCGGTGACAGGCATGGAGTTCGTGTGGGTGCCGGGCGGCATGCTCAAGCCGGGCTTCGGCCCCGCCGCCAAGGACCCATACTATGCCGACGACCTGGACCGCGTGCAGCAGGTTCCCGGATTCTGGCTGGGCAAATTCGAGGTGACGCAGGCCCAGTGGCTCCGGGTGATGGACGCAAACCCCTCGGAATTCCAGAAAGCCCCAGACCTTCCCGTGGAACGGGTGTCCATGCCCGAGGCCCAGGAATTCATCGCCCGGCTCAACGCCAAGGGCGCGGCCAGATTCCGCCTGCCCACGGATGCGGAGTGGGAGTACGCCGCCCGCTCCGGTGGTCGGCCGGAGGACCCCTCGGGCCTGCACGATGCCGACCGGGTGGCCTGGCACAAGGGCAACAGCGGCGGCCAGACACACCCTGTGGGCTCCAAAAGTCCCAACAGCCTTAGGCTCCACGACATGCGCGGCAATGTCTGGGAATGGTGCGCCGGGGCCGAACCCGATGGCGTTTCGCCAGCCGGTGGACGAAAGAACCCGCCAGCGCCCGCCGGGGCCCTGTTCCATTCCAGTCGCGGCGGCGGCTGGAACGACGGGGGCACAGCGGTGTATGCCGTCAGGCTGGGACTTGCCGGGCCCGATTACCGGCGCAACGACCAGGGCCTGCGCCTCGTGCGCATCCCCTGACCGGCCACGGGTTCCTGATGCGCCATTGACCGCTCTCGCCCTTGGGCGTAGACGCCAAGCATGCACATCACCATCAGATGCTTCGCCACACTCTCGCGGTTCACCCCGCCCGATGCCGAGGCCTTCGCCGTCACCCCCGGCGAGACCGCCGGGCAGTTGGCCCAGCGCCTGGGCATCCCCCTGGCGGAGCTCAAGCTCGTGTTCATAAACGGCGCGCACGTGGAGCTCACCGCGCAACTGGCCGACGGGGACCGCGTGGGCCTGTTCCCGGCCGTGGGAGGAGGCTAGCCATGCCCCTGTTCCTGGACCTGGACGAGCGCATCCGCGCGCTGACCCGCGTGGACATCCTGGACGACGGCCGCCAGTGCCAGGTGCTGCCCTAC
>Ga0154365_1179_pt2 | contig 16166 bp, 16 predicted proteins | sample RifGroA2_FD_115893 | JGI IMG/M metagenome (GOLD analysis project Ga0154365, IMG submission 115893) | Desulfovibrionales bacterium GWA2_65_9
ATCCACAAGGAGATGGGCCGTGAGGATGACCCGGCGGCCGAGGCCGCTGAACTCGAGAAGCGCCTGGGCGAAAAGGTCATGCCCGACGAGTCGCGCGAGCGCGTGGTCAAGGAAATCCGCAAGCTCAAACAGATGCAGCCGACCTCGGCCGAATACACCGTGCTGCGCAACTACGTGGACTGGATCCTCGACCTGCCCTGGGGCGTCATCAAGGACACCGAGCTGAACATCGCCAAGGCGCGGACCATCCTCGACGAGGACCACTACGGCCTGGAGAAGCCCAAGGAGCGCATCCTTGAGTACATCGCCGTCATGAGCCTGGTGAAGTCCATGAAGGGGCCGATTTTGTGCTTTGTGGGGCCTCCGGGCGTGGGCAAGACCTCCATCGCCAAGTCCATTGCCCGGGCCATGGACCGCGAGTTCGTGCGCCTGTCGCTGGGCGGCGTGCGCGACGAGGCCGAGATCCGCGGCCATCGGCGCACCTACGTGGGCGCGCTGCCGGGCAAGATCATCCATTCGCTGCGGCGCTGCAAGTTCAACAACCCCGTGATCTGCCTGGACGAAGTGGACAAGATGAGCATGGACTTCCGGGGCGACCCGTCCTCGGCCCTGCTCGAAGTCCTGGACCCGGAGCAGAACTACGCCTTCAACGACCACTACCTGGACCTGGACTACGACCTGTCCAAGGTCTTTTTCATCACCACGGCCAACACGCTCGACTCCATCCCGCTGCCCCTGCGCGACCGCATGGAGATCATCCGCCTGCCGGGCTACCTGGAGACGGAGAAGCTCAAGATCGCCAAGCAGTTCCTGCTGGGCAAGCAGCGCGAGCTGCACGGCCTGACGGAGGAGAGCTTGAGCATCTCGGACAACGCCATGCTCGAGGTCATCCGCCATTATACCCGCGAGGCGGGCGTGCGCAACCTGGAGCGCGAGATCGCCGCCATCTGCCGCAAGTCGGCCATGAAGATCGTCGAGGCCAGGGACACCGGCGCGGAAGAGAAGTCTGTGGCCGTGAGCAAGCAGACCGTGCCGACCTTCCTGGGCATCCCCAAGCACCGCCACGAGGAGCGCGAGGACAAGGCCCAGGTGGGCGTGTGCACAGGACTGGCCTGGACCCAGATGGGCGGCGAGATATTGCTGGTCGAGGTGGTCATCATGAACGGCTCGGGCAAGGTGGAGATCACCGGCAAGCTCGGCGACGTCATGCAGGAGTCCGCCCGCGCGGCTTTGAGCTACCTGCGTTCGCGCTCGGACCTCTTTGGCCTCAAGCGCGACTTCCACAAGGAGATCGACATCCATGTGCACGTGCCTGAGGGCGGGACGCCCAAGGACGGCCCCTCGGCTGGCGTGGCGCTGGCCACGGCCATCGTCTCCGCGCTGCTCAACATCCCCGTGCGCAACGATGTGGCCATGACCGGCGAGATCACCCTGCGCGGGCGCGTGCTGCCCATCGGCGGCCTGCGCGAGAAGCTGCTCGCTGCGCACCGGGGCCTGATCAGCATGGTGCTCATCCCGGCGGAGAACGAGAAGGACCTGAAGGAAGTGCCGGACGAGATCTTGAGGGATCTCAAGATCGTGCCGGTGGAGAACGTGGACGAGGTGCTGGAACGGGCGCTTGTGGGCGACAGCTCCGGGTCCATCTTCTGCGGCCGCGACAACATCTCGCCGCTCTCCGACCTGCTGGTCAAGGAAGAGTACCAGCGGCCCACGCACTAGGCTGCTGCAAAGCGTTTGAAATGAAAAAGGCCGGGGAAACCCGGCCTTCTTCATTTGACGGTAGATTATTGCTTTATGCTGACAATAATTATTCTATTGTCGTCGGTCATGGCGATGGTGCGCCCATCAGGACTTATGGCGCATGAATAAGTATTATTCCAGCTTTTTGGAATTGCGACACGTTCAATCAACTGTCCGCTGGTAAGATCCCAGAGCCAAATGTTCTCATTTTCCTTAATATCCGTTTGGCACGAAACTAGGACCCTGTCATCAGGGCTGAACGCCAATGATTTCGGACTGCCTCTAAGTGGGCCAAGCTCCATCAGCTTTGCCCCAGTTGCAGCATCCCATATGCGAATGGGGTCTTCATTGTGATTCTTGAACCAGACCCAAGGGCCAGCAAGTAGGTTGCGAGTATTTTCTTTTGAACCAGTAGTCGTACCAGTTGCAATTAATTTTCCATTGTGGCTAAAAGTAGACGCAGTAATCCTCATCGCATGAACATCAGATATTTCCTTCAACGACTTACCAGATTTTGCATCTCGAAAGGCAAGACGGATGTCATATTTTGACGGATCATCGTCCTTTGTGAGAAAGTCGTGCCGCATTCCACCCCAGTGATTCGTAAGAATATACTTACCATCTGGTGAGTATGATATACCACCTGAGAACATATGACCAAATCTGTTAATCTTATCAGTTGCATGTTCTTGTTTGAAATAATAACGCCTCGTTGCAGTCTCGACATCAAATACCATGAGTGCTGCTTCATGAGTGAATGGATCAGGTGACTTGTCAATTTTCCTCTGGCGCAAGCGCGCCAACGTTTCATCACGTCCACCAACATACACAGACTCTGGCCAAATCACGGAGCTGTATAATATCGCAATCGCCATACTGTCTGGGCTAAAAGCGATGCTTTGCACAGGTCCTGCTGCATTGGCCCCGCGCGAAAATGGCCCCAAGACATCCCGCACGGGTTGCCACGTCTTGGTTTCCCACAATGTAATGATCCCGAAGCCCCCAGCCAGATATCGTCCATCCGGGCTGAACGCCACTTTACCGCCGGTGATAAATTCATGGTCACCTGCATACGGTCCACACTTTCTGGGCTCCATACTCCTGACGATTTTTTGTGTCTTCGCATCATATACGACGATTGATGCATTCATTCTGGTCGTTTGCGCTACAGCAAAATATTTGTTGTCTGGACTCCAGGCAACGTCTTTCACAAATCCAAAGTTAGTCGAGATGACGGATTTGTTCGTAACGATCTTTCGCGGAGCAGCCTTGGCTGCGGGCGTTACGCCAGTGCTTGCCGGATTCTCAGCGTATGGGGTCAGGCCGCTGGACGCGCAGCCAACGGCGGTGCACAGGAAAACTCCGAAGAGAGCGCAGAGGATGATGCGCCGAAGCCTACGGTTTTCGGTTTCCTGTGTCGCTAAATTGTCCATGCGCACCTCCACGCCAAATCGTCTGATGATTCGTAACCATTGCAGGGAATTGAAGAGGAGTCCAGAGCAAAGGCGTCCCGCGCCGCTGCCTTGCGTGCGCCAAAAAGAAGGCCGGGTTGCCCCGGCCTTCCATGTTCTCGTGTCGCGCCTACTGCTGCCTGTTCAGGTGCTTCAGCACGTTGTCGCGTATCCAGTGCTCGTCCCACCATTCCACCGGGCTCACCTGCACGCCGCTGATCAGGATGCCGAAGTGCAGGTGGTCGCCGCCGGCCAGGCCCGTGGTGCCGGTCTTGCCGATGAACTGGCCGCGCTTCACGTCTGCGCCCACGGCCACCTCAATGGAGTCCAGGTGCGAGTACAGGCTCTGCAGCCCCAGGCCGTGGTCGATGATCACGCAGTTGCCGTAGATGCCCAGGAACCCGGCAAAGGCGATCTTGCCGTCGTTGGCCGCAGGCACGGGCGCGTTGGCCAGGCTGGCCAGGTCCACGCCCAGGTGCGTCTGGTGGTCGATCTTCATGCCGTTGTAGAAGTAGTCGCGCTGGTCGCCGAACCCCGCCCGCCCGGCGGCATTGGGCAGGCGCAGAAAAGGCCCGGACCAGAGGGCGCTGTTGGCGGTCTCCAGGCCGATGCGCCGCAGGTCGGTCTCATTGATCTTGCGCAGCTCGTTGTTCACGCGCTTGTAGATGTCCAGCGGCGACTGTTCTTGCGGGTACTGGGCCGAGTACTGGCTCATCTTGTCGTTTAAAAATTCGTCGGACACGTTCAGCTTGTCGAACTTGAAGTCCTTGGGGATGGCGTAGATGTAGAGGGTCTGGGTGGCCTCGTTGCCCGCCAGGTCGCGCACGATGACGCGCGGCTTGAAGTTCGTTGGCAGCATGTCGTAGGGCATGGCGAAGAAGCAGAAGTAGTCGCCGGTCTTTTGCTGGTAGGCCGGGAAGAAGTATTCGCCCACGGCCACGCCCACGCGGGCCACGGGCTTGGACACGGTGAAGCTCACGGCGCCAGCGCCGCCCTGGTTCACGTTGTGCACGCCCTGGTTCACGGTCACGCGCGGCGGGGTCAGGTCCAGGGTCAGCTTGCGCACCAGGCTGCTCTTCCCGCGCCCGATGAAGGACAAGAGCGAGTGGGTGCGCACGGTGACGGTCAGCTCAACAGGGCCTTCCTTGAAGGCGGCGTCGCGCGGGAGGCGGAAGACCTCGGTGTGCTCCATGGGCTTGTCCGTGAAGGCGCGCTGCAGGAAATCCACGGTCTTGCCGTCCTGGGAGAGCGAAACCGAGAGGCTCTTGATGCCGACATTCCTGGCCGCGAGCTTCAGGGTGAAGTCCGTGTTGAAGGAGGCCACATCGCTTTGCGGGGTGAGGCTCAAGGTCGGCGGGCTGCCGTCGCGGATGAAGGCGTACACGCCCAGGCCGATGACGGTGAGCAATAGCAAAAGCAAAGCATTGCGCACAAAGGTGCCGGAACCTTTCTTGTCCATGTGGAGCAGTCCTCGCTGGCGGGGACGGGCAGCCCGTCCGTGCGGAAAGAGATGGCGTCAGGATTTGGCGGCAGCGTTTGCCTGGTCCATGGCTTCCAGGAGCTGGATGGTGAGCTGCAGGAAGTCGGCCTCGGTGACGATGCCCACCAGCTTGCCGTTATCGACCACCGGCAGGCAGCCGTACTTGTGGCTATAGAGGATGTTGGCCGCATCCTTCACCGAGTCCTCGGGAGAGATGGTGCGCACGTCTGTGCGCATGATCTCCTGCAAGGGGATGCCTGCGTCGATCTCATTCTGGGTGGCCTGGTCGATGTCGGCCAGGTGCGAGATGGTGTTGGCCAGCACGTCGCGATTGGTGATGAGCCCCCGGAAGACGTTGTTGCCCGTGGTGATGGGCACGTGGCGGATGCGCTTCTGGTCCATGAGCACCCGGGCGCTTTGGAGGGTGTCCGTCTCGCGCAGGGAGTAGACCGGGCTGGTCATGAGTTCGCTGATTTTGAACATGGGGGGACCTCCAGGTTGGCCTGCTCGGGCGATACCGGTCAGCGCTTTCAGTGAATTTTTTCAGGAAACCCCTGTCCTGTCAAGGGCGCTGGTGCAACTGCGGGTTGACTTGGCTGGGGAAAAATGCTCAGCAGCTCAGCATAAACGCGACTGAGAGTGCTTGAGGGAGAAGGATGTATGCGGGTTGATCCACGAAGAATGCGCGAGCGCATGGTGGACGAGCAGATCGTCGCGCGCGGCATCACCGATCCGCGGCTTCTCAGCGTCATGCGCGAGCTGCCCCGGCACCTCTTCGTTGAGGAGGCCATGGCCAAGCAGGCCTACATGGACAACCCCCTGCCCATCGGCGAGGGCCAGACCATCTCCCAGCCGTACATCGTGGCGCTCATGACCGAGCTGCTGCAGGTCGAGCCGGGCATGAAGGTGCTGGAGATCGGCACCGGCTCCGGCTACCAGGCCGCAGTCCTGGCCAAGCTCGGGGCCGATGTGCACACGGTGGAGCGCATCCCGAAGCTTTGCGAGACTGCGCGCGACAGGCTCCGGTCCATGGCGCTGTTCAACGTGCACGTGAAGCTCGACGACGGCACCCTGGGCTGGCCCAGCATCGCCCCCTTTGACCGCATCCTGGTCACCGCTGGCGGGCCGGAGGTGCCGCCGCCCCTCGTCGATCAGCTGGCCGAGGGCGGTCGGCTGGTCATGCCCGTTGGCCCGGCGCGCAGGTTGCAGAGCCTGGTGCTGATCGAAAAGAAGGACGGCCAGGTGTTGCGCCAGGATATTTGCGGGGTGCAGTTTGTGGATCTGGTTGGCGCCCACGGCTGGTGAACCCCTCCTGCCTGTCGACGATTTACACGCGCGGCAAAATCAGCCATAGTTACTTTCTTAATCGGTCCAAGTAGCCGAAATCTCACTTGTGGAGTGTGTCCGTGGGTACGTGCAGCGGTGGTTCCTTTCCCCCTACAGCTGACTCCGGCAGCGTCAAGATCGCGTTGCAGGACCAGCGTATCATCAAAGCCTTGGAGCGCATCCGCTACAAGCTGTTCGTCATGAGCGGCAAGGGCGGGGTGGGCAAAAGCTCCATTTCCGTGAACATCGCCGCCGCCCTTGCGGCCAGGGGCTTCAAGGTCGGGCTCATGGACGTGGACATCCACGGCCCCAGCGTGCCGCGGCTGCTGGGCCTCACCGGGCAGTTGGAGACCGATCTGCACAGCCAGATCCAGCCTAAGCGCTACAATGAAAACCTGCACGTGGTGTCCATGGAGTCGCTCCTGCTTGACCCGGACCAGGCCGTGCTCTGGCGCGGCCCCATGAAGACCTCGGCCATCCGCCAGTTCATCTCCGACGTTGAGTGGGGCGAGCTGGACTTCCTGGTGGTGGACTCGCCCCCTGGCACTGGCGACGAGCCCATGACCGTCCTGAAGCTCATCCCCGAGGCCCTGGCCGTGGTGGTCACCACCCCCCAGGAACTCTCCCTGGCCGATGTGCGCAAGGCCATCAATTTTTTGCAATACGCCCAGGCCAACATCCTTGGCGTGGTCGAGAACATGAGCGGGCTGGCCTGTCCGCATTGCGGCAAGTCCATCGACCTCTTCAAAAAGGGCGGCGGCAAGGCCCTGGCCGAGCAATATGGCCTGGAGTTCCTGGGGGCGATCCCCCTTGACCCTGCCACTGTGGTTGCCGGCGACCTGGGCACGCCCGTGGTGCTGCTCGACGCCGACAGCCCGGCCAAAGAGGCGTTGCTGGCCTTGGGTGATCGCGTGGCGAGCGCCGCGCAGACCAGCCTTGAAGCCGCATCCACCGTGCACCGCTAGGAACATGGGGAGTAGGGCGACGTGAACCTGAATCTGGCCAACATGCTGACCATGGCGCGCGTGTTCGCGGTGCCGGTTCTCGTGGTCTTGTTGAGCATTGAGCACTCCCACCAGACTGTTCTCTCGGCCTATCTCGCTTCTGGCGTCTTTGTGCTGGCCTCGCTCACGGACATGGCCGATGGGTACGTTGCCCGGCGCCAGAATCTCATCACCAACCTGGGCAAGTTCCTGGACCCCCTGGCGGACAAGCTGCTCATCGGCTCGGCCTTGATCATGCTGGTGGGGCTGTCCTGGGTGCCGTCCTGGATCGTTGTTGTCATCATCTGCCGCGAGCTGGCCGTCACAGGCATGCGCGGCGTGGCGGCGGACAAGGGCGTGGTCATCGCTGCGGATTCCCTGGGCAAGCTCAAGACCATCAGCCAGATCGTGGCCCTTGTGCCGCTGCTGGCCCACTATCCGCTTTTCGGTTTCGACCCGCATCCGGTTGGCATGATCCTCTTGTATGTGGCTCTTGCCCTTACTGTTTTTTCCGGCGGGAATTATCTGTACAATTTCTATAAAAATTGGTTACAACTTGAATGACCACGCGCTCATGCGGGTCAGAGAGAGCCATGGAGAATGAAATGGGAAAGGCGTCCAGCAGCCATCTGGCACGCATATCAAACTGCCTGCAGACCATCCTGGAACTTGAGCCTGAGCTGGAGAAGATCGAGCTCGGCAAAAGCCTCCTGGAGGAGTTCTCCGTGCTCAAGGATTTTTTGCAGAAGATCGACACGGTGGCCCTGAACGAAGACGACGTGGAACGCGTGGAGACAGCTACCTCCAATTTCCTTGAGGAGTTGAGCGGGCCACTCTCCCAGATTCGCCCAGGCCGGTTTGGTTCTCTGCGTCTGCAGTGAGGAACGCTGATGGCTCGGCGTATCCTCCTTGGCATTTTGATATTCGTGAACGTCGTTCTGTTGTTCCGGCTTTTCTGGACCGAGCACGGACTCTTTGCCTACATGAACATGCGCAAGCACTCGGTTAAGCTGCAGAACCAATTGCAGGAAGTGGACGCCAGGAGCCTGGATCTCAGCAGAGAGATCCGCAGGCTCAAGAGCGACCGCAGCTACCAGGAGATGGTCATCCGCGAGCGCATGAACTACGTTAAGGAAAACGAGGTGCTCTACATCTTCTCCGGAAAGGTCGACGTACCCCAGGGGGCCGAAGGCGATGAGAAGAAAGATTGAATGGTACCAAGAGGTTCTGGCTCTTGAGCCAGGCTCGCGGATATTCTTCCCGCTGGCCAAGCTGTTTGTTGAATTCGGACAGCTCGAAGACGCCGCGAAGACGTTGCGTCAGGGACTGGACCGGCACCCGGACGCCGTAGAGGCGCGCCTGCTGCTCATTCAGGTGCTGACCAAGCTGGAGCGCCTGGACGAGGCCCGTGATCAGCTTTCCGCCGTGGTCAAGCCGCTGGAGCGCTACCCGGCCTTCTGGTCCCTCTGGGCGCAGCAAAAGGCTGAGCAGGACCGTGACTTCGCCGTGTTCCTCATGCTTGTGGCCTCACATTTCACCGGCAAGCCGGTCAAATGGACGGACGTGGTCATCGAGGGCCTGCATTCCCTCTCCGACCGTCTCATCGGGCCGTTGCAAAGCCAGGCGCGCAGGCCCAAGCATCAGGCTGCGCCGCATCTCCCGGTGCCGCCCCTGGACGAGGTCCGGCCCGAGCCGCCGGTGGGTGAATCCGCCTACGAAGGCCCGGCCCCGGATGCGGGCAGCTTCCGCACGCGCACCATGGCCGAGTTGTTGGCCTCCCAGGGCGATTACAACGGGGCCCTCGGCATTTACCGCGATCTCTGGGGGCGCGCCCTGGACGAGCGGGAGAGGACGGATCTTTCCTCGCGTATCCGCACCCTGGAGGACGGCCTGGCCAGGGCTCCTGAGCAGGCAAGCGTCTCCAGGCACGAGTCTTTGGATGACCCCTTTGGCAAGCACGCCAAAAACCGCCTTATGAGCACCCTGGAAGCCCTGGCCTCACGGCTCGAGTCTCGGGTCCCAGCCAGAACCAAATGACCAGAGGTTCCAATTGACCACTCGTTTCAGCAACCCGTCCGGCACCCGAGCGGCGTTCGGCAGACTCTTTGCCGCGCTTCTCGTCCTGACCGTATCGTTTGTGCTCACAGCCTGCGGAGCCTTTGGCCCAACCTGGAACGAGGGCAAGAGCACCGTGAAGACAACGGTCCGCAGCACCCGTGATTACATCAATCCCGTGCCGAAGATCGATGTGAACCGCTACAGCTGGGACAATCCCAATCAGGAAAAGCTGGCCCTGCTGTTCTCGCCCGTGGACGCCAAGGTTTCGGAACTCATGCGCTACGTCACCAGCCAGGACTTCCGGCCCAACGACGCCTGGATGAGCTACCTGACTATGCGCTTCCCCTGGATCGACGGTGTGCTCATCGCCGACGCCAATGGAGACATTCTGGAGCGCCGTCCGCCTGTGCCCGTGAAGCGCTTCAGCGAGCCCCTGATCTTCGAGTCCATCTGGCGCGACACCCTGGTCAAGACCGTGGTGGACTACACCGCCCTTGGCCCGGAGGTCTATTTCGGCATGCCGAATTTCGAGGCCACCGAGTTCGTTGGGCTGCACGTGGTGAGCTTTGACCCGCGCGTGCTGTTCACCTTCTGCCCGCAGCCCGAGGAGCTGGTCATCGTCGATCCGTACGCCCATAAGCTCTGGACCGGGACAGCAAACATTTCTCCGGCAAGCGAGGCGCTCACCGCCATCGCCTGGGACAAGCTGCTCCTTGAGCAGAGCCATGGGACCGTCGAGGCTGGTGGGAAGCAGTTCACTTGGCTGGCCCGCTACATCGGCCACGACCGTTTCATCTATGCCACCGAGAGCGCCAACGCCACCTTCCAGGACAAGGGCCTGCAGCTGATTCCTTTCTTCGGCTCGTATAAATAGCGCACCCCACCGCGCCTGAATCCATGCAACGCGGAGGTATGGACCGTGTCCCAGCAGATCACCGTTACTGAACACCTGCTCTTGCACCAGAAGCATGTGCCCATGGCCACAGGCCGCTTCACCCGGCTGTTCAACGAGCTCATCCTCTCGGCCAAGATCATCGCCCGTGAGGTCAGCAAGGCCGGGCTCGTCGATGTCCTCGGCTTCACCGGGGAGGTCAACGTCCAGGGCGAGGAGGTCAAGAAGCTCGACGACTTCGCCAACCGCGTGCTCATCCACCGCCTGTCGCGCTGCGGCGCGCTGTGCGCCATGGCCTCGGAAGAGAACGCCGACATCATCGAGATTCCCGGCGGCCTGCCCACGGGCGATTATTTCGTCGTCTTCGACCCGCTGGACGGCTCCTCGAACATCGACGCCAACGTGAGCATCGGCACCATCTTCTCCATCTACCGCCGCAAGAGCCCCAGCGACTCGCAGCTGATGAGCACGGACATCCTGCAAAAGGGCTCGGAGCAGGTGGCGGCCGGCTACATCATCTACGGTTCCTCGACCATGATGGTCTACACCACCGGCGACGGAGTCAACGGCTTCACGCTCGACCCCAGCGTGGGCGAATTCCTGCTCTCGCACCCGGACATCCGCATCCCGGAGCAGGGCAAGATCTACTCGGTGAACGAGGGCTACTACCACTACTGGGACAAGCCCACCCTGGACGTCCTGGCGCACTTCAAGGCCGCCGGTGTCCCGCGCCGTAAGCCGTACAGCCTGCGCTACATCGGCTCGCTGGTGAGCGATTTCCACCGCAACATGATCTACGGCGGCATCTTCATGTACCCGGCCGACAACCGCGACCCGAGCAAGCCTGGCGGCAAGCTGCGGCTCATGTGCGAGGCCGCGCCCATGGCCTTCATCGTGGAGCAGGCTGGCGGCATGGCCATTGACGGGCATCGCCGCATCCTGGACATCACCCCGGACAACCTGCACCAGCGCGTGCCCCTGTTCGTGGGCTCGAAGAACGATGTGGAGCAGGTGCTGGAGATTTACGCCAAGGCCGCCCAGGCTCCGCAGGAGTAGCCGGGATCATGCTCGTTCTGGGTGTCGAGACCTCCTGCGACGAGACCGGGCTCGCCCTGGTGCGTGACGGAGCGCTTGTGTCGGAGGCGCTGGCCTCGCAGACGGACATGCACGCCGTGTTCGGCGGCGTGGTGCCGGAGATCGCCTCGCGCGAGCACCTGCGCATGCTGCTGGTGCTCTTGCCGCAACTCCTGGCCAAGTCCGGCATCAACAGCGCAGACATAGACGCCGTGGCCGTGGCGCGCGGGCCTGGACTGCTCGGCGCATTGCTGGTGGGCCTAAGCTTTGCCAAGGGCCTGTGCCTGGGCACGGGCGCGCGGCTCATCGGCGTCAACCACCTGCACGCGCACCTGCTTGCCCCCGGGCTTGAGTCGGACTTGAGCTATCCGGCCCTGGGCCTGCTGGTGTCCGGCGGGCATACGCATCTGTACCGCCTGGACGGCCCCACGCAGTTCGTCCTGCTGGGCCGCACCCTGGACGACGCTGCGGGCGAGGCCTTTGACAAGGTGGCCAAGCTGCTTAACCTGCCATACCCCGGCGGACGCTACCTGGACGAGCTGGCCCAGGGCGCGGAGCCGGACCGGCACCTCTTTCCGCGGGCATACATCCACAACGACAATCTGGACTTCAGCTTCAGCGGGCTCAAGACCGCCGTGGCCGAGGAACTGGGCAAGCGTCCACACCTGACCTTGGCGGTGATGCCCAGTGCCGACGAACTGCGTACGCGCGGGGCGCTGGCCCTGACCGCGCACCCGGAGGAGCTGGCCCTGGTCTCGGCCTCCTTCAACTGGGCTGTGGCCGAAACCTTGCGCATCAAGGTCGAACGGGCCCTGGACCGCGAGCCGGGACTCTGCGGCCTGGTGGTGGCGGGCGGCGTCGCGGCCAACAGCTTTGTTCGCCAGACCATGACCCGCCTGGCCCAGGGCCGGGGGCTTCGGCTTCATCTGCCGGGCCTGGCCCTGTGCACGGACAACGCGGCCATGATCGCCCATGCCGGATGGCAGGCCCTGCGCGCGGGCTACGCCCACGGGCTGGACCTGGAGTCCGTGCCGCGCGGCCGGGCCGTGCCCCAGGACTGGGTTCACACCGCTGCTGACGAGGCCGGGGCCTCGTCGATGCTGCGTGTTGTCCTGACGCATCCGGCTTGACAGAACGGAGCGGGACAACTAGATTTGCCAAGCTGTGGCAGGGTGTTTCCGGCAGGAATTTCTGAACGAGCCGCCTTGCCATAAATATTCAAAGAGTGAGCACAAAGGAGAGGTTATGGCCATACAGGTGACCGACGGCAATTTTGATTCCGAAGTTCTGAAGTGTGATCTGCCCGTTCTGGTCGATTTCTGGGCTCCCTGGTGCGGACCGTGTCGCGCCATGGGTCCGATCATCGACGAGCTGGCCGCCGAATACACCGGCCAAATCAAGATCTGCAAAATGAACGTCGACGAGAACTCGGCCAGCCCGAGCAAGTTTGGCATCCGCGCCATCCCCACGCTCATTCTGTTCAAGAACGGCGAAGTTGTTGACCAGACCACGGGCGCCGTGTCCAAGAGCAGCATCAAGGACATGATCGCCAAAAAGGCGCTGTAAAACCCATGAAGACATACGATGCCGCCGTCATCGGTGGGGGGCCGGCCGGGATTACCGCCGCCCTCTACCTTGTCCGCTCCGGGGTGCGCACAGTCCTGGTGGAGAAGCTTTCCCCCGGTGGACAGGTGCTCATGACCGAGGATATCGAGAACTATCCCGGCTTCCCCAAGGCCATCAAAGGCTATGAGCTTGTGGACAAGTTCGTGGAGCACCTCGCGGCCTATGAGTTCGACCGCATGAACGATGAGGTGCGCGAGATGACCCCGGTGGATGGCGGCTTCCGCATCCTGGTGGGCGCCGAGCCCATAGTGGCCAAGACCGTGATCCTGTGCAGCGGCGCGCGCTACAAGCGCGTGGGCATTCCGGGCGAGGAGCTGTACACCGGCAAGGGCGTCTCCTACTGCGCCCTGTGCGACGGCAACTTCTTCAAGGGTAAGACCGTGGCCGTCATCGGCGGCGGCAACTCGGCCCTGGAAGAGTCCCTGTACCTCTCGCGCCTTGTGGACAAGCTCTATCTTATCCACCGCCGCGACGACTTCCGTGGCGCCAAGTGCTACCAGGACAAATGCTTCACGCATCCCAAGATTGACGTATTGCGCAGCACCATCGTGGACGAGATTGTGGGTGATCCCTTCAAGGGCGTCACCGGCGTGAAGCTCGCCAACGTCAAGTCCGGCGAGAAAAGCAACCTGCCTGTTGACGGTGTTTTTATCTTTGTCGGCTTCGAGCCCACAGCCTCTTTTGTGCCGGAGGCGCTTAAGCGCGACAAGAACGGTTTTGTCATCACCGACTGCGAGATGCTCACCAACCTGCCGGGCTTCTTCGCCGCTGGCGACGTGCGCAGCAAGAACTGCCGCCAGGTGGCCACAGCCGTGGGCGACGGGGCCACCGCCGCCACTGCGGCGCACGCCTACCTGGAACGCCTGCATGTCTAGACGCACCTTCGCACTTCTGCTGCTGCTTCTGTTGCCGCTGGTTTCCTCTTGCGGCCTCATCGACTACTATTTCCTGCCCCCGGCGGATGATACCGCCCAGGAACTCTTTGAGTCCGGCATGGATTACATGAAGGAGAAGCACTACAGTCAGGCTGCGGAGAGCTTCCTCAAACTCAAGGACCGCTACCCCTTCAGCCCGCTGACGCCCAAGGCCGAGGTCGCCCTGGGCGACGCGTATTTCTTCGACGCCAAGTACCCTGAGGCTGCCGAGGCGTACAAGGAATTCGAGACGCTGCACCCCAGCAACTCGAACATCCCGTACGTGCTTTTCCAGATGGCGCTCAGCAATTACAACCAGTTCCGCACCATCGACCTGCGCCAGGACAACGTGAAGGAAGCCCTTGAGATCTTCTACCGCCTGGAGGAGTCCTTCCCTGGATCAGAGTACTCCAAGGCCTCCAAGGAACATATCTACAAGTGCCGCAAGATCCTGGCCGAGCATGAGATCTTCGTCGCCGACTTCTACTGGCGCACCGGAGAATACGGAGCCGCCTGGCACCGCTACATCTACATCCTTGAGAACTTCGCCGATGTGGTCGAGTTCAAAGACTACGTGCGCAAGCGCGCTGAGTACTCCTACTTCGAGTATCAGAAGAACCTCTCCGAGGAGGAGCGCGAGAAGCTTCAGTGGACGTGGAAGCGCATGCTCAAGTGGCTCTAGGCTCATGAATTTTTGCGAGGCCTCAACGCATGGAGATTGCTACCCGACCATCCGGCTCAACCTGGGCCTGCCCTTCCTGGCTTGCGCCCCGGATCATAGCTGACGCCCGCTTTGCCCGGGCCTACGACGCCATCGGCGATCAGCGCCGAGCCCTGCTGAAAGGCCTCATCGCCGATCATTTCACACTCACACCGCCTGTGCCCAGCCTGCGCGCGCAGTGCACGCAGCAGTTCGTTTCCGGGCTGACGCGCCACACCTGCACCGCGCCACGCCCCTTTGTGCTGCTGCTGACCGATGCCAGCCTGGATGCCCCGGCTTTGCTCCTGGCGGCGCTCATGCCGACCCTGTGCTCCGGCGTTGCGGATGTCATTGTGCTGCGTCTTGGCGCACGCTCAGACCTGCCGGATGCGCTGCTCACGGCCTGCGAGCTGGCCGGGCAGGAGCGCGTGGCCGCCCTGGGTCCGGCCCTGGCCGTGCGCCTGTTGTCCGAATGCGCCCTCTGCGGGTTGCCGGGGCTGGTGCTCTACCCGGACAGCCCGGACCTGCGCCGCGTCTTGAACCGTTCGGGCCTGCGCGCCCAGCTGGAGGCCTCGCCCCTGCGCCTGGCGCCTCTGCGCCTGCCGACGGCCCTTGGCCTCTGGCGCGATGCCCCCGCGCAGTTCGCTCCCGAGCGCCTGGAGTTCCTCTTCGGCGCACACACCTTCGAGGCTGGCGGCGCACAGCCCGGACGCCGCGCCAGGAAGGCCCCCGAGGCCTCCGCGTTCAGCGCCTTTGCCGCCGCCTGGCGCGACCTGCTGCTTGTGCCGGATGCCCGGCTCGCAGATGATGCCCGGCTCGCAACGGATGCCCGCCTTGCGGCAGGGCAGGGGGGGGCACGCCTCGTGGCCGGCCAGTCGCGCATCGGACTGTGGACCTGGCCCGAGCTCTCCCCGGAGCTGTTCCACGTCACCACGCAGGCCTATACCTCCGCACCGGAAACGCTTTCGTAAGGCGGGTACCGCTGTGAGCAGAAAACCCCTGTCCGCCAAGTACCTGCACGCCATCCGCAACCTGGGCATCATCGCGCACATCGACGCGGGCAAGACCACCCTGTCCGAGCGGATTCTTTTCTACGCCGGGCGCATCCATCGCATGGGCGAGGTCCACGAGGGCACAGCGACCATGGATTTCATGCCCGAGGAGCAGGAGCGCGGCATCACCATCACCTCGGCCGTGACCTCCTGCCTGTGGAAGGGCTGCACCGTGAACCTCATCGATACGCCCGGCCATGTGGATTTCACGGTCGAGGTGGAGCGCTCCCTGCGTGTGCTTGATGGTGCCGTGGGCGTGTTCTGCGCCGTCTCCGGGGTGGAGCCGCAGTCCGAGACCGTGTGGCGCCAGAGCGAGACCTACCATGTGCCCAAGCTGGCCTTTGTGAACAAGATCGACCGGGTGGGCGCGGATTTCGCCGCGGTGCTCGTCTCCATGCGCGAGAAGCTCGGGGCCAATGTCCTGCCCCTGCAGGTGCCGGATGGTGAAGGCGCGGACTTCACCGCCGTGTTCGATCTGGTGAGCCTGGAGCGGCTGGTGTTCGACGCGGACAGCAAGGGCGCCGACTATGCGCGCGCGCCCTTGACCCTTGCCGAGGCCGGGCGCGTGGCCCCCTGGCGCGAGCGCCTGCTGGAGACGCTCTCCGAGCATGACGACGCCATCATGGAGGCCTATCTGGCCGGAGAGGACATTGCGCCGGAGACACTGCGCGCGGCCATCCGCAAGGCCACCATCGCCCTGGCCGTCGTGCCGGTGCTGGCCGGTTCGGCCTTGAAGAACATCGGAGTGCAGCCGCTCATGGACGCCGTGTGTGATTATCTTCCGAGCCCGCTGGACCTGCCGGCCCAGCAGGGCGTGGACCCGGCCACCCACCTGCCCAAGGCCTTTGCCGTGGACCCAGAGGCCCCGCT
>Ga0154365_1163_pt7 | contig 15201 bp, 9 predicted proteins | sample RifGroA2_FD_115893 | JGI IMG/M metagenome (GOLD analysis project Ga0154365, IMG submission 115893) | Desulfovibrionales bacterium GWA2_65_9
GCCCGGTGCACCGGGGCAAGGTCACGCCGCCGTATGAGGTACGCGGGAAGGTGACGCCGCCCGCCCAGAAGGGCACGGTGGCCCCGCCCCCGCCAGCGCCACTGAACAAGGGCGGCAGGGTAGGCGTCTCGACGAAGAACGATGTTCCTGGCAGGCAGGGGCCAGATCCAGAGGCCCTGAACCCTGAAGCCCGTAAGCAGATGCAGAGCGTGCTGGATAAGGCCCCTGGCGCACAGGACGTCAACATGAATAGCGGATACCGTTCCGGCGAGAAAGGGCCACATGGCGAGGGCCAGGCGGCGGATATCAACCGGATCAACGGCCAGAAGGTTTCCGATGCCAACAACCCCAACGTGCCCGTAGAACAGCGCGAGGTGATGCGTGAACGCCTGGATGAAATCAAGGCCGCTGCAGAGGGAAATGAAAATGTTGAGGCCTACCTTGGTCCCAATGGCGGCTTTTTCAGGAGAGCAGACGGGAAAATCGGTCGGAGCACAACCCCGGAGGAGGACGAAGCCCATCAGAATCACGTTCACATCACCATCCGCAAGCCTCCACTCTTTAGGCAGTAACCGCATGAGAACATACCTGTTCGCGTTGTTTATGCTCCTGCTCTGCGCCTCCACCCCGGCCTTGGCCCAGGAGCCACCCCCTGCCCTGGACGAGACCACGCGGAACATCCTCTGCTTCGGCCTGTGCGAGCGCATAGGCGACCGGGCCTTTCGGAACATCGTGCGCATCTTCACCGCCCCGGAGCCAGGGCCGCTCAACCCCAAGGGCATGCGGCTCTATGTGGGCTTTGTCGAATCCGAGTATAACGCGGGCAAGCGGCAGGTGCTGTATCGCGGTCCCCTGGCCCAGGATTGGGAGCGGCCCCGAACACCCGAAACGCTGAAGGGAGTCCCCTCAGACAAGCGCCCCTTACGCTACTGGATCAGCCGCCGGTACCTTGAGCCAGGCGGAAAGGAGCAACGCGACACGGCTGAGATCGACCTGGAGGCAAGGCCGCCAGTGGTGCGCTACCTCCAGCGCGACCCCGGCAAGCCACCGCGCGAGGTCGAGGAGCCTCTTGTGCCGCAGCCGTTGACGCCCTCCGCGCGCCTGCTGCTGCGCAGCTTCCCATCCCCAACCCCCAAAACCGACGCGCTTACCCTGCGGCCACTGGGCGTCATGGTGGAGGGAGAATACAACACCAGCGATAACGCCAAGACTCCCTGGCCCGAGAACCCCCAGTATTACGTTATTTCCAGCAATGACGGAAAACAATGTGCCCTCCATGCCCTGCCTAAGAGCAGCGGCTGGATGCATGAGCGCCTGCTACACGCCGTGTCGCCGAAGGACATGAACGGGAGCTTTGTTCTGGAAATCATTGAGAGCTACCTGCCGACGGATGCAAAAACCCCAAAGCATACACGGAACCGCCGCCTGCGCGTCACCTTGAGCCTGAAGGACATACGCTCGGAGGTCGTGGACGATGGGCTGCACTTCGACGTAGAGCACGACATCTACTACATCCCATAGCGGGCAGGAAATACGCAACCAGCCCCAAACAGCAAAACAACGGCCCGGCCCCCCACATCAGGGGAAGCCGGGCCGTTCGTTATTCTAAAGGGCCGTTGCGGTTCGTCGGGCCAAACTTCGCCGGGCTAAACCTTGTCCTTGCGCTCCAGCTTCTTCAGGGGCAGGGCCACCGTGGCGGCTCCAGGGGTGGCGGCGACCATCTGGCAGGCGTTGCTGCAGGCCAGCTTGCCGTCCACGCCGGTGATGGCGCCGGGGATAATGCCGGGCACCACCGAGATCAAGGACAGCGCCAGCGACGCCAGGTACGGGGTCGACTGCACGAGCAGGATCACGGCCCAGGTCAGAATGTCCGGGTTCTCCGTGCCGTAGCGGGCGACAACGCCGGCGGCGGCCAGCCACAACAGGGCCAGGATCATCAGTTCCTCACGGGCCATGAGCAGGCCGCGCACCACGGCGCAGCGCTCCTCGCACTTGGGCGTGCGCAGAAACGGCTTCTTGGAGGTGAACACGCCCTGGAAGATGGCCTTGGCAATGGTGTGCGTCAGCGCCAGGCCGGCGATGGCCGCGCCGATGCGCTCCCACACGCCGCACTTCACGCGGGTCTGGTACAGCCACATGAAGTGGAACAGCTTGAACAGGAACGCGCCCAGCGGCGGCAAGAGGAAGATAGACAGCGGCGTGCCGAAGTAGCGCGGCAAGACCAGCATGCCGAGCGACCAGAACAGGCTGACCACCAGCACGGCGATCTGCGTGGCGTCGGCAAACCAGGGCAGCCAGCCGGCGATGAAGTGGTACTTCTGGCCCAGGTCCAGCGACGTGGTCTTGTTCCAGGGCAGCAGCTGGCGCCAGTGGCGCTTCAATATCTGCACCGCGCCGTAGGCCCAGCGGAAGCGCTGGCGCTTGAACCCGGCGTAGGTGTCCGGCGTCAGGCCCTGGCCGAAGCTCTCGGGCACGTAGATGGCCTGGTAGCCGCGCTCGATGACCTTGAGGCCGAGCTCGGCGTCCTCGCAGATGCACCACTCGCCCCAGCCGCCCACTTCCTCGAGCACGGCCTTGCGGATCATGGTCATGGTGCCATGCTGGATGATGGCGTTGCGCTCGTTTCTGTGCACCATGCCGATGCGGAAGAAGCCGTCGTATTCCCAGGCGCACACGGTCTTGTACGGGTCGCCAGCCCACTCGCGGTGGTCCTGGGGACTCTGCACGATGGCGATGTCCGGCTTCTCGAAGTACGGGGTGAGCGACCGGAGCCACGAGGGCCGCACCTGATAGTCGGAGTCGACCACGGCGATGACCCGGGCGTCCTGCGCGGTCTCCTTCAGGGCGAAGTTGAGCGCGCCAGCCTTGTACCCCGGCCATTCCTCAAGATGGAAGAAGCGGAAGCGCGAGCCAAGCTTGGCGCAGTGCTCCTGAAGCGGCTTCCACAGGGCCGGGTCGGTGGTGTTGTTGTCGACCAGGAGCACCTCGAAGTTCGGGTAGTCCAGCGCCGCCAGCGAGTTCATGGTGGCGATGACCATGTCCGGCGGTTCCTTGCAGCAGGCCACGTGGATGGACACCTTGGGCAGCCCGGCGTCCAGGTCGTGGCGCAGGGGGAAGAAGCGGCGGCGCAGGCCTTCGGGCCAGAGCATCTCGCTCATCTCGTAGCCGTTGATCAGCACCACGGCGAGCAGGCCGATCTGCATGGGCAGCAAGATGGCCCAGGCCGCAGTCTCGGCGGGCAGAAACTCGATGGTGATGGGCGTAAAGGCGATCCAGACCAGCGAGCTGGTGACCGTCTGCAACAGGAGCGAAAAGAACAGCCGCCCGGAAAAGGGCTGGGTGCGGCGCTTGATGAGGAAGAAGAGCATGGGGATGAGGGCCAGCATGGACACGGCGCACTGCACGGGCCACAGGGTGTCCTCGAGGATCACGCCGACAAGCGGGATCTTGAGCGTGCGGTCCACGGTCCAGATGCCCCAGTGCGCGCCCACGACGCCTTCCAGCGGGCGCTTCCAGGGCTGGTCAAAGGCTTCCATGACGCAGTAGTCAATGTTCTGCTGGGCGGCCAGGTTCATGAACTGGCGCAGGAACTTGGCCTCGTTGGCGATGCTGGCCTTGGCCTTGCCCCAGCGCTCGCCGTTGCTCGGCCAGCCGATTTCGGCCACCAGCACGTGCTTGTTCGGGAAGGCCTCGACGACCTGCTTGTAGCGCTTCATGCTCCACTCGATGGCCTTTTCCTCGGGGACGCGCTCCCAGTAGGGCAGGATGTGGATGGAGATGAAGTCGACGTTCTCGGCCAGCTTGGGGTTGTTGATCCAGACGTGCCAGGGCTCGGCGGTGCTGACCTCAACGTGCGGGGCGGCCGCCTTGACGCGGCGGATGTACTCCGAGAGCTGATTGATGGTGAAGTCGCCGCGCAGGATGCTCTCGTTGCCCACGAAGACGCGGGTGATGTTCTTGTGCTCCTGGAGGTTCTTGATCAGCCCATTGATCTCCTGCTCGTTGCGCTTGAGGCGCTTGTCGAGCCAGGCACCGGCCATGACGGGCATGCCGTGCTTCTCGGCCAGGGCCGGGATGAGCTCCATGCCGTCCAGGGAAGAATAGGTGCGGATGGCCCCGGCCTTGCCCTTGAGGAAGACGATGTCCTCCTCAATCTGCTTCGGCGTGGGGAACTTGTTGACCAGCGGGTCCTGGTCGGCGCGATACGGGCTGAAGGAAACGGCCTTGACCTGGCCGGTGAAATCGAGCTGCGGGTCGGCCGGACGGTTGAAGAAGGCCCAGAGGCCCAGGTTCGCAACCACGACGATGAGCACGATGAGTGCGTTCTTGCGCATAGTGCCGCCAACTCCAGGGATGGCGCGTTCGGCTAAAGTTCGTTTACTCCCCGGCGGCGCGGTGTCTCCCCCGCGTGTCGCCGTTGGCCGCCTCGCGGCCCGTGCAACCCTTCCCACCCCACAAAAGCAGCGGCCCGGTGGGCCGCCTTGGCGCGCGTTGACCCTGCACCTGCCGTGCTCGTCAACCCATTCGTCCACGCGGGGCAGCCAATACTGCATCCGGCCGGTCCAGGCAAGCCGCCTTCCGTCTCCGGCTCGTGCGCACAAGGCAAGAGTGTACCTTTTGTGCGCACCTCGGCTTTTGAAACGCCCGCGCGAGCGTGTCTGCCCATACAAAAAGCAAGGCCCGTGCCAAAGGCAACACACTTGAATTACAGCGCTAAACCGGCATACGTAGTGCGCAGAAAAATATTCATGTATAATATTTGCGCACTCTCCGGTCAAGGAGTTTTGGCCGCCGCATGGGCCACTTGACGCGTCACGGCTTCACACCGGGCAGGAAATGAGGCACAAGCATCGAGCGAGGCGATACATGAATCAGGCCATTTGGATTTGGACGGCGCTGGCCGCACTGGCAGCCCTGGCCGGGCTCTCTGCGGCCTGGTGGGGACGCTCGCGCTTCGTGCGCGGACGCCGGGCCGTCATCGCCGTGGCCGCCTTCCTCGTTGTGGGCGCGGTGGGCGGCTTCCTGGCGCGCGAACCGCTGACCCAAAGCATTCGCCAGGACTACGCCAGCGCCCGTACCGAAGACATCTTCCGCACCGAAGGCCTGCTGCGGGCCCTGGCCGAAGCCGAACCCGAACAGGCCGAAATCCTGCGGGGGCGGCTGGCCAAGGCCCTGGCCGCCACCGGCGACGCCGACGAACGCCAAGCCGTGGAGCAACGCCTGCGGGACGAGGCCACGGGCCTGGCCCTGGCCACCGGGTTCGCCCGCCTGGGCAATGCCTCGGACGAGGCCGCCGCACGCCTGGCCGAGGCCCTGCTGGGCGCCCTGAAGGAGCTCTCCGCCACGGATGCCACCCTCTGCCTGGGGCTGCTGCACCCGGCCGCGCAAACCCCGGTCCAGGCCGCAACCCTGGCCCGCCTGCGCGGAAGCGTACGCACGAAACTCGACGCCGCCCTGGCCCTGGTGCTGGCCTCAAGCTCGCTCAAGCCGCAGCTCGCGCCGTTGCCTGCCAAGGCCGACGCCGCCCTGGCCGACATGTTCGGCGAAAACCTGCCCGCCTTCCAGCAAACCTACGGCGAACCCAAACAGGTCCAGGCCTTGTTCGAGGCCCTCAGCAACCCGGCCCAGGCCGCACGCGTCGCGCCCGACACCCTCTGCGCCTTCGCCCAAGACCTGCTGCGCGCACTTTTGCGCATGCCCCCGGCCGAACGCGGCCCTGGCCTGCGGCGCCTGCTGGGCACATAAGCAACGGCCTCCGACGGGGTCCTGGGCCGCCGCACCTGGACCCGCAACAAGGACGAACTCGCCCCCCCCCATTTTGCGCAAACCCGAAAGGCGCCAGGGGGGAATTCCCCATGCACCCCTTCGGCATCGGGCCGCTGGCTCTCCCTTTTTGCGAGGTTGCCTCAAAGCATCTGACGAACGTAGCCCGGCACCTCCGCCAGCGGCATGGGACGCGAGAACAGGTACCCCTGCCCCAGGTCGCAACCCATCTTCTTGAGCACCAGCTGTTGCTCGCTGGTCTCGATGCCCTCGGCCACGGTCTTGAGATGCAGGCTGCGGGCCAGGGTGATGATGGCGCGGATGATCTCGCGGTCCTCGTCACTTTCCATGATCCGGCGCACGAAACTCATGTCGATTTTCAACCGGTCCAGAGGCAGCTTTTGCAGGGCGCTCATGGATGAATAGCCTGTGCCGAAGTCGTCGATGGCGATGCCCATGCCCTTTTCCTTGAGGCGTGCCAGCATGTTGGCCGAGGCTTCAGGGTACTTCATGATCGAGGACTCGGTTATCTCCAGCACCAGCGCGGGGGGCGGCAGGCCGTTATCCGCCAGCGCCTGCTCGATCTGCTCCGCCAGCCCCCAGCGCGAAAATTGCCGGGGCGAGATGTTCACGGACACGGTCAAGCCCTCAACTCCAGATTGCGCGCGCAGCAGAGCGGCCATGTCTTTGCAAGCCCGCGCCACGGCAAACTGTCCCAATTCGAAGATGAGGCCGGATTTCTCGGCCAGGGGGATGAACTCGACGGGCCGGATCAGGCCCCGCTGGGGATGCTCCCAGCGCATGAGCGCCTCAAAGCCAGACAGCCGGTTGGTTTCCAGGCACACCAGGGGCTGATAGACCAGGAAAAACTCCCCGGCATCAAGCCCACGCCGCATATCGCTTTGGAGGCTCATCGTCTGGATGGCGGTTTTGTGCATTTTGGGCCTGTAGACCACGACCAGATTCCTGCCGCGCTGCTTTGCGCCATGCAAGGCGATGTTCGCATTGCGCAGCAGGTCTTCCGGCTGGTTGCCCGGCACTGGGGCATAGGCCACCCCGAAGCTCGCCTCGATCTGGAAGTTCTGGTTCCCGATGCCTATCGACACCGCAAGACTCTTGCGGATGCGCTTGATGGTCTGCATGACCTGGGCCGGACTCAACTCCTCAAGCACGAGGATGAATTCGTCGCCGCCATAGCGGCACACGGTGTCGATCTTGCGCGTGCAGGCCAAAAGACGCTGGGCGACCTCGCGCAGCAGCAGGTCCCCGGCCTCATGGCCCAGGCTGTCGTTGATCATCTTGAACCGGTCCAGGTCGATGAACACAATGCCGAACTGGACACCCTCCTTGCGCAGGGCGCGCTCGTTGGCCTGGGCGATGCGGTCCAGGCACAGCGTGCGGTTGGCCAGGCCGGTGAGCGGGTCGTGCAGGGCGCGGAAGAGCAGTTGCTCCTCCAGTTGCTTGCGCTCCGTGATGTCGAAGAAGATGGCCGAGATCCCATCGTTGCTCCAGGGGGCGATGGAAATGGAAAGATGGATTCCCTTGGTGCTGAGGTATGTCTCGAACTGCGCGGGCTCGGCTGAAAGCGCCACGGTGGAGAACTTGCCAAGAAACAGATCCTCATCGTTGCCGTAGGCCTCCGTGACCGGCAGGCCGACCACGTCCTCGGCGCGCAGATCGAGAATCTTTTCAAAGCTGCGGTTGACAGCCTCGATCCGGTAGTCGATCACCTCTCCGCAGGCGTCCCGAATCGGAGAATGCAGCGCCGCGCCTTCCGTCATGTTGTCGAAGAGCGAGTGGAACCGCCGGGCGCTTTCCTGGAGTTCAATTTCTGCCTGTTTGCGCTCGGTGATGTCGTGGAAAATGCCCCCAACGCCAAGCACGCGGCCATCCGCATCGAGCCTGAGCCAGGAGGAGATGGCCACGTGGACAGGCGTTCCGTCCTTGCGTTTGAGCACGGCCTCATGGTCCCGGATCTCGCCGCGCTGCCGCAGAGCACCCATCATGTGGGTGCACTGCAACGGGAACATCCAGAACTGCTCCTGGGGCTTGCCCAGCATCTCCCCGGCAGAGGCGAAGCCGAGCAGCTTCACGCCCGAGGGGCTGATCATGTCGATCCTGCCCTCGCTGTCGATGCGGTAAAGCGCGTCCGTGCTGTTTTCGATGACTTCGCGGTACTTCTCCTCGCTCTCGCGCAGGGCTTCCTCGGCCTGCTTGCGTTCGGTGATGTCCTCCAGAGTGCCCGTGATGAAGGCCGGCTTGCCCTGCTCGTCCCGCTGCAGAGAGGCCGTGATGAAGCCGAGAAACCTGGAGCCGTCAAGACGCTTGAACTCACGCTCCATGCTCATCCCGTCAGGCGCGGCCAAAAGGGCTTCCAGGAAGATCTGGCGGTCCTCTGGATGGAGGTAGGTATCCTGGGCCAGATTGGTGATGCCTTCCAGCATATGCTGGCGGTCGGCATATCCAAGCATCCGAGCCAGGGTCGGATTGCCATCGGTGAGGCACCCCTCGAAGGTGCTGCGGAGGATGCCTACGCGGGCGCTGTTGAAAATGATCCGGTACTTCTCTTCACTCTCGCGCAAGGCCGACATCATGGCCCGAAGATCGGCGTTGACCTGCATCACCTCTTCAGAACTGACCCGCAGTGAGCGCTCCAGCATCTCCCGGTCATCGTCGGCCTGCGAATAGGTGTCGCTGACCATCTGCACAAAGCCAGGCAAGTCGTTGCAGGACTTGCTGTCGCAGCCGAGCTTCTTGAGCTGCCGAGCCAGGAGCCGGTGCAGGGCCATGGCTACTCCTCGGTGAAGGTGGTGATGGTCATCGTCTGGTTATGCAGCTCGCAGCGGCCGGTCTCCGCCAAAGGAGATATCTCCCCATAGGAGTAAAACCCTGCCAGCATGGCGTGTTCGCCCAGGATGTCCTGCACCGCCTCGGTTTCATCCTCCACCCGCTGCTTGAGAATGAGCTTGCGCCCCACGCAGCTGATGCACAGGGCGAGGTCGGCGCCAACACCGGAAACCTGAAGGCTCTGCTGGGCTGATGCACCCGCGCCATCCACCAGGCGGTCAAAATTGGCATACATGAGCGTGGCCCGGGAGCCCTCCGGAATGTCTCCGGCAAAGGTCATGGACTTGTCCTCTTCGTTCACGCTCAAAACGGTGCGGACCAGGCCGTTGCCGACAATTCCAGAGTGCTCCACGCTCAAAGGAAAGAGCAGGGCAGAGGCGGGCAACTCCGCAGCGTGCTTGCCCAGATATTTCTTGTAGAGGTCAAGCACGGGCTGCCCGTCGAGCTCGTAGAGGACGTTCCCCTGGGAGCGGGTGACCAGGCGTTTGGCTCCGAAGATATCCCAGCCGCCAACGGAACCCCAGCCGATGCGCAGCCGCGCACCGTAAAAGCCCAGGGCCGCCACGATCCCGCATTGGGCCGGGGCATCGGCCAAAATGAGTGTCTCCTTAAATCTTTCGCCATCGCCAGCCAGTCCTCCGGTGACCATCGTCTTTGGCGGCAGACCGGCTGTCAGGCCCTGCACCAGACGGGTACCGTTCACCATGAGCCCGTCGGACAGGACCAGCACGTGACGCAGTCCTTCCTTGTCCAGTCCCGCAGCCAGGCGAGCACCAACGGCCCCGCTGTCTTCACCCGGCTCAATGGCTGTGCTGACCAGCGCGACACGGGTCTCGGCGAAGCTCACGGCTGTGACCGTGACGCTCCCCTCCAGCACCTGCGTGCCCGCGATCTCCCCGGCTGTGGTGCAGCCCAAAAGGCAGGCCTGGGGATACATGGCCCGAATCCGAGGAAACAGCGCCGGATCGCGCAGGCGATCCGTGGCCCCGAACACAAAGGCCAGCGCGGCCTCTTCACCAAGGCCGGGTGGCCGGTCCCAGTCCATCCCTTTTCGCCCAACGAGTTGTTCCGTTTTCATGCGCCCCCCTGGGTTCAATCTTCCCTGCGTGCAAATGAGGCCAGCCGTTGGCTCATTCCCTTGGATCGGGCAGGCTTACGCCGCAGATATCCCGCACCCCCGGCACAGAGGGCCTGCCCTTCTTCGCAATACGACGGCCAGCGGCTCAAGCATATATCTTTCGGCATGGCCCGACAACAGCCGACCCCTCCCGGCGAGAAAGGGCTGCCTGTAGGTTTGTCCGCACCGGAGGGGCTGATTGCTTCCATCCGAGCGGTACGCTGCGTCAAGGGCAATGGGCGCCCACCGCCGCCCAGGGGTCAACGGACCGTTATTTGTCCTTCCAGCGCTCACGGATCGCAATGATCTCTGCGGTGCGGCTAAAGAAGGCCTCCACCACCTGGGGATCGAACTGCGTGCCCGCGCCTTCACGGATGATCTGTTGGCACTTCTCTTCCGGGAAGGCCTGCTTGTAGGGCCGGTCGCTTGAGAGCGCGTCATAGACGTCCACCACGGCCACCAGGCGGGCCTCCAGCGGGATGGCGTCCCCAGCCAGACCAAAGGGGTAGCCCTTGCCGTCCCAGCGCTCGTGGTGGAACAGGGCCAATATTCTGGAGAGGCCAAGGAGCTCGGTGTCGACCAAGCCCCGTGCCGAGTCGGGGTTCGAGCAGAGTTGGTGGGCCTCGTCCTTGCTGGTCAGCGGCCCCAGAATCTCACAGCCGTACATGCAGTGCAGCTGCATGACCAGAAACTCGGACCCGGTGAACTTGCCCGGCTTGAGCAGGATATCATCAGGGATGCCGATCTTGCCCACGTCGTGCAGGGGGGCGCATTCGCGCAGCATCTCGCAGCGGTCCTCGGACAGACCCACGGCCTGGGCAAGCAGGGCGCTGATCTCGCCCACGCGGATGACGTGCCGTCCGGTCTCGTTGTCCTTGTATTCCGCCGCGCGGCTTAAGCGCTGCATAACCTGGCGGCGCGTGGTCTCCAGTTCGGCGGTGCGCTCGCGCACCAGCTGCTCCAGGTTGGTCTGGTAGGCCCTGTTCTCGCGGATCAGCCGCGCCTTGTCCAAGGCCTTGTCCAGGGTGTAGTCGAGAATCTTGAAATTGTGCAGAGGCTTGGTGATAAAGTCCCAGGCGCCCAGGCGCATGGCCTTGAGCGCGTCCTCCACGATGCCAACGCCGGAGAGCACGATGATCGGCAGCTCCTTTGTTCTGGCCACGGCCTCCTGGATAAACGAGTAGCCGTCCATCACCGGCATGTTCAGGTCCACGATGACGGCCTCAAGGTTCTGAAGGTTCTGGTCCAGAATCTCCAGGCCCTCCTTGCCGTTGGCGGCCGCCAGCGTGTCGTAATCAAGCTCCTCAAGATAGTCGCAGAGTGAACGGCGCAGGGCGGATTCGTCATCAATGACCAGGATGGACATGAGCTAGCTCCTCCTTTCCTTGATGAGCGTCCGGACACGCGTCACTATTTCGGCCATGTCAACGGGCTTGTAGAACACGTCCGCCTCGACCATGCCCAGGTCCTGTAGGGCGCGGGGCAAGGAGAATTCCCCAGAGCCCGTATGCACGATGAAATGCCAGCTGAGCTTTGCTGCCGCAGCACTCTCAATGAAGTCTGTTCCGTTCATGCCCGGCAAGCGCAAGTCCACCACGCAGAGCGCCGCAGACCGTTGCCGGAGCATTTCAAGGGCTTCTTCGCCTGAGCGCGCGCCGCGCAGTTCGAACTCATCGAACTCCTTGAACTCGCTCAAATAGTCCAGGAGCATCTCGCGGACCCGCTCCTCGTCGTCGAGAACGAGTATGGTCTGCTTGGGCTCAGGCATGGCTGCCCTCCGGATTCTCTGCGGGCAGTTCGATGAAGAAGGTGGCGCCTTTGCCAGGGGCAGAAGAAAGCCACATCCGGCCCCCGTGGCCCTTGGTGATGATGAAGAAGGACACAGACAGGCCGAGCCCCGTACCAACGCCCGGCGGCTTGGTGGTGAAGAAGGGCTCAAGAACCTTGCGCTGCACCTCCTCGTCCATGCCCGGGCCGTTGTCCGCCACCTCGATGCGCACGCCAGCGTCCACGGCGCGCAGCCGGATGTCGATCCTGGGGTTCACCGTGGGGGGAGTGGCCATGGCCATCGCCTGGGCCGCATTGCGCAGGAGGTTCAGAATGACCTGCTCTATCTCCGTTTCCGTGCAGCCGCATCGGGGGAGGTTATCGCCCACGTCCAGCACTATCTCAATGTTCTTGAAGTCAAAAGACTTCTTGAGGTCGTAGTCGGATGAGGCCAGGAAGACGGATTGCTCAACAATCTTGGGCAGGTTGCACATCTGGCGCTTGGACTCGCTACGGCGGCTAAAGTTGAGCATGTTGCGGATGATGCCCGAGGCGCGCTGGGCTGCAGCCTGGATATCCTCCAGGTACACGCCGACCTTGCGGTCCTGGAGGTATTGCTGCAGCAGGTTCATGTCCAGGCCCAGGTCGGCGGCTGCCTTCTTGTTCTTCTCGTGGGTCGGATCGGTGCGCATGAGCAGGTGCTGCACGGCCTGGTGCACGATGCCCAGCGGGTTGTTGATCTCGTGCGCGATGCCCGCAGCCAGGCTGCCCAAAGACATCATCTTCTCGGACTGGATGAGCACCTCCTGCATTTTGCGCTCTTCGGTGATGTCGTGGATGATGTTGACGTAGCACTGCTCTCCGGCGATGGCCACGAGCTGGGCCGAGCTGACCACGCGACGCACGGTGCCGTCTTTGCGCCGCAGCAGGAACTCGAAGTCCTTGACGTGGCCGTCGGATTGAAGCCGCTTCAGGAATTCGTCGCGCATTCCTGGGTCGTCCCAGATGCAGAGTTCCTTGGCCGAGCGGCCAACGGCCTCCTCCCGGGGGTAGCCGGTGATGGTTTCGAAGGTGGCGTTGGCGGCGATGCGCATGGAATCTCTGAGGCGCACGAAACTGATGCATTCCGGGGCCATCTCGAAGATGCGCGAGAACTTTTCCTCGCTCTGGCGCAAGGCCTCCTCAGCCTGCTTGCGCTCGGTGATGTCGCGGGAGAAGCTGGCCAGCTGCCGGGGTACACCATCGGAGTCCAGAATGGGGTAGATGGTGATGAAATAATAGGCCCCGTCGCGCAACTCCTCGTAGGTGCTGGGGGTTTTTGTGCGCACTGTCTCCATGGTCTGGCTTCTGCGAAGGTTGGCGGAATCGGGGGGGAGGAAGTCGTAGATGCAGCGGCCGATCATGTCTTCCGGGTGCAGGTTGCGCCGCTGCGCACCGTGCTCGTTGATGGCCAGGATGACGCCCCCGCAGTCCATGAGGATAGCCGAGTCCGAGGTGGCATTGAACAATGCGCGGATGTGCGCTTCGCTCTGGCGCAAGGCCTCCTCTGCTTGCTTGCGCTCGGTAATGTCGCGGAAGATGCCCTCCACGCCCAGGATGTTGCCCGCCGCGTCGCGGTAGAAGCTGGCCGTGATGGCCGCCAGCACGGGCGAGCCGTTCTTGCGCCGGAGCAGTATCTCATGGTCGTACACGACGCCTCCGGCCTGGAGCTTGGCCAGGAGCGCCGTGCGCTCGGAGGGTGCCATGTAGAACGAGCTGATGGGCTGGCCCAGCACCTCGTCCATGGATTCTGCGCCATACATGCGCAGCCCCGACGGGCTGAGCATGATCAACCCGCCTTCTGCGTCGGTGCGGAAGTAAACGTCCTGCATGTTCTGGATCACCGAGCGGTATATTTCTTCACTCGCGCGCAGCTCCTCCTGCACGTCCTTGAGCTTCTGAATGTCCAGATTCAGGCCCACGATGCGCGTGGGTCTGCCGCTTTCGTCCCAGGCGATGGCCCGGCCCTTGCCCAGCACCCAGCGGTAGCTGCCATCGGCTTGGCGCATGCGGTACTCGGCCTCGAACAGGCCCTGGCCGCCGGAGTTGATGTAGCCCATGAGGGTGTGGTCGGTGCTGGTCCGGTCCTCGGGGTGCAAGAGCCCGATCCACCCGGCAAAGGTGGCCTCCACTGCGCCCGGCTCAAGGCCCAGCATGGCGAACCACTGGTCGCTGAAATAAGCCTGGCCCGTAGCCGGGTAGAAGTCCCACACGCCGGAGTTGGTTGCCTCGGTGGCCAGGCCCAGGCGCTCGGTCTGTTCCAGCAGCTCCTGCTGGGCCTTGCGCAGGCTCTCCACCTTTTCGTTCAGCCTGCGCTTGAGGAGATAGCTGATGCCCGCAAGGCACAGGAGCAGCAAGACCACAAACAGGGCCGCCAGCTTCAGCAGGCGCATGGTCTCCGGGCTCAGCATGCCTTCGCCGGAGAGGGATATCCAGCGCTTGCGCGAAGCCTCGATGTCTTCGCTGGATATCTCGGACAGGGCCTTCTGCACGGCGCTATAAAGCAGGGGGTACTTGCGGCTCACGCCAATGCTCAAGCGGTAGGAGTAGTCCGTGGCGCCCGCCACACGCAGGTTGGTCAGGGTGTCCTTCTCGATGTAGTAGGAGGCGCTGGCGAGGTTCTCCACAAAGGCGTCCAGGACGCCGAAGGATACCGAGCGCAGGCCCTCCTGCACGTTGCTCACCGGCACCACGGTGAAGCGGCCACGGGCGGAGTCGCGCACATAGGCCTCCGAGGCGTAGCCCGAGACCACCCCGACACGCCGCCCGTAGAGGTCGCTCCAGTCGACAGTGCCGGCGAAGGCCTTGGCGGTGGTGATGATGACCAGGGGCAGGGAAATATACGCGGCCGTGAAATAGGCGTAGCGCTCTCGGTCAGGCATGCGGATGATCTCGGCGCAGAGGTGCGTGTCGCCGCTCTCCAAGCTGGCCAACTGGTCGTTCCAATCGTCGCTGGGATTCTTCTGGAAGGTAACACCGAGCAATTTCTCGATCTTGGCGACAATGTCTGCGCTTAACCCCGTGTACTTGCCATCCTTGGTGCGGAACTCAAGGGGCGGAAAGTTGGCCTCGTAGGTCAGGACGATGCTGTCCCGGTTCTCGTCCAGCCATTTGCGCTCCTCTGCGGACAGGCCCACAAAGGGTCTATCGGCTGCATCCAGGCTTGCGCCCGCATAGAGGGTGGTGATCAGCAGGGCGCCCAGGAGGGAAAAGAGGACAGATTTGCGCACGCGCACCTCCACGAGCAGCCATGCTGACACCTTTAAGAAGTCTCATAGCACTACCATGGTGGAAGAATCTTTGGCAAGTGGGGGAAAATACGCTGCGTATTCTTTGGGGAGATATCCCGACGGATCCGCCCTGGAGTTGGACAGGGGAACGCCGACGTCCGCGATGCACCCGGTGGCGGAATACTGGCGCACGTTGGGCCAGCAACAACGAGATACGGCCCTTCAGCACCCCTGAAGCGTGTGGGTGTACCCCTTGGACCTTGCGCCTTGCGGTCCCACGGCCTCTTTGTGCTGAAAGGGCCTTTGCCCCCCCCGGAAGGGGGCCAACCGCGCGCGGGTTTTGGGCGTCTCCGCTCAAAACCCGCGCGCATTGCCAGGGCAGAGCCAAGCCGAGGCCTGGGTCTTCGCCGCCAAGGTCCAGCCCATATGAGGGGGTCC
>Ga0154365_1135_pt2 | contig 14872 bp, 10 predicted proteins | sample RifGroA2_FD_115893 | JGI IMG/M metagenome (GOLD analysis project Ga0154365, IMG submission 115893) | Desulfovibrionales bacterium GWA2_65_9
ATAGCCGCCGCCAGGACGGCCCGGCGCGCTGGCAATGTTGCAGACGTACGGCAAATCATGGAAGGCTGCCAGGTTGGGCCTGAGGCCGCGCACCACGTCCTCGTTGGCGAAGATGCACAACAGGTCGCGCCCGGCATACGCTTCGAGCGGCTCTGCGCCAAAGGCCCGGGTCATGGTTTCGGTGACGGCCACCGGCCCTGGCGGCCAGGACGGGAAGTCCAGGGCCAGCAGCCCGTCGTTCTGATCACCGCCTCTTTCGACAAACAGCGGCCCGCTCTTGGACTCGAAGCGCAGGCGCTGGCCCTTGAAGCCCAGCTCCGTAAAGAGCACAAAGGCGGCGGCCAGGGTGGCGTGGCCGCAGAGGTCGATCTCAAAGGTGGGCGTGAACCAGCGCAGGTGGTAGCCGCCGCCCTGCGAGGCGGGCAACGGAACAAAGAAGGCCGTCTCCGAGAGGTTGTTCTCCGCCGCGATGGCCAGGAGCGTGGCGTCGGGCAGCCAGGAATCGAGCGGCACCACTGCGGCCGGGTTGCCCGAGAACACGCCCTCGGCAAAGGCATCGACCTGGAAGAGCGGAAACGACTGCGGCATGGCCGACCTCCCGTATGCATGCACCGCCGCCAAGGGGCTCAGCCCCTTGGAACCCCGCTGGGGGCAGCGGCCCCCAGCCCCCCCCCTATCGGGGGGACCGGGGGGACGAGTCCCCCCGGCCTGCGGAGCATATTCTTTTTATCCTAGAACGCCTGCTTCATCAGGTCCGAGTCCGAAGTGGTGGCGCTGCCTGCTGCTGCGCCCACATCGGTGACGGTGGGCTGCGTGCCCTCGACAAAGGGCAGGAAGTAGCTTTCCGGTGCGCGTTCGCCCTTGGAGCTCACGGCCTGGCTGTTCTCCACGCGCGACCAGACGATGCCCTCGGGCGGGGCGAAGTCCTCGGGCGGGTAGCGGTCCTCCACGGCCTTGCGGTAGTCCAGCCAGATGGGCAGGGCCGATGATGCGCCGGTGCCGCCCCGGCCCATGCTCTGCAGTTGGTCGTAGCCCACGTACACGCCGGTGAGCAGGTATGGGGTGAAGCCCATGAACCAGGCGTCCTGCTCGTTGTTGGTGGTGCCGGTCTTGCCCGCCAGGGGGCGTCCCAAAACCTTGGCCGCGCCGCCGGTGCCCACGTTGATGACTTCTTTCAGCATGGCCACCATGAGGAAGGCGGTTTGCGGGCTCATGGCCTCCACAAACTCCGGCTCGGACTTGTATAGGGTCTCGCCCCAGGCGCTGCGCACCGAGAGCACCATGCGCGGCTTCACGTAGGAGCCGCCGTTCGGGAATGTCGTATAGGCCTGGCAGAGGTTAATGAGGGTCACCGCCGAGGAGCCGAGCGCGATGGACAGGTTTTCGGGCAGTTCGCTCTCGATGCCCATGGCCCGGGCGCGCTCGATGACGTTTCGTATGCCGACCTTCTGGGCCACGCGGATGGTCACGAGGTTGCGCGATCTGGCCAGGGCGGTGGAGAGCAGGGTGGGGCCGTAGAAGATGTCCTCGTAGTTTTCCGGCCGCCAGATGGTGCCCTGCTCCACGTTGGCGAAGACGATGGGCGCGTCCATGATCACCGAGGCCGGGGTGAATCCATGGTCCAGGGCCGCGCTGTAGACGATGGGCTTGAAGGACGAGCCGGGCTGGCGCTTGGCTTGGGTGGCGCGGTTGAACTGGCTCTTCTCGAAGCTGAAGCCGCCGCTGAGCGCCACGACCTCGCCGGTGGCGGGCATCATGGACACCAGCGCGCCCTCGGGGCCGGGCTCGCGCTCCAGGTTCAGCGTGACGCGGCCGCCCTTGTTCTCGCGCACGGTGGCCCAGACGAGGTCGCCCTTGTGCAGGATGCGCGAGGGGTCGCCGGGCACGGGGGCCTCCGGGCCGGTGAGGCCCTTGACCGCGTTGCGGCACCAGGTGGTGCTGCTGGCAAGAATGTCGCCGGTGTGCTGGCCGAAGCGCACGGTGGCCTTGTCCTTGGCGGTCTCCACCACCAGGGCGCGCAGCCAGGTGCCGGGCTTCGGGATCTCGCCGGAGCGGCTTTCTTCCAGGAAGCGGGCGTACTCCTCGGGCTTGAGGCGTCCGGCCGGGCCTTCCCAGCCCTTGCGCTTGGCGATGTCGGCCAGGCCACGGTGCATGGCGTTGTCGGCGGCGATCTGGTGCGGCAGCTCGCAGGCGGTCTCCACCGTGAGCCCGCCCTGGTACACCTCGTCCTCGCCGTACTTGTCGATGAGGAAACGGCGCACCTCTTCCAGGTAGTACGCGCCGACCTTCCAGGAGTGGTCGGCCATGCTCTTGTACACCAGCTTCTGGGCCAGGGCCTGGTCGTGCTGGGCGCTCGTGATGAAGCCCTGGGAGAGCATCTGGTCGAGCACGTACTTCTGGCGGGTCTTGGCCGCCGTCGGGTCGGAATAGGGGCTGTAGCGGCTGGGGGCCTGGGGCAGACCGGCCAGGATGGCGCTCTCGGCCAGGGTCAGGTCCTGCACGTGCTTGCCGAAGTACTCCCGCGCCGCCGCCTCGACCCCGTAGGACTTGGAGCCCAGGAAGATCTGGTTCAGGTAAATGGTCAGGATCTCGTCTTTGGTCAGGTAATTTTCCAGTTGGTAGGCCAGCATGGCCTCCTTGATCTTGCGCTCGAAGCTCTTCTCCGGGGTCAGGAGCAGCCTTTTTACCACCTGCTGGGTGATGGTGCTGCCGCCCTGCTTGATGCCCCCGGCCTTGAGGTTCATGAGCATGGCCCGGACAATGGCCCAGGGGTCGATGCCGTCATGCTTGTAGAAGCTCGAGTCCTCGGCGGCCAGGAAGGCCTTGGGCAGGTGCGCGGGCATGTCCTGCAGGCGCACCAGGAAGCGCTTCTCCTTGTAGAAATAGCCGAGCACCTGGTTGTCGCGCGCCAGCACCGTGGTCACCAGGGGCGGCTTGTAGTCGGTGATGGACCGGAAGCCCGGAAGGTCGTGGGACAGCCACCAGAAGGCCAGGGCCACCAGGGCGAGGCCGACGGCGGGCAGGGCCAGAAGGACCCAGAGCACCTTGCGTTTGAATCGTCTGCTCCGTCTCATGGGGGCGTCCCTTCTGGGCTGCTTTTTGGTGTTCCTGCTTGTGCTTTTCGGGGGCATCTATTTGCGCTCCGTGAGGCCCCAGGCCTCGCGCAACCGGTGGTACAGGTCGAAGACGCCCGTTTCGGTCATACCCAGGCGCTTCAGCAGCCCGGCCCCGCCGCGACTTTCGCGCAGGGCCTGGCAGTCCTTGAACTCGAAATACATCTGTCGGCCTGCGCGGATCCAGAAGGGGAACAGGCGGCAGTAGTAGGGCCGGGCCTCGCGCGGGAGGCGGCAGCCCTGGGATCCCAGCAGTTGGCAGGCACCGTCCGGGCTCACGGCCAGGCGGTCATGTACGCCTTCGGCGGGGAACAGTTGGCGCAGCTTTTCGGTCTCGCCGGGGAACAGGCGGCACAGGTTGTCGACAAAGGCCGGGGTGTTGGCCTGGCAGAAGAACATCTCCGGCCCGGCCCCTGCGGCCTGCATGTCTGCGCGTTCGCAGCCCGAGAGCGGGAAGCAGAACTCCTCCTGGCCGGGGACAAGCGAACAGCAGGTGCCGGAGGCCTCGGCGCAGCGGCTGCAGGCGTCCGTGTCAGGGGCAGGTGCGGCGGATTGCATGTTCAGCGGCTACTCAGGGGCGAAGCGGACGCGGCCCTTGCCCAGCAGGTCGTGCACATGCACGAGCCCGGCCAGGGTGCCGTCTGCGGCCAGCACCGGGAGTACGGTGATCTGTTGGGCCTCCATGAGGTCCAGCACCTGGCCCGAGCTGGCGGTGGCCTCCACGCTGCGCGGATTGACCGTCATGAAGGCGGAGACCGGCCAAGTGGGGTTGTAGCCGTTTTCGTGGAACAGCATGCGCCGCACATCGCCGTCGGTGAGCACGCCCGCAAGCCGCCCGGCCATGTCCGTCACGGCCACCAGGCCGAAGCCCCCGGTGTTCAGCGCGGCCAGCGCCTGGGACACAGGGGCCGTCTGCGGCGTCACGGGCAGATTATCTGTGTGCATGAGGCAGGCAACCGGCTGCGACAGGCGCGCGCCCAGGGCCCCGGCGGGATGCACGCGCTTGAAGTCCTTGGTGCTGAAGTCCTTGATGCGCATGAGGCACACGGCCAGCGCGTCGCCCACGGCCAGGGCCGCAGTGGTGCTGGCTGTGGGGGCCAGGTTCATGGGGCAGGCCTCGCGCGGAACGCGGGCCTCGATGGTGACGTCGGACAGGCGCGCCAGGGTGGAGTCCGCCCCGGAGGTGATGCCCACCACGGATACGCCGAGGGCGCGCAGGGCCGGCAGCAGGTTGTTCAGCTCGTCGGTCTCGCCGCTGTTGGACAGGGCCAGCACCACATCGTCCTTGCGGATCATGCCCAGGTCGCCGTGGGCGCCTTCCACCGGGTGCAGGAAAAAGGCCGGGGTGCCGGTGCTGGAGAAGGTGGCCGCGATCTTGCGGGCCACGAGCCCGGACTTGCCGATGCCCGTGACCACCACGCGGCCGGTGCAGGCGGACAAAAGCTCCAGGGTCGCCAGGAAGCCGCTGCCAAGCTGTCCGCGCACGGCCGCCAGGCCCTCCATCTCGATGTCCAGGACCTCGCGGGCCAGCTCAAGCCAGCCGTCGCCTGAGAAGGCGGACGGAGGCATGCCGTTGCCCAGGCAATCGCTCATGGCGTCTCCTAGCCCACCACCTTGGACTCGGCCTCCAGGCACATCTTGCCCTGGTGCGCGCAGGGCGCAATGGGGTAGTTGCCGTCGAAGCAGGCCAGGCAGTGGGCGTCTTTTTCCACCACAGAGTCCAGCAGGCCGGGGATGGACAGGTAGTGCAGGCTGTCCAGGCCGATGAACCGGGCGATGTCGTTCACCGGGGTGGTGGCGGCGATGAGTTCGCCCTTGCTGGAGAAGTCGATGCCGTAGAAGCAGGGGAAGCGGATGGCCGGGCAGGACACGCGCATGTGGATCTCGCGTGCGCCCATCTCGCGCAGCTTCTTCACTCGGGTGCGGATGGTGGTGCCGCGCACGATGGAGTCCTCGACGATGAGGATGCGCTTGCCTTCGATCATGCTGCGCACGGGGTTCAGCTTCACGCGCACGCTGAAGTTGCGCATGTCTTGGCTGGGCTGGATGAAGGTGCGGCCCACGTAGTGGTTGCGGATCATGGCCAGCTCCAGCGGCAGCCCGGAGGCCTGGGAATAGCCCACGGCGGCGTAGTTGCCGGAGTCCGGGAAGGGCATGACGAAGTCCGCGTCCACGGGTGCCTCTTTGGCCAGGGCGGCGCCCATGGTCTTGCGGCGCTCGTACACGCCCTCGTCAAAGACCAGGGAGTCGGGCCGGGCGAAATAGATCAGCTCGAAGATGCACTGGCGCTTGGGGGCCTTTTCCAGCAGGCGGTGGCTGGTCAGGCGTCCGTTCTCGATGACGATCATCTCGCCGGGCTCCACCTGGCGGATGTACTCGGCCTCGATCAGGTCAAAGGCGCAGGTCTCGGAGGCGAAGACGTAGTTGTCGTTGAGCCGGCCCAGGCACAGGGGCCGCAGCCCGTGGGGGTCGCGCACCGCGATGAGCTTGTTGTTGGCCAGGATCAGCAGCGAATACGCGCCCTTGACCCGCGCGCAAGCCTTGAGGATGGCCTCCTCGATGCTGCCGCCGTTCATGTGCTTGGCGATGAGGTGGACGAAGACCTCGGTGTCCATGGTGGTCTGGAAGATGGAGCCTTCGTTCTCCAGTTCCTGCCGCAGCTCCAGCGTGTTCACCAGGTTGCCGTTGTGGCCCACGCCGATGTGCCAGTCCTTGAAGCGCACCAGGAAGGGCTGGGCGTTTCGGATCAGCGAGACCCCGGTGGTGGAGTAGCGGACGTGGCCCAGGGCCACGGTGCCTTTGAGCTCCTTGGCCAGGTGCCGCTCGTTGAAGACCTCGTTGACCAGGCCCATGCCGCGCTGCTCGCGGATGCCCATGCCGTCCCAGGTGACGATGCCGGCAGATTCCTGCCCCCGGTGCTGCAGGGCGTAGAGCCCGAAGTAGGCCATGCGCGCGGCCTCGGGATGTCCGTAGATGCCGAAGAGGCCGCAATAGTCACGCTTCATGGGTGTGTCCTGTCCGGGGCTTTTGTCCGCCGGTTGAGCAAATACAATATCTGCCGGAGCGCAGGAGCGCCCTCCGGTTTTCGCCACGGTCCTATGGCGGCCCGCACGCGGACCGTTACTGCCTGCCGTAGTAATCCTGCAGGCAGGTGACTCCGAGTCCCGCCCCGCGCTCCTCAAGGATGGCCTGGGCCATGGCCGCTGCCCCGGCCACCGTGGTGGTGTAGGGCACGCCGTAGAGCAGGGCGGTCTGCCTGATCTCCTTGGAATCGTTCACCGTGCGCTTGCCGGACGGTGTGTTCACGAGCAGGTCGATAACCTTGTTCTTGATGAGGTCCACCACGTTGGGGCGGCCTTCCTGCACCTTGAACACGCGCGTCACGGCCACGCCGCCCTCGGCCAGGTGGTCGGCCGTGCCGCCGGTGGCCACGATCTTGAAGCCCAGGTCGGCGAAGGCCTTGGCCACGGGGGTGATGAGCGCCTTGTCGCGGTCGTTGACGGAGATAAACACGGTGCCCGAACCTGGCAAGCGCTGGCCTGCAGCAAGCTGGCCCTTCATGAAGGCCAGGCCGAAGCTCTGGTCGATGCCCATGACCTCGCCGGTGGAGCGCATCTCCGGCCCCAGCAGCACGTCCACGCCGGGGAAGCGGTTGAAGGGGAACACCGACTCCTTCACCGAGACGTAGCCGGACTTGCGCATTTCCCAAGGCCGCAGGTCCTTCAATTTCTCGCCCAGCATGACGCGGGTGGCCAGCTTGGCCAGGGGCACGCCCGTGGCCTTGGAGACGAAGGGCACCGTGCGCGAGGCGCGCGGGTTGACCTCAAGGATGTACACCTCGCCGTCCTTGATGGCGTACTGGATGTTCATCAGGCCGATGACGCCGAGTTCCTTGGCGAGCTCCTTGGTCTGGCGCTCGATCTCGGCCACGATCTCCGGCGCGATGGTGTGCGGGGGCAAGACGCAGGCCGAGTCGCCCGAGTGTATCCCGGCCTCCTCGATGTGCTCCATGATGCCGCCGATATACGTGTCCTCGCCGTCGGAAAGGGCGTCGGCGTCCACCTCGATGGCGTTCTCCAGGAACTTGTCGATGAGGATGGGGTGCTCGGGCGAGATGATCGACGCCTTGCGGAAGTAGTTGTTGAACTCCTCGTCGTCGTAGACGATCTCCATGCCGCGGCCGCCCAGAACGTAGGAGGGCCGGAGCACCAGCGGGTAGCCCAGGCCGTCCTTGATCTCGGCCGCCTGGGTCAGGGTCATGGCCGTGCCGCTGGCGGGTTGCTTCAGGTGCAGCTTGCGGATGAGCGCGCAGAACAGCTCACGGTCCTCGGCGCGGTCGATGCTCTCCGGCGGGGTGCCAAGCAGGGGCACGCCGGCCTTTTTGAGGGCCACGGCGAGATTGAGCGGGGTCTGGCCGCCGAACTGCACGATGACGCCCAGCGGCTTCTCGAACTCCACGATGTTCAGCACGTCCTCATAGGTCACGGGCTCGAAATACAGGCGGTCGCTGGTGTCGTAGTCCGTGCTCACGGTCTCGGGGTTGGAGTTGACCATGATCGACTGCACGCCCATCTCCTTCAGGGCGAAGGAGGAGTGGCAGCAGCAGTAGTCGAACTCGATGCCCTGGCCGATGCGGTTGGGTCCGCCGCCCAGGATGACCACCTTCTTCACGTCCTTGCACTCGATCTCGCTGCCGGTCTCGTAGGTGGAATAGTAGTATGGGGTGTAGGCCTCGAACTCCGCCGCACAGGTGTCCACCAGGTAGTAGGTGGGGATGATGCCGAGCGACTTGCGCATGGTCCGGACGCTGTCCTCGCTGGTGTTCCAGAGCACCCCCAGCTGCCGGTCGGAGTAGCCGTATTCCTTGGCTCTTTGGAGCAGGGGCTTCACGGCCTGGTTGTCGGCCGAGACCTGCTGCTTGTGTCCGAAGGCCTGCAGCTCGTCCTCCAGGATCAGGATGTCGCGGATCTGGCGCAGGAACCAGGGGTCGATGAACGAGGCCGTATGGATATCCTCAAGGGAGATGCCGCAGCGCATGGCGTTTCTGATGGCGAAGAGCCGCTCGGAGTTGGGCTTGCGCAACAGACGCATGATCTCGCCGCGCTCGACGGTGCAGGTCTCGAACTTCTTGCCCAGGCCGGGCATGCCCACTTCGAGCGAGCGCAGGCCCTTCTGCAGCGCCTCCTTGAAGGTGCGGCCAATGGCCATGGTCTCACCCACGCTCTTCATGCTCGTGGTCAGGTAGTCCTCGCTGCCGGGGAATTTCTCGAAGGTGAAGCGCGGGATCTTGACGACGCAGTAGTCGATGGACGGCTCAAAGCTGGCCATGGTCTCGCGCGTGATGTCGTTGGGGATCTCGTCCAGCGTGTAGCCCACGGCCAGCTTGGCCGCGATCTTGGCGATGGGAAAGCCCGTGGCCTTGCTGGCCAGGGCCGAGGAGCGCGACACGCGCGGGTTCATCTCCACGATGATCATGTCGCCGTTTTTCGGGTTGATGGCGAACTGGACGTTTGAGCCGCCGGTCTCCACGCCGATCTCGCGCATGATGGCCAGGGCCGCGTCGCGCATCTTCTGGTATTCGTCGTCGGTCAGGGTCTGGGCCGGGGCCACGGTGATGGAGTCGCCGGTGTGCACGCCCATGGCGTCCATGTTCTCGATGGAGCAGATGATGACGCAGTTGTCCTTCTTGTCGCGCATGACCTCCAGCTCGAATTCCTTCCAGCCGAGCACGCTCTCCTCGATCATGATCTCGCTCTTCATGCTGGCGGCCAGGCCCTGGGAGGAGATGGCTTCGAGGTCCTCCATGTTGTAGGCCACGCCGCCACCGGTGCCGCCCATGGTGAAGGCCGGGCGGATGATCAGCGGGAAGGGCAGGCTGCGGCCGATCTCGCGCACCTCGTCCATGGTGCGGGCGATGCCGCTCTTGGGCACCTTGAGGCCGATGGCCTCCATGGCGGCGCGGAAGAGCTCGCGGCTCTCGGCCTTCTTGATGGCCGGTATGGTCGCGCCGATGAGCTCAACATTGAACTTTTCCAGCACGCCCATCTCGGCCAGGGCCAACGCCGTGTTCAGCGCGGTCTGGCCGCCGAGCGTGGGCAAGAGCGCGTCCGGGCGTTCCTTCTCGATGATCTTGGCCACGGTGCCGGGCTCGATGGGTTCGATATAGGTGCGGTCGGCCAGCTCCGGGTCGGTCATGATGGTGGCCGGATTGGAGTTGACCAGGATGACCTCGTAGCCTTCCTCTTTCAGGGCCTTGAGGGCCTGGGTGCCGGAGTAGTCGAACTCGCAGGCCTGACCGATGACGATGGGTCCGGAGCCGATGAGCATGATCTTCTTGATGTCTGTGCGCTTGGGCATTGATTCCGCCGCTTGTGAGGTTTGAGTGGTTCTTGGCCGGGCGTTGAAACGGGAGTGATGTACGACATTCGCCGCCAGCAGGCAAGGGGCAAGGCCCCGGCGGACCCTGGGACGGGCGGCGGCGACAGTGTTTCGGTGTTGACAGGATTGCCTAGATATCCTAGGCCATTTACATGGCGTAACATCCAATCCGAGTTGGGAGGAACCATGGCGCGAGAAAAATCAATCCTGGCCTTGCTGGCCGCCTGCCTGGCGTGTCTGGTGCTCTCCGCCTGCGCGCCCCAGAACCCGGCCGCTGGGACAGCCGCCCAGAAGGAAGTCCAGTTCATGGACACCACTGGCTTTGACTACAAGCTCTCAGCCTCCCTGGAGGCCAGGCAGCAGAGCGTGGACGTGCTCTTCCCGGCCGTGATCACGCTGAACAACATCCCCGAGCGCATAGACAAGTGGCTGTCCAAGGTGGAGAAGTTCGGCGGCAAGGTGGAGATCCAGGCCGAGCCGGAACCGGGCCGCGGACTGATCACGGAGATCTTCTCCATCTTCATCAAGGCCTTCGAGGTCGCCGAGGAGAAGCTCATCTACGCGCCCGCCAAGGACTACAACGTGCTCGTCTCCTACAAGGCCAAGACCGGTATCATCACCAAGATGACCTTCATGCGCAAGACCGAGGGTGTTCCGGCTGGCGCCGCCAAGCCTGCCCCGGCGGCCGCGAAGTAGGGGACAGGACCTAAAGCTTCCGGCCCCGCCGTCCGAAGAGATGGCAACTGGCGAGACTGACCTCTCGAAAGACATACCCTTTGGCACAAGGCCGCTGGCGGAAGATAGGCTTCTGTTGGCGGCCTTGGGCTGTTCTGGGGCAGATGCCCAGCGGCCAAGGTGGCAAGAGCCTCCGGCGGCCAAAGCGGCAAGAGCCTCCGGCGGCCGGGTGGCATGATGCCCCCCGGACCCCCTCATCTGGCCTGAGCCGGGGTGGCCTGGCGGGTGCGTTGGCTGGGCTTGGCCCTGGCAATGCGCGCGCCCCCTTCGGGGTTTCAGGGGTGTCGTGGTGGGACGATTGGCTGTGGTTCGACCCGAAATGCCCCGCGCGCGATTGGCCCCCCCTCGGGGGGCGTAAAGGGCGATGTGCCCAGGTGTCAGGTTGCACAGCCTCTTCAGCCACTCCCTCATGATGACCCATGGCCCGCACAAGCCGAAAGGGCTGGCCCAGGTTCCTCCTGAAACAGCCCTTCCGGCGCAATGAGGCTTCCAAAGGGCCTTATGCCCTGGTGACAACGCCTTCCCCCTACGGCCTCTGGGTGTTTCTGCGGAAGAGATAGGAGCTCATGCTGCCATAGTTCGAGTCCCGGCAGGTGATGGGCACGCGGTTCAGGTCCTGGCCGAAGTCGGCCACGCAATCGCTGGCGCCTGCGCCGCCGAGGAAGAAGCCCAGGTCGTAGGCCATGCGGAAGGAGAGGCGCAGGCCTTGAAGCGCCATGTTCGTGATGTTTGACTTGTACTCTCCGCCGCCGTCCGTGCCCTTGAGCCCGTCGCCGCTACGTTCGATGATCAGGTAGGTCGAAGTGACGTTGCCGTCCGCCGTGCCCCAGAAGAACGTGCCCGCCACGCTGTTGATGGGGTTCAGCCGTTCCGCCAACTGCCTGGCGTACGGGCCTTGCTCCGACTCTGGCGTCTGGCCGGCGTAGGCCTCCATGAAGCGTTGGCCGCCCTGGAAGTCCTTTTTGTGGAGGGCCACCGTGGCCCGGCAGAGGGCGAGCAGCGCCCGGTCTGCGCCGTCCTCCTGCGCCCGGTTGAACTGGTACTCGCTGTCCGCGTTGCCTTCCAACCCGAGCATGAGCCCCCTGGTCAGGCGCACGCCCGGCGTCTGCGCGGCTGCAGTCTGGCTGGAGGACTCGTTCAGGCGCTGGACGTGGTATTTGGCGTCGGCCGCGCGGCCGGAGAAGACGAGCGCGATGGCCAGCCCGGCCCGGGCGTCGGCGTCCTCGGGATGCGCCTGCACGGCCTGCTCGAAATAGGCGCGGGCGTCGGGCAGGCCCGCGCGGGCGAGCAGTGCGAACTGCGCCGTGTGGCTGGCCGCAGGGACGGCCGCAGGGCCGACCACAGGGACAAGGGGGGCGGGTTTTTGCTGGGGCTTGCCGCCCAGGGCCAGGAGCTTGGACTGCTCCAACCTCTGGCGCTCGGCCTCCAGGCGGTCCTTCTCAGCCCTGAGGGCCTGGATCTGCGCCAGTTCCTGCTTCTCGCGCTTGAGCCGCGCCGCCTCCTCGGCCAGGCGCTTCTTTTCGGCCTTGAGGTCGATTGCCGGAGCCGGAGCGGGAACAGGAGCAGGCGCAGCCGCGGCAGGAGGAGGCGTTGCGACCGCCATGGGCGCCACGGGCTGGCCAGGGGCCGCGTTGCCGTTGAAGTAGAAATACCCGGTGAGCGAGCTGGACTCCCAGGGCACCTGCTTCTTTGCGGTTGCCGTGACCACGCCCATGCGCACGCGCATGAACACGTCGGTGATGGAGAGGCCGGGGGTGCGCATGTTGCGCAGCAGATGCTCGGTGTAGACACCGTTCTTGCCCGCGCCGTCCGCAGCAACGGAGCCCGGTGCCGTGGCATAGGCGATGAGCGAACCTGTGGGCGCGTCCATCTTGGCCAGGCCCTGCTCCGCGCTGCGGAAGCTGCGGGCAAAGGGGTTGTTGCGGCAGGCGTCCAGGATGACCACGTTCAGGCCGTTGCCTGCGTCCTCCATCTTGCCCAGCACCAGTCCGGCGTTCAGGCAGCCGAACTTCACGTCGCTCTCGGTCTGGATCACGGCGTCCACGGGCACGAGGTAGTTCTCGCCCGCCGCCTGGATGCCGTGCCCGGCGTAGTAGAACAGGCCCACCCCGCCCTGGCGCAGGCTCAGGCCGAATTCGCGCACCGCTGCCTCCATGCTCTGGTGCGAGGCGTCGGTCAGCAGCCGCACCTCAAAGCCCAGGCCCTTCAGGGCCGCGGCCATGTCGCGGGCGTCGTTGACGGGGTTCTTCAGCGGAGCGGATTTGTAGGCGCTGTTGCCGATGACCAGGGCCGTGCGGCGCTCCGCGGCCTGGACGGGCGCCGCCAGCAGGCCCAGGGCCAGGAGCGTCAAGAGAATGGGGCGCAACGCGCGCTGGAGCATGCAGGCACCTCGCAGACTGTCTTTGCCTGGATGCTAGCAGAACCCTATGGGATTGCAACGCATTCGTGATGCAGGCGTCCGGCCTACTGCACCACCCACACCGCGCAGTTCTTGGCGTTGTGCACCAGCTTGCTGGACACGCTGCCGAAGAGGAACTCCTCGCCCTTGGTCAGCCCCCGGCGGCCCACCACGAGCGTGCCGTAGCCGCCCTCCTGCTGCACATCGAGGATGGTCTGGGCGATGCTCGGCTCCGCGCTGCACAGGACCGTGCGTTCGGACACGGCCTCCGCTGGCAGGCCTGCGGCCACGAGCACGCTGCGGGCCTTGGTCAGGAAGTCGAAGACGCGGTCATGGTCCAGCCTGCACTGGTTCAGCCAGGCGTCCTCGTTCTCGAACTTGTCGCGGTTCGGCGCGCGTTCGATGAACAGAAGCGTCACGCGCACGCCCTGGGCGCCTGCGAGGATGGTGGCGGCGTAATCGACGGCGCGCAGGGCGTTGTCCGAGGCGTCGACGCTGATGAGGATGTTCTTGAAGTCCATGGGTCCCTCCGTTCGTGCTCGTGAGCCCGGGCCTCAGGCCCGGCGCAGGTGGTCGAGGCAGGGTTCAAGGTCGGCCAGAAGCTCCGGCACAGTCTCGTAGAAGACCTCGGACGCGGCCGAGTAGTGCATGAACACGCGGTTCAGGTCTTCGGGGATGTAGGGGAAGATCTTCTTCAGGTTGACCACGCGGTGCCGGAAGAACAGGGCGCAGTCGTCCTCGGTGATGGAGAGGGCGGCCGTGTCCACATCCTGGATGGCGTGCACGCCCTTGCCGCTGATGAAGCTCAAGATGTTGCCCAGGCCGAAGAGGTCCAGGCCGAAGGGGTTCTCCACGGAGTCGTAGCCGTAGTCGAAGTCGATCCAGCAGTAGTCGCCGGTCTTGTGGTCCACGTAGAGATGGTCGCGGCGGATGTCGCCGTGGGTCTCGCCGTGCTGGTGCAGGTGGTGGATGGCCTGGCAGGCGGCCATGTAACGCTCCAGGATGCCGGGATAGACATCAAAGAAATATTCGCGGTGGCTGGTGTGGATGTCCTCGATGTTCAGGTCCAGCCTGCGCCCGGCCACGCGCTCCAGCACGCGCACCATGTTGCCGCCCGAGTCCTTGACGCCTTGGCCCTGCATGAAGCGCGGGTCGCCCGCGACAAGCCTCAGGATTCTGGCTTCCTTGGCGGCGCTGCGGTGGCAGGTGATGGTTAGCGGCCCGATGTGCTGGTCGAAGCTCTCCTGGAACTCCAGCTTCAGGATGCGGTACTGGCCGCACTCCATCTCGATGCAGCGCTTGACCCAGAACTTGGGGTCCTCCATGCCGAAGCGCCGCTCGCTCTCATCGCCCAGGACGAGGTAGTGCTTCCCCCCCAGGTCGATGACGTCGCCGTAACCGATGTTCATGAACTCCGAGGTGTTTGTGAACACCGCGCCATAGGGGCGCACGCTCACAGCGGGCTTGAAGCGCTCGACAAGTGCTCGCACGGATTCGGGCATGCCGTCCTCCTGGTTCAGTGTCCAACCATATACGTATTTTTGTCCGTTTCGTCAAGGCATTACACGCCGCAGCCGGGAGCTGTTCCGGCCATCCGCGTGCGGCTGGCCTGTGCACTCCTTTGCGAGAATGTTGCGTTCCGGTGCTTGACACTGGTACCCCGTATGGGTATGTGTGGGCTGTACAGTGTTCGACAAGCGTGGAAGCCAGCCGGGCTGGCCGCGCAGACCGGAATGAAAACAAAGGAGAATCCCATGAAGCGCCGCAGCATCACCATCATCGCCGCCCTGATCCTGGCCCTGGCCGTCGCCAGCTTGGCTTTTGCCGAGGCCAACGCCCGCAAGGGCAAGTTCCTGTACCGCTCCAAGTGCCGCACCTGCCACGGAGCCGCCGCCTCTGACCTGTCCCCCAATTCCAAGACCCAGGCCGACTGGAAGAAGACCTTCGCCAAGGTCGAGTCCATCAAGTGCTACAAGGACTGGAAGGGCGTTTCCGCCGAGGACCGTGCCGACATCTTCGCCTACCTGCACGACTACGCCAAGGACTCCCCTTCTCCGGCCAAGTGCAACTAGGGCCTGTCGCTAAAAGCGTCTTTTGCCCCCTGGACGTCGCCGTGAGCCGATTTGGGTCCAGGGCTGTACCGCATGAGTACACTCCCTGGCACCAAATAGGCTCTCTCCTCGCCAGGGAACAAAATCCATTTTTGGGAAACAGGCCTTAGCCGCAGGCAACGGCCTGACCGCGAGGC
>Ga0154365_1104_pt4 | contig 14851 bp, 12 predicted proteins | sample RifGroA2_FD_115893 | JGI IMG/M metagenome (GOLD analysis project Ga0154365, IMG submission 115893) | Desulfovibrionales bacterium GWA2_65_9
TCCCAGGCCGGGGACCTGGCCGGGATGTGCGCGGATTACCAGGCCGCCTGCCGCCTGGGCGCGTGCCACCGGCTGGAATCGGCGCAGGCCATGGGCTACTGCCAGGGCGCCCGGTAGCGGCTGGAGGCCAGGGCTGGCTACCCGGCGTCGAGCTTGGCCAGAAGCCGCTTGGAGGCCTGGTGGTGCGGATCGATCTCCAGGGCGGTCAGGAGGAACTCCCTGGCAGCGGCGGCCTGCTTGATCAGGTGGTAGGCGCTGGCGATGTTGTAGCTCACCACGGCGGCGGTGCGGTGGAACTCGGGGTCGCTCTTCAGCACCTGCTCGTAGCAGTCCACGGCCTGGCGGTGCTGCTGGCCGTCGCCGTAGGCCAGGCCCATGTTGTAGAGCACGCGCTCGTCGCCGGGGACCACGGTGAGGGCCTTCTTGTAGTTCTCGATGGCCTCCTTCCACTTGCCCTGCTTACGCAGGGCTATGCCCAGGCGGTTGAAGGTGACCATGTCATCCTTGGTCAGGTTCGTGCCCTTCAGCTCCAGAATCTTGAAATAGTACTTCTCGGCCATGGCCGGGGAGGCCTCGGCCACGCTCTCGGCGATGCCGGACACGATCTGCTCCACGTAGCTTGAGGCCTCGCGCTGGGCGTTGACGATGGCCTCGCCGAAGTAGACCTCGGCCTTGCCCATGTCCTTCTTGCGCACGTAGACCTTGCCGATCTCGCACTTGCGCTCGGTGTTCAGCGGGCTGATGACGTCGAGCTTCTTCAGGTAAAGCAGATAGTTGTCTTCATCCTCGCCCTGATGGACGCTTGCCAGCTTCTTCAAGGGCTCCAGGTACAGGGTGGCGCCCTCGTGGGCTTCCTCGTAGGCCTTGATGGCCTCGTCGCGCTTGCCCTCGACGAGCAGGGCGTCGCCCAGAAGCATGAGCGCCACCGGGCTCTTCTCCTTAACCTTCAGGATGGCATGGCTGATCTGCTTGACCTTGGCTGTCTCGCCCAGTTCGAGCAAACGCTTGGCCTCCTGCACCAGTTGGCTGATCTTGCCCTGAGGCTTGATGGCTCCGGCCATCTTCTCAATGAGCGTGCCCACGCTCACGGGCTTGGTCAGGACGCTGTCCACGCCGATCTCGTAGAGCTGCGACAGAGCATCCCGGCTGGTCTCCTGGGTCATGACCAGGATCTTGGCCTCGGCAAAGGCCCCCTTGAGCGAACGCATGAACTCCAGGGTGGGCATGCCGCGCAGCAGGCGGTCGGCCAGCACGAGCACCGGAAGCTTTTTCTCCAGGTGGTCGCGCACGCTGCGCAGGGCCAGCCCGGCGTCCTGGTAGACTTCCAGGCAGTCGGCCTTGATGCCCAGGGTCTTGAGCACCGTGGTGCGCAGGGTGCGCACGAAAAGCGGGTCGTCCGAAAGCATGACCAGAGAGCCGTGCTGGGTTTCCAGGAACTCGCGGAGGTCCTGGTCGAACTTTGGGGGCGGGGGCAGGGACATGTCTCAATTCCTCCTGGCGCGAAAGCCTGGGCCTGACCCGAAGGTCGTGGGCCCAGAATCTCTATGCTGAATGTATTACACAGACCCAGCCCCCTTGTCGAGACAGGGTACGCACAAAAATACGTGGACAACCCTCCCCCTGGCGCTGCCAGTGGGCTGACAAAGCGGCAGGTTTTTCTGTCCCGCCACCACGATCACAAATAGTTCTAGACTTTTTCATTACACGTAACTCTTTGTATTTGCAAAGCATATATATTTTGGCACGCACGCTGCATTGCATGCCGCAAAAGGGAATGTTTTTTCGAACAAGGAGGTTTACGTCATGTCTTTAGTGATCAATCACAACTTGATGGCGATGAACGCCACACGCAACCTGCAGAACTCCTACGGCGCCCTGGCCACCTCGACCAGGCGACTGTCCTCGGGCCTGCGCGTTGGCACTGCCGCAGACGACGCCGCCGGCCTGGCCATCCGCGAACTCATGCGTGCAGACATCAAGAGCATGAACCAGGGCATCCGCAACGCCAACGACGGCATCTCGATGATCCAGGTGACCGATGGCGCGCTCCAGGTCATCGACGAGAAGCTCATCCGCCTGAAGGAACTGGCCATGCAGGCCTCCACAGGCACCTACTCCTCGGACCAGCGCCTGATGATCGACTCCGAATACCAGGCCATGTGCTCGGAAATCACGCGAATCGCCAACGCCACAGATTTCAACGGCATCCACATGCTGAACGGACACCTCTCCGGCAATTCCACCACGCACAACGGCAACGGCATCGACTCCATCGGCGCGCTCAAGATCCACTTCGGAAGCGGCAACGACTCCGCAGAGGACTACTACTACGTGTCCATGGGCACGGCCACGGCCTCGGCCCTGGGTCTCGGCCAGCTGGCCGGGCACAAGTTCGCCGCTACCGACGCCCGGTACAACACCGCAGCCGACAACGCCGGCAAGTCCATCTCCACCCAGGAACTGGCCCAGCAGGCATTGAACTCCATCAACCAGGCCATCATCTCCAAGGACAAGATCCGCGCCAGCCTGGGCGCCATCCAGAACCGCCTGCAGAACACCATCACCAACCTGTCCATCCAGGCGGAGAACATGCAGGCCTCCGAGTCGCGCATCTCCGACGTGGACGTGGCCCAGGAAATGACCGAGTTCACACGCCAGCAGATCCTCAGCCAGTCCGCTGTGGCCATGCTGGCCCAGGCCAACTCCCTGCCCAAGATGGCCATGCAGCTCATCCAGGGCTAGTCCTGACAGACCAGAGAGACAACGGCACACTGGCCGGGAGGGGCAACCCTTCCGGCCTTTTTCGCGTTTGCATGCTGGGAATATTCTGCCCTGGCCCGGCCGGGCCCTAGGCTCCGCTCCGGGGCCGCAAGGCCGCCAGGGCCTGGGCCGCAGCGGCCTGCTCGGCCTTCTTCAGGCTGCCGCCCTCGGCCCGGTAGCGCGCGCCGTCCGGCAGGACGACCTCCACCGCGAAGACCTTGCTGTGCTCCGGCCCGCTGGACTCCGCCAAGACATACTGGGGCCGCTCGCGGTGCGTCTCCTGGGTGATCTCCTGCAGCCGGCTCTTGAAGTCCTTGGCCGGTGGCGCGGCCGCGGTCTCGGGGAAGCGCGGGCCCAAGAGGCGCAGCACCAGATCCTTGGCCGCGTCGAAGCCGCCGTCCAGGAACACCGCGCCGAACAGCGCCTCCAGGGAGTCGGCCAAAAGCCCATCGCGCTCGCGCCCGCCCTGGGTCTCCTCGCCCCGGCCCAGGCACAGGGAGCGCTCCAGCTTGAGCTGGCGCGCCACCTCGGCCAGGGTGGAGGTCTTGACCAGGCGCGAACGCACCTTGGTCAAGAGGCCCTCGTCCGCGTCCGCATAGCGCTGGTAGACCTCCTGGGTCACGCACAGCTCAAGCACGGCATCGCCCAAAAACTCCAGGCGCTCGTTGCTCTCGCCCGGACAGCCCCGCTCGTTGGCCCAGGAGCTGTGCGACAGCGCCAGTTCCAGCAGCTTGACTTGCCGGAAACGATAGTGGATATCTTCCTGTACAGTCGTGAGAATTTTGTCCATGAACGCTCCCGGAAGGTCCAAATCCATGCCCCAGCAGCCCCTTGATCTCAAGCCGCTTTTCGAGCCCGCAGCCGTGGCTGTGGTCGGCGCTTCGCGCAGCCAGGCCAAGGTCGGGGGCATGCTGCTTTCGAACCTGCTCGGCGCAGGGTACAGGGGCCGCGTCTATCCCGTCAATCCCGCCGCCGCCCTGCAAGGCAAGGACATCATGGACCTGCCTGCCGTGGCCTCCGCCGCAGAGCTGCCCGACGGCCTGGACCTGGCCGTGGTCTGCCTGCCCCGGGAGCAGGTGCTGCAGGAGATGCGCCTTTTGGCCGACAAGGGCGTGCGCGCGGCCATCGTGCTCGCCGCAGGCTTCCGCGAGACCGGGCGGCTGGGCTTCGAGGCCGAGATGGAGCTCAAACGCATCGCCCAGGGCGCGGGCATGGTCCTGCTCGGTCCCAACTCCCTGGGCCTCATCAGCACCAGCTGCGGGCTCAACGCCAGCTTCGCCATCGGCCAGCCGAAGCCTGGCGGGGTGGCATTTTTTTCCCAGTCCGGGGCCATGTGCGTGGCCGTGCTGGACTGGGCCATGAGCCTGAACATGGGCTTCTCGCGCTTCGTCAGCCTGGGCAACAAGGCTCTGCTCGACGAGTCCGCCGTGCTGCGCTACCTCGGAGCGGACCCCGAGACCAAGGTCATCCTCGGCTACTGCGAGAGCGTAGAGGACGGCAACGAGTTCATGGCCGCCGCGCGCGAGGTCTCGGCCCACAAGCCCGTGCTCATGCTCAAGGCCGGGAGCACGGCCGCCGGGGCGCGGGCCGTGTCCGCCCACACCGGCGCCATCTCCGGCTCGCCCGCGGCCTACCGCGCGGCCTTCCGCCAGTCGGGCGTGCTCCAGGTGGCCGAGTCGGCCCAGCTCTTCGGCCTGGCCCAGGTCTTCGCCACCCAGCCCCTGCCCACCGGGCCGGGGCTGGCCATCCTCACCAATTCCGGCGGGCCGGGCATCCTGGCTGCCGACGCCTGCGCCCGCAGCAGCCTCACCCTGCCGCGCCCATCGACTGATACCCTCAGTCGCCTGACGGAAATTCTGCCGAGCTTCGCCTCGGCCTACAACCCCGTGGACATCCTGGGCGACGCCGGGCCGGAGCGCTACCGCGCGGCCCTTACCGCGCTTTTGGCCGATGCCCAGACCCACGCCGTGCTGGTGCTGCTCACGCCCACGGCCCAGGCCCAGGCCCAGGCCACGGCGCGCACCATCATCGAGGCCGTCAACGGCGCGGAGAATGTTTCGGCCAAGCCCGTGGCCGCCTGCTTCATGGGCCGTGAGGCCGTGCGCGCCGGGCGCGAGCTGCTCCAGGCCGCGAACATTCCCTGCTACGACTTCCCCGAGGCCGCAGTGGAGGCCCTGGACGCCCTGTACCTGCACTTCCGGCGCACCCAGAAAAACCCGCCGCCCGCCTCCTCCTGCGACAGCGAGGAGAATCTGAGCGGCGGCTCCTGCGACGCGCCCTGGGACGAGGAGGCGCGCTACATCGTGGAGGCGGCCAAGACCCGCGGGCTCATCGAGCTTTCCGGCGTGGAGGCCCTGGAGGCCGCCCACGCGGCCGGACTGCCCGTCTTGACCACCGGCCTGGCGCGCACCAGCGCTGAGGCCGTGCGCCTGGCCCGGGAGATCGGCCTGCCCGTGTCGTTGCACCTGGCCACGCCGGAGCCTGGTCCGGCGACCGGGGCCTGGTCGGGCTCGGGCGGCGAGACAGGGCCCGCCGGGTCCATGGGCCGCTTCGCCCGCCTGGGCGACGAGGAAGCCGTGCGCCACGCCTTTTTGGCGCTGACCAGCCGCGCCGCGCGCCTGCGGCCCGAGGCCTACGTCACCGGCTGCCTGGTGCAGGCGGCCTTGGCCCTGCCGGACGAGGGCGGCTTCGAGCTGGTGGTGGGCTTCACCCGCGACCCGCAGTTCGGCCCGCTGTTGTCCTTCGGCCTGGCCGGGGTCACCAGCGAGCTTCTGGGCGACGTCTCGCACCGGCTGGCCCCGCTCAGCCCGGAGGATGCGCGGCACATGCTGCGCGAGGTGCGCTTCTACCCGCTGTTGCGCGGGGCGCGCGGCGGGGCGGTGGTCTCGCTCGGCGCGCTGGAGCGGCTGCTCATGGCCGTGTCGCGGCTGGCCCTGCGCCTGCCGATGCTCGTTGGCGCGGAATTTTCGCCGGTGCTGGCCGGGCCGGGCGGCGTGCATGTCGCCGGGGCGCGGCTGACACTGGGATAGTACTTGGAGAGTCCGGGACTGGCCACGGGCTGAAACCACTCACGACATTCCTGAAGGAGGGCGTCATGCCCGGACTCTACATCGGCTCCACCTCGGGCTACTCCGGCAAGAACACCATCACCGTGGGCCTGGGGCTGGCCTTCCAGAAGGCGGGCCTCAGGATCGGCTACATGAAGCCCGTGGGGGCCATGCCGGTTGAGACCCCGGACGGCCTAGCCGACGAGGACGCGCTCTTCGTGCGCGCCGCCCTGGGCCTGGAAAACGACCCGGCGCACACGCCAACGGCCATGACCCCGGTGGTCGTGACCCACGACTTCAAGATGGACGCCTTTGAGGGGCGGCTGCCCGGCGTAAACGACAGCGGGGACGGCGGGCTGGCGGCCCAGGTGCGCACGGCCTATCAGGGCCTGGAAAAAGGCCGCGACGTCATGCTCGTGGCCGGCAGCGGCAGCATGTACTCGGGCAAGTATTCCGGCCTGGATGCCGTGGGCCTGGTCAAGACCCTGGGCATCAAGGCCCTGGTCATCGACCGCTTTGAAAAGGAGCTGAACTACGACCTGCTGCTCATGTTGAACGAGCAGATGGAGGGCGGGCTGGCAGGCGTGGTGCTGAACGACGTGCCCCCGACCTTCCTGGAGGAGGTGGCCGGGCACCTGGCCCCGTTCCTGGAGAGCCGGGGCATCCCGGTGCTCGGCATCCTCCCGCGCGACCCGCTCATGGGCTCCATCACCGTCGGGGATCTGGCCACGCGCCTGGGCGGCAAGGTCATCAGCGCGCACCACAAGACCGACCGCGTGGTCTCGCAGTTCCTCATCGGCACCATGCAGGTGGAGAACTTCATGCTGCACTTCCGCAAAAAGAAGAACGCCGCAGTCATCGTCGGCGGCGACCGCTCCGACGTGCAGCTGGTGGCGCTGGAGGGCGACTGCCCGTGCCTGGTGCTCACCGGCAACCTGTATCCCAACGACGTCATCCTGACGCGCTCCGAGGTGCTGGAGACGAGCATCATCATCGTGCGCGAGGACACCTTCACCGTGGCCAAGAAGATGGAGAACCTGCTCACCCGCCACAAGATGCGCGACGCGGTCAAGGTGAGGCAAGGCGCGGAACTGGTGGCCAAGCACCTGCGCCTGGACACGCTGCGGGCCAGCCTGGGGATCTAGGGCCGCCGCATTGTTTTTGTCGCTCTGTTTGCCGCTCTGTTTGTCGCTCTGTTTGCGCCCCTTGGCGCAGCACCGGAACGGCTTCCGTCCGGGCAGACGCCTGGATTCTTTTCGAGGACGTGACACAAACGCCCGCCTGGGGTATCCTGAACGCCTCGGCATACCCGCTCCGGGGCTGCACAGGGCGCCCTGGCGCGCCGCCCGGAGCCGCACAAACAGGAAGGAGATCGCCATGAAACGGACCCTCTCGCTGGCGCTCGCCGCGCTCATCACTCTCGTTGCCGTCGCCGGACTGACGCTGGCCGACCCGGCCCAGGCCGCCAAGGCCAAACAGGCCGGGGCCAAGAAGAGCGAGCCCGCACCGGCCAGGATCACCGGGGCCAAGGTGCTGGAGTTCGGCGTCTACACCTCCACCGTGACCAGCCGCGAGAAGTCGGCCACCGTGGCCGACGGCATCAAGGACCGCGCCCGCGACTTCAAGCTGGTGCGCAAATCAACCTTGGTGGACGCGCGCCTGGGCACCAGCATCGGCATGCAGTACGTGCTGCTCGGCACGCCCAAGGTCGGCAACGTGAGCATCGAGGTGGCCGTGAGCCACCCGGCCATGGTCAACCCGGAGACCAGGCAGTCCATGACCCACAGCAGCGCCATCTTCGAGCGCGTCCTGGGCCAGCCGGAGCACGCGGTATGGAGCTTCGACACCCCAGAGGGCCTAGTGCCCGGGGAGTACGTCATCGAGCTCGTGAGCGAGGGCAAGGTGCTGGCGCAGAAGACCTTCCGGGTGAAGGTCAGGAAGTAGCGCTTTTGCCGCGCGTTTTTGCGCTGACGGACTTCAGCCGCGCTTTTTCAGCAGGGCTGGCTTCAGCCGCGCCCGTTCACGCGGACTGACTTCAGTCGCGCTCCTTGACGTCGCCCCGCCAGGCGTTGTGCCGGGCGCAGCAGCCCTGGCCCACGAAGAGCGGGCCCAGGTCCACGCCCGGCTCAGGGCGCACGACCAGGGCGCAGACGTAGCGCACGCCGGTCCATTCCAGCGCCGGGCAGCGCGGGGTGTAGCCGTAGACCGTGTGCGACACCTCGCAGGGGTTGTCCAGGCAGCACCAGCCGCAGCCGAGGCAGTCGAGTTCGGGCAGGCCGGGGTCCTTTGGCGAGAAGAAGTCGTCGTTGTCGAACATGAGCGCGAGGATAGGCCACGGCAAGGGCGAAGGCAACCGGGCAGCGCCGCAAAAGCGTGGACCATTCTGGTCGGACTTGCCTTATACTGCATAAGTATATTATGATTCGAAGTCATTCTTGATTTCAGTTCATACTGGCGTGCAACCAAAACGTCGAGGGCGAGGGGAATACCGGGCATGAGCATGAACCTGCCAGTGCGCGGGACGGCGATGCGCGTCCTCGTGGCCCTCCTGGCCGTGGCCGGGGGCGTGCTGTTGCGCTTGGCGCTCCTTGACTTCATCGGCCCGCGCACGCCGTTCATGACCTTCTACCCGGCCATGATGGTCGCCGCGCTCTGCGGCGGGCTCGTCTCCGGCCTCATCGCCACTGCGCTGATGGGGCTGGCGGCCTATTTCTGGGCGCTGCCCCAGGTCCAGCCCTTCATCCTGGGCAGCGCCTCCTGGATGGCCTTGGGCATGTTCGTGTTCACCGGCGTTCTGGCCGCAGCCCTCGCCGAGGCCCTGCAGCGCGCCCGCACCCGCGCCACCGAGGCCGAGGTCAAGGCCGCCGTAGCCGAGGAGCGCTGCCGGGTGGACCCTGACCTGCTGCGCCTGGCCGCCATCGTGGAGTCCTCGGACGACGCCATCCTGAGCACGACCATGGATGGCTTCATCAGCAGCTGGAACCACGGCGCGGAGCGCATCTACGGCTATGCCGCGCAGGAGGCCCTGGGCCAGCCAGCGTCCATGCTCTGTCCGCCCGAGCGCAGCGGCGAGATTCCGGAGCTCTTGGCGCGCATCGCCGCCGGGGAGAACGTGCGCAATCTCGAGACCGTGCGCCTGCGCAAGGACGGAACGCGGATACACGTGTCCGTGACCCTCTCGCCCATCCGAAGCCGCGACTGCTCGCTGGCCGGGATCTCGGCCATCGTGCGCGACATCAGCGAACGCAAGCTCACTGAGACGGCCCTGCGCGAGAGCCGGCAGCGCCTGCTCTTCTCCCAGGAAATCGCCATGCTCGGGGAGTGGGAGTTGAACCTGACCACGAATACGCTGTACTGGGGTCCGGGCGTCTTCAGAATCTTCGAAATCGACCCCGACACGCTTTCCCCCTCCTACGAGGCGTTTCTCGCCCTGGTGCACCCCGAAGATCGCGGCCTCGTGGACAAGGCCTACACGGAATCGCTTGCAGCCCAAAGGCCCTACGCCATCGTCCATCGCCTGCGCCTGCCCGGCGGACGCGTCAAATGGGTCAAGGAGTCCTGCCGCCACGAATTCGACGAGAACGGCTCCCCGCTGCGCTCCCTCGGCATTGTCCAGGACATTACGGAACTCAAGCAGGCCGAGGCCGCCCTGCGCGAGAACGAGGCCTTCGCCCGCACCATCATCGACAACAGCCCGGACTGCATCAAGCTCCTGAACGCCAGCGGCGAGCTGACCTACATGAGCCCCAGCGGCCCGCGCCTGCTGGAGCTGGACAGCGTGGAGCCGCTGCTCGGCAAGCCGTACCTGGCCTTCTGGAAGGGCTCGGACCACGAGCGCGCCGCTCAAGCCTTCCACGAGGCCCAGACCGGGCGCGTGGGCCGCTTCGAGGGCTTCTGCCCCACGGCCAGCGGCACGCCCAAGTGGTGGGACGTGTCCATCGCGCCGCTCTACGGCGAGAGCGCGGCCGGGAACGCCAGCCGCTTCCTGGTGGTCTCGCGCGACGACACCGCGCGCAAGCTCGCCGCAGACGCCCTGCGCATCGAGCGCGAACGCCTTGCGGCCATCATCGACACCTCCCAGGACCTGATGTTCCTGAAGGACCCGGAGCTGCGCTACCTGGCGGCGAACAAGGCCCACGAGACCGTCCTCGGCCTCGCCCCGCGCGACATGATCGGCAAGACGGACTTCGACCTGCTGCCGAAGGACATGGCCGCGAGCTGCCGCGCGACCGACCTGGCCGCCCTGCGCGAAGGCTCCGTGCTCCTGGATGAGAAGGTGGGCGAAACCTGGTACCGCGTGAGCAAGCGCCGCGTGGAGAACGACTGGGGTTTGGTGCTCGGCGTGGCCGCGCTCATCACCGACGTTACCGTGAGCCGGAACGCATACGATGCCCTGCGCGAGAGCGAGGAACTCTTCCGCAACCTGGTGGAGAGTGCGCCAGAGGCCATCTTTGTCCAGACCAAGGGGCGCTTCGCCTACGTCAACAGCGCCAGCCTGAAGCTCTACGGCGCAACCGGACCCGAGGACCTGCTCGACAGCTTCCTGCTCTCGCGCATCCACCCGGACTTCCACGCCCAGGCCAGCGAACGCGTCCGCAGGGTCAACGTGGAGCGCCTGCCGAACCCGCCCATGGAGCAAAGGCACCTGCGCCTGGACGGCCGCTTCGTGGATGTGGAGATCTCTGCCGTGCCGCTGCTCTACGGCGGCGAGAACGGCTCGCTGGTCTTCGTGCACGACATCACCGAGCGCAAGCGCGAAGAGGCCCTGCGCTCGGACATGGAGCGCATCGTCAAGCACGACCTCAAAGGCCCGCTCAATGCGGTGATCAACCTGCCGCTGCTGTACCAGGACGACCCCAACCTGAGCAGAGACCAGGTCGAGGCCCTGCGGCTCATCCACAGGGCGGGCTTGAGCATGCTGGAGCAGATCGACCAGTCCCTGACGCTCTACCGCATCGAGACCGGCAGCTTCAAGCTTTCGCCCCTGGCCGTGGAGTTGCAGGTCACGGCCGAGGCCGGTCTTGCGCCCATCAGCGGCGACGGGCTGCTCTGCCGGACCATGTTCTCCAACCTGCTCAAGAACGCCGTGGAGGCCTCGCACAGGGGCGGCGTGGTCCAGGTGCGGCTCTGCGCGGCCGGGGACTGGGCCGAGTGGTCCGCGCACAACGCCGGGACCGTGCCCGAGGCCCTGCGCAAGAGCTTCTTCGACAAGTATTCGACCCACGGCAAACGCCAGGGCGCCGGCCTGGGCACCTATTCCGCGCGCCTCTCGGCCGAGGCCCAGGGCGGCTCCATCGCCATGCACAGCTCCGAGGCCCTGGGCACCACCATCACGGTGCGGCTGCCGCTGTGGCGGGCGGGCGCCTGAGGCGGGAGCGCCAGGAACTCTGGCTGCGCATCAAGCGCAAGCGCGTGCTCGTCAAAATCATCGGGGAGTGGGGGGAAACCCAGACAGGTCAAGGCGTGGCGGGCGCGCTGGCGGCCTTTTTCTTGAGGTACTTGCGCAGGGTCTGGTCCACCCGCATGGTGTGCTCCTGAAACCAGGTGGCTACAAAAACCAGGAAGTCCCGCAGCGAAACGTCGCGCCCGTTGATGTACTCCCGGTAGAAGTCCAGGGCCTGGGTCGAGCACTCCTCGTGCCCGTCCACCTGCTGGAAGTATTCCGGGTAGTCCCTGGAATCCATGAGGCCCTGCTCGGTGCTGAAATGCTCACTCGAGTAGTCGCAGAAGGCGCGGATGAGTTGGCCAAGCTCGCGGCGTTCGGCTCCGCGCTCGGCTGCCTCGGCGAGGTCGTTGATGAGTACGACCAGTTGCCGGTGCTGCGCGTCGATGACCTCGTGGCCGATGCCCATCCTCTCGTCCCAGTCCAAATATGCCATGCGCATCAGGCTCCTGTAGCGTGTTTTGCCGTGCCGACAATCCATAGCCCCGAGCGCTACGCCTGTCCAGCCGCCCGCCTGGCCCCTGGCCCATGAGCCACCGCGCCTGCGGGCCGCATCCCGAGCCTTTCCCAGGCCCGATTCTCACGTTGACGCCTGCTCCGTCCAGGGGTAAAAACCTGAGAGTACAGTTTGCCGAGCGCAGCAATCCCGAGGTGCCCCATGCCCCATGCCCCAGACCCAGCCCGTGCTTGTCCGCCTGCCCACGGGCCTGGACCTCTGGCCGGTGCCGCCCGGCTGAGGCGGCCCCTTCCTCCTTGGATTTCCAGCGGCAATGGGCTACTCTTCCCCATGAGGTGGCGATGACTCCAGAAAAGAGCAAGAATGCCTGCCAAGGCCTGGGCAAGGTCCAGGAAATCCTGGAGCGCTTCGGCGTGGCCGGAGACGCCGACTGGGCGGCCGTGGTGCTCTTCGTGCGCAACCTCGTGGCCGAGATGGACCTGTTCACCGAGAGCCAGAAGGCCGCCATCCAGGCCCGCGCCTTTGAGCAGATGGCCATGAAGCCGCTGGACCGCCAACGCTTCCAGCGCGTCGTCGCCTCCATCCAGGGCTTCCTGCTGGACAACTCCAAGGTGGCCGACCTGCGCGACCAGCTCCAGGCCGAGCGCGACGGCGCCAGCGCCCTGTATTCCGAGATGAGCCGCGTGGTGCAGGAGATCCAGGCCAGCAGCCAGACCCGCCAGACCAGCCTCCAGCGCATGGGCCAGGACACCGAGGAGCTCATCGACTCCGGGGACAGCAAGACCGAGGTGGTGCGGCGCTTTCGCGGCATGATCACCGAGATGGTGGCCCAGGCCAGAGAGGAGGCGCGCTCCTGGGAGGAGCGCGCCAAACAGATGGAGCGCACGGCCAACTTCGATCCGCTCTTAAGCGAGCTTTACAGCCGCCGTGCCCTGGACACCCAGCTGGGCGCAGCCTTGGGGCGCGCCAGAAAGAGCAACCGTCCGCTGTCCTTGATGTTCCTCGACGTGGACCATTTCAAGAACATCAACGACACCTACGGCCACCTCGTGGGCGACGGGGTGCTGCGCGTGCTGGCGGCCGTCGTCTCGGCCCACGCCATGCAGTTCAAGGGCTATGCCGCGCGCTTCGGCGGGGAGGAGCTGGTGGTGCTCTGCGAGAACATGGACGAGGACACCGCCATGACCCGGGCCGAGGCCATCCGCCGGGACGTGGCCGACTGCCCCTGCCAGCCCCAATACGAAGGCCCGGCGCCAGATGAGCCCATCTGCATCACCGTGAGCATCGGCGTGGCCCAGCTGGGGCCCGGGCAGACCGCAAGCGACCTGATCCTGGCGGCGGACCAGGCCATGTACGCCGCCAAGACCGGGGGCCGCAACATGGTCCTGGGCCACAGCGCCATCCAGGCCAGCCGCAAAGCCTGAACAACGGCCCTGCGACAGGGCCAAAAGCTTCCCCGCCCGCTTGCGGCCGGGCCAACGCAAAGGACCTTTGATGCCCAAAGTCCAATCCATCCAAATGCGTGTGTTGATGTGGGGCTGGGGCGTGCTCATCGTCGGTCTGGCCGTGGCCTTCTGGCGCTACAGCGCCACCCTGGACGAGGAGACCGCCCGCGACTTCGAGCGCGAGACCTTGACCCGCCTGGACACCGTGCAGTGGCTCCTGGAGAGGTCAGGCCCCTTCAAGGAACCGCGCGACCGGCAGGACTTCCTGCACTCCCTGGCGGCCAGCATGGGCATGCGCATCAGCCTCATCCAGGGCTCGAAGGTCCTGACCGACTCCTCCCGGCCCTTCGACGACCTGGGCAAGATGGACGACCACTCGACAAGGCCCGAGGTGGCCGCCGCCCTGAGCGGCGAACTGGGCCAGGCCCCCCGCCACAGCGCCACCCTGGACCACGACATGATCTACATGGCGCGCAAGCTGCCGGGCCAAGAGGGCGAGCGCGCGATCGTGCTGCGCCTGGCCGCGCCGGTAAGCCAGGTGCGCATGCACATGCAGCGCATGCGCTGGGCGCTTCTGGCCGCCGTGATCCCCCTGCTCCTGGGCTCAGGCGTCCTCTTGTACCTGCTCTCGCGCACCATCACCGCAGGCATCGCCCAATTCACGGACGCCGCCCAGGCCATCGGCGAGGGCGACTACCGGCGCAGGATACTGTTCTACCCGGCGGCGGAGTTCCAGCCCCTGGCCGAGGCCATCAACCGCATGGCCAAGAAGATCAAAAAGAACGTGAAGGTCATCGAGAACCAGCGCGGCGAGCTCTGGGCCATGTTCGAGGGCATGACCGAGGGCGTCATGGTGCTCGACACCGCAGGCCGCATCCTGCACGTGAACCCGGCCCTGTCCTTGATCTTCCCCCGCGCGCATGAGTTCATCGGCCGGGCGCCCCTTGAGGCCACCATGAGCCTGGAGATCCAGAACCTCGTGGACGCCCTCATGGCCGGGGAGACCACCGAGTCCGTCAGTCGGCAGATCGAGCTCAAGAACCGCAACTGCGCGGAGATGACCGTGGTGCCCTTCCGCGACCACAAGTTCCGGCCCAGGGTCATCCTCATCTTCCACGACACCAGCGAGCAGAAGCGTGTGGAGCGCGTGCTGCGCGACTTCGTGGCCAACGCCTCGCACCAGCTGCGCACCCCGCTCACCAGCATCCAGGGCTATGCCGAGACCCTGCTTGACGCGCCCCCGGCTGACGAGGCCAAGCGCCGGGAGTTCCTCGACATCATCCGCGCCAACGCCGTGCACATGACCAGGGTCATCGCGGGCATGTTCGCCCTGGCCAAGAGCGAACGCGGCGGCAAGCGCCCCAAGGATCTGAACGCCAACGTGGCCCAGGCCCTGGAGCACGCTTTCATGAACTCGGCCTTCGCCGCCCAGGAAAAGGCCATCAGCCTGGCCAGGGAGGATCTCCCGCAGAACCTGGCCAACGTGGCCGCCGACCCCGACGGCCTGCTCCAGATCGCGGATAACCTCCTGGACAACGCCATCAAGTATTCCCCCCAGGGCACCACTGTCCGCGTCAGCGCCGAAACCGATGGCCAGAGCGTGACCCTGCGCTTCCACGACCAGGGGCCGGGCATCGGCGCGGAGGACCAGAAACGCGTGTTCGAGCGCTTCTTCCGCGCCGACAACAACGACGTGGAC
>Ga0154365_1159_pt1 | contig 14669 bp, 12 predicted proteins | sample RifGroA2_FD_115893 | JGI IMG/M metagenome (GOLD analysis project Ga0154365, IMG submission 115893) | Desulfovibrionales bacterium GWA2_65_9
TCATCAAGCGCAAGGACTCGCGCACCGTGCCCGACCTGGGCGAGGGTCTGCGCCGCGAGGCCGTGGCCGAGGCCGAGGCCGCGCTGCCGTCGCTCTCCGACGCCGAGGCCTGCGAGCTGGCGCGCCTGGCCGGGGTGCTGGAGCAGGCCTATGGCGGCCCCCAGGACATCGAATGGGCCGTGGACAAGGCTGGCCAGGTGTTTCTGCTGCAATGCCGCCCGCTCCAGCAGATGGCGGCCAGCGCCGCAGCCTCGCCTGCCGCGCGCGCGGTGGTGCCGGGGGCCACGGAACTTTTCGCCGGTGGGGTCACGGCCAGCCCAGGCGTGGGCTATGGACCGGTGTTCGTGGCCCGGCGCGAGGTCGATGCCTTGCGCTTCCCCGAGGGCGCGGTGCTGGTGACGCCCATGGCCCTGCCGCGTTGGGCCGCGCTCCTGTCGCGGGCCTCGGCCCTGGTGACGGAGCAGGGCGGCATCACCGGGCATCTGGCCAACGTGGCGCGCGAGTTCGGCGTGCCCGCGCTGTTCGACGTTCCCGATGCTTCAACGCGTTTCGTCGAAGGCCAGGGCGTCACCGTGGACGCGCTGGGGCGGCGCATCTACGCGGGCCGTGTGGACGAGCTCTTGGCCCAGGCCGCGCCGCCACCCAGCGTCATGGCGGGCAGCCCGGGGTTCGAGACCCTGCGCGAGGCCACCCGGCTCATCCTGCCGCTGAACCTGACCGACCCGGAGTCGCCGGACTTCCGCATTGAGAACTGCGCCACCTACCACGACATCACCCGCTACGCCCACGAGATGAGCGTGCGCGACATGTTCGAGTTCGGCACGCGCCACGGCCTGGCCAGCCAGGCCAGCAAGCAGCTGGTCTGCGACGTGCCCATGCAGTGGTGGATCATCAACCTGGACGACGGCTTCAGGCGCGAGATCCCCGAGCGCTTCGTGCGCCTGGAGGACATCGCCAGCCAGCCCATGCTGGCCATCTGGGAGGGCATAGTGGCCGTGCCCTGGGCCGGGCCGCCAGCGGCCAGCGCCGGGAGCATGATGAGCGTGTTCCTGCAGGCCACCATGAACCCGGAGCTGGGCGAAGGCTGCGGCGGGGGCTTCTGCGAGCGCAATGTATTCATGATCTCCAAGCGTTACGCCTGCCTGAACTCGCGCTTCGGCTTCCACTTCACGACCATCGAGGCCATGCTCTCCCAGGGCGATTTCGATTCGTACGCGGGCTTCAAGTTCAGCGGCGGCGCGGCCGACGAACGCCGGCGCGTGCTGCGCGCGGAGCTCATCGGCGAGATTCTGGAGCTGTATGATTTTCAGGTGAAGCTGCGCGGCGATAATCTCTTTGCCAAGGTCGAGAGCCGCCGCCACGACTACATCCTGGAGCGCGTGCGCATCCTGGGCTACCTGCTCGTGCACACCCGGCAGATCGACATGGCCATGGCCGACCGGGGCGCGGCGGACAGCCTGCGCCAGAAGATGCTGGCGGACATCAGCGCCATGCGCGCACCCGCGGCCACTCCGCCAGGCCAGCCCAGCAGCCAATCTGACGTTCAGTCTGGCGGCCAGGCCCGCGAGGAGAGCGCATGAGCGGGCGCGTGGACGAACGAGTGGACGGGCGCATCCGCGTGCTCCACGTGGTGAAGCAACTGGGCCTGGGCGGCACGGAGAAGGTCATGCAGCTCCTGGTGCGGCACCTGGACGCGGAGCGTTTCGAGGTTGCGGTGCACAGCCCGGAGGATGGCCCCCGCGCAGCGCAGATCCGCGAGGGCGGAACTGCGACCCACGTGGGCATGGACCTGGGCCGCGCCCTGGCGGCCTTCCGGCCCCAGGTGCTGCACGTGCACCGCGCGGGCTGGCCCGAGCCGGAGTTCCTGCGGCCCATCCGCGATTACGTTGCCGCGCAGCCGCAGACTGTTGTGGTGGAAACCAATGTTTTCGGGCGTCATGATCCCTCGCCCTCGGGCCGGGTCATCGACTGCCACCTGTTTGTCTCCCACTTCTGCGCCGAGCGCTTCACGCGGCTCACCGGCATCCCGGCCCAGTGGCCGGACTATGGCGTGCTGTACAACCCCGTGGACACGGACTTTTTCGCGGCAGCGCTGCCGGATGGCCCGGCCTTCGACGATTCGCCAGGAAAGGGGCCGGTGCTGGGGCGCATCTCCCGGCCTGATCCCGGCAAATGGTCGGCCCTGGCCCTGCAGATTCTGCCTATTCTGGCCCGCAGCGTGCCGGAGTTCCGCTGCCGCATCATCGGCGGCACCCCCGAAGCCGAGGCTTATGTGCGCCAGCACGGGCTGGAGGCGTGCGTGGAGTTCCTGCCCCCGGTGGCGACCGATGCGGAGCTGGCGGCCTTTTACGGCGGGCTCTCGGCCTTGGCCCATGCCAACGACACCGGCGAGAGCTTCGGGCTGGTCATCGCCGAGGCCATGGCTTGCTGCCTGCCCGTGGTCACGCATCCGGCCGTGGGCGAGCGCGACAACGCCCAGCTGGAGTTGGTGGAGCACGGCGTCACCGGGCTGGTGGCCGAGACCGCGGAGCAGTACGCCCAGGCCGTGGGCTGGCTCTTCAGCCACCCGGCCGAGGCTCAGGCCATGGGCCAGGCCGGGCGCGACAAGGCCCAGCGGTTGTTCCGCGCCCAGGACATCGCGGCCAAACTCGGCGGCATGTACCTGGATCTCATCGTCCGCAAGGGCAGGGCGACCGCGTGATGCTCCCGCACGAAATCTTGAACGTTTACAGCGCCGAGGTGCTGGGCTTTGGCTTCAAGGGTGCGGACGTGCCGGTCGCCATTCCTGCTGCCCCCGCGTTTGCTGACCTGGAGCGCCTGACCGCGCGCGCCGTGGCGGCCTTCGAGCGCTCGGGCCGGAAACATCTGGTGCTGCTCGGCCTGGGGTCCGGGGGTCTGGCTGCGGCCCTGGCCGAACGTCTGCCAGCCGGAGCCCTCTGCGTCTGCGAGCAGGACCTGGCCCTGGTGCGCGCCCTGCGTGACCTGTCCGATGGCGACTTGCCCGATGGCGGGCGTCTCGACTGGTGGCGGCAGGGAACCACGGCTGGCCTGGCAACGGATGCATCGCCCTGGGCGTTGCTCTTTCTGCTCGACCGCGCGGGCGTCAGCCCCTCTTTGGAGGGTCACGCGCTCATCCTGCCGAACCCGGAATTGCCACCCCTGGCCAAGGCCGCGCACCGGCCCCTGGAGCTTCTGCTCACGCGCTCGCGCCCGCTGGCCGCGCCCGCCCTCGCGCCACGGCCCAGGCTCTCGGCTGCGGCCATCCTCGCACCCTCGGAGCCGGATTTGCCGGAGTTTTTCGCCCAGTTCCCGGACTGGCTCGACGAGCTGGTGCTGGTCTGGGACGCCGAGGCCGTGCCCGAATTTGCCAAGTCGGAGATTCTGGTCCCCGACCGTTTCCCGGTGCGCCAGTCGGCCCGGCCCCTGGGCGCCGACTTCTCGGCCCAGCGAAACGCCATGCTCGCCGCCTGCTCGGGCGAGTGGGTGCTGTACCTCGACGCTGACGAGCGCCTCTCGCCCCAGGCCTGGGCGGCCCTTCCGGCCCTGTGCGCCGCGTCCAATGCCCCGGATGCTCCCGATGCTCCCAATGCTCCCAATAATGTTCCCAATGTCGTGGCCTGGCACTTCCCGCGCCTGTCGCCCTATCCGGACGCGGAGCACGCGCTCACCGGCTTCGGGCTCTGGCCCGACGTGCAGCTCCGGCTCTTCCGCAACGCTCCGGGCCTGCGCTTCGTGAACCCGGTGCATGAGCGCCTCATGGGCCTCAGCGGGGCGCAGGCCCTGGCCCTGGATGTGGAGATCGAGCACCTGAGCCGCCTGCGCAAGGGCGATGCGGCCCTGCGCCAAAAGCTGGAGCGCTTCGACGAGGCCGGGGCCGGGCGCGTGCGCCACGCCTTGAGCGCCGAGTACCCGAGCATCCCGCGCGGGCTTCTGGCGGCCCGCAGCCTGGACGGCCCGCCGCGCTGCCTGTTGCTCCCGCCGGAATTCGTCTGATGGGAATGCGTCTTGATTCTCGTCCGCAAAACAGCTAGCGTGCATTCTCTGAATCAACCTATTCCCAAGGATTGTGATGCGGATTCTCTGTCCCATGTGCGGCTTTGGCCGGGAAGTTGACCTGACGAAGATTCCCCCGCGCGCCCAGATGGCCACCTGCCCGCGCTGTGAGCACAAGTTCCGCTTCCGTGTGGTGGACGACCTGCCGCCAGCGGCCGTGCCGCCTGTCGATGTGTCCTCAGTTGGCCCGCGCCCTGCGCCGTCCTCGCCCCTGCGCAGCGGCCAGGACCTCTCGGCCCGGCCCGCCACGTCTGCCGGTCCAGATCCGCTGGCCGCCCAGCGCGCCGCTGCGGAGCAGGCCTGGAAGCATCTCCAGGGCGTGAAGCCCGATGCCCCCGCGCCCGGCGGTCCTGAATCCGGTGGCCAGAAGCCCGAAGCGCCCAGGCCGGAGGCCGCGCCCACGTATCTGAACGCCCCGCAGGAGTCGGCTCAGGCCGCGCTTTCGTCCGTGCCCTCGCCCGTGCCCTTTGAGGAGCTGCCGCGCTATGGCTTTTTTCCCGGCCTGTGGGGCACCATCACGGCGGTGCTCAAGACGCCCTCGGACTTTTTCCGCGCCATGCCCGTCACCGGCGGCATGGCCAAGCCACTGATATTCCATTTGCTTCTTGCAGAATTCATGGTGCTCAGCCAGTACATTTGGAGCCTGACCAGCCTGGGCGCCCTGTCACAGTACACCGGCAGCCAGGAACTCATGGACCTGGGCCTGGGCATGGCCGGTGCCGGCCCTATCCTCATCCTGGTGTTCTATCCCCTGCTGCTTGTCCTGCGGCTCATGATCATGACCGGCATCATCCACTTCATCCTGCGCGTGCTCTTCCGCTTCACCGGCGGGCAGGGCAGCGGGGCCGAGGCCACCTTCCGCGTGCTCTGCTACTCCGCTGCGCCGCTGATCCTTGGTGTGCTCCCCTTTTTCGGGCCGCTTCTGGGCGGGGTCTGGAGCATCGGGCTGACCATCATCGGGCTCAGGGAGGCGCACCGCACACGCGGCTCCGCAGCCATGTTCGCCGTGCTGCTGCCCATCCTGCTGCTCTTGGCCGCCGCCCTGGGCCTTATGCAGGCCGGGATGAAGGTCTAGGGCCGTGGCCCAGAGAAGACCCCTGCTCGATTGGGTGCGCCGCAAGTGGCGGGCCTACCGCGCGGTGCGCAAGAGCGCGGCCGAGGTCAACCCGAATGGGCTCCTGCGCCTGGCCGAAGAGGTGCGCACCCTGGCCGAGGCCGCCCGGCGCGTGTGTCCGCCGGAGCGCCGCCTGCAATCGCGCATCCGGGGCATCCACAAGGAGATGCACCGCCTGACCGACATTGCCGCCACCCCGGACTTCCGCCGCCTGGCCCCGGACAAGCGCCAGCTTCTGCGCCGGGGGCTGGTGAACTCGCGTGAGCAGCTCCTGCGCGTCATGGGCCAGGCGCCGGTGCCCACCCGGCTCCTGCAATAGCCCCCGATTCGACCTGTTTTGGCCTGCCTCCGCCTGCTTCCGCCAGAATATTTGGGGGAGGCGGTACGCATCTTGCTACCATCTGTGCACAGGACCGCGTTCGCGTCGGAATTCCGTCGCGCGCGGGCAACATGCATACCCTTGCGAGTGCGCCCATGAAACCAACCTTTCCCATCCAGGCTTTTCGCGCCCTGGCCCTCCTGGCCCTTGCCACGCTGGGCCTTGCCGCCTGCGCCCATGTCGATCCGAGCATCGTCAACCCGAGCAAGGTCTATCGCGACGCGCCGGTGGAGAAGAGCAAGCTGGCCATTTCCGTCAAGCCCCGGTCCAAGCTCAATGACGCGCCCCAGGTGCTCATGTACCCCTTCTGGGTCAGCCAGAAGATGGACAACCACCTCCTTGTGGGCCGTGAGCTGGCCCGTCTGGTGCACCAGACCTGGACCGAGGAGGCCGCCTTTGAGACCCTGATGTTTGATCCGCAGCTGGTGTACCACGGGCCGGAGCAGGCCGTGAGCGTGGCCCGCCGCGCCGGGGCCGACCTCGTGGTGGTGGGCATCGTGCCCTATCTGTACACCGGCGGCTCCATCGACAGCACCGCCGTGACCCTGCAAATCCGCATCTATGAGACCAGGGGCGGCAACCTCCTGCTCTCCATGGACCAGCAGGCGCGCGTCAACGCCCGGCTGACCCAGGACTGGATTCTGTTCGACCTGCACACCCGCCTGTCCGACTCGCCCATCAGCGAGGCCATGGCCTCCATCGCCCACGACATGGCCGTGCCCATCAAGTCCTGGATGCCGCCCACGGACGAGGAACTGGGCTTTGCCGATAGCTCCTCGGGCATGCAGAAGAACATCCTGGCCAGCGGCTCGCCCCTGGCCGGAGATGACGATGAGGGCGCCTCGCGCGGCATGGTCGCCGGGCTGCTTAGTTCCGCCGACAAGGGCGGCAAGGGCCGCAAGGCTGTGAACAACAGCCTGAAGCTCAAGGTTGAGTTCGACGTCGACTCCTCGCGCATCCGTGAGGAATCCTACGGAATATTGAACGAGCTGGCCAAGGCGCTCAAGTCTGACGCCCTCACGGGCCGCCGGATGGTGGTCACCGGTCATGCGGACTCGGACCACACCCGGGAGTACAACCAGAAGCTCAGCGAGCGGCGCTCGGCCGCGGTGAAGGCGTATCTTGTGGAGCGCGGCGGCGTGGCAACGGAAACCCTGCGCACCGAGGGCTTTGGCGAGACGCGCCCCCTGGTGCCGAACACCTCCAAGGCCAACAAGCAGCGCAACCGCCGCGTTGAGGTGCGCCTGGACAAATAGCCTAGGCGCTTAAGAACACTTGATAAATCATGTTTAAGGGGCGGTGCGGACCGCCCCTTTTTTTCGACTTTGCGCCCGCCCACGAATGTGATAGGGGAGTGCCTCGCATCAAAAACATTCCGCTACGAACGAGGTTTTCATGATCGGCATATCCAAGCTTTACTGCGGCGCCGTCGAGGCTGCCGACGCCCTGCGCTACAACCGCCAGTCCGGCAAGCTGCCCTCGCACCTGCTCCAGTTCTCTGCGGACAAGAAGCCCGTGGTGGTCTGGAACATGACCAAGCGCTGCAACCTCAAGTGCGTGCACTGCTACGCCAAGGCCGTGGAAGTCGACGGTACGGATCAGATTAACACCGACCAGGCCAAGGCCCTCATCGAGGACCTGGCCACGTATGGCGCTCCGGTCATGCTCTTCTCCGGCGGCGAGCCGCTGGTGCGCAAGGATCTGGTCGAGCTGGCCAGCTTCGCCACGAGCAAGGGCATGCGCGCGGTCATCTCCACCAACGGCACGCTCATCACCAAGGAAAAGGCCAGAGAGCTGAAAAGCGTCGGCCTGTCCTATGTCGGCATTTCGCTCGACGGCGGCGAGGAGGTCCACGACAAGTTCCGCGCCGTGCCCGGCTCCTTCAAGAAGGCCATCCAGGGCGTGGAGAACTGCATGGCCGAGGGCCTCAAGGTCGGCCTTAGGTTCACCATCAACAAGCGCAACCAGGGCGAGGTGCCCACGCTGTTCAAGATCGTGCGCGAGCTCGACGTGCCGCGCATCTGCTTCTACCACCTGGTGTACTCCGGCCGCGGCTCGGAACTCATCAAGGAGGACCTGGACCACGCCGAGACCCGCGCCATCGTCGACCTGATCATGGACGAGACGCGCGCGCTCTTCGACGCGGGCCGACCCAAGGAAGTGCTCACCGTGGACAACCACGCCGACGGCCCCTACGTCTACTACCGCCTGCTCAAGGAAGATCCCAAGCGCGCCGCCGAGGTCATGGAGCTGTTGCAGATGAACGAGGGCAACAGCACCGGACGCGGCATCGGCTGCATCTCCTGGGACGGCCAGGTGCACGCCGACCAGTTCTGGCGCAACCATACCTTCGGCAACGTGCTGGAGCGCCCGTTCTCCCAGATCTGGGACGACCCGAACATTGAGCTTTTGCACAAGCTCAAGGACAAGAAGCCCCACGTGAAGGGCCGCTGCGCAACCTGCAAGTTCCTCAACATCTGCGGCGGCAACTTCCGCGCCCGGGCCGAGGCTTATTACGGCGACATCTGGGCCGAGGACCCGGCCTGCTACCTGACGGATGAAGAGATAAAGTAGGCGAAGAGATAAAGTAGGCGAAGAGATCAAGAAGGACGACTGCCGCGTCCTGCTGTGTTTGTGACGCGGCACGGGAGCCTCCGCCAGGAGGCTTCGCCGCCGAAGGCGGCGTAAGCGAGCCCAAGCGAAATCCACTGATGGCTTTCGCGAATGCTCAACGAGGAGAGACGCCATGCAAGGTTCCGACTTCGCGGACTTCTACAGGGGCCGCCGCCTGCGCCGCAGCCCCGGCATCCGCGCCCTGGTGCGCGAGAACGAGATCAGGCCCGCAGACCTGGTCATGCCCTACTTTGTGGTGGAGACCGACGACTTAAGCTTCAAGAAGCCCATCGGCTCCATGCCCGGCCAGTTCCAGCTCTCGCTGGCCGAGCTGGAGAAGAGCGTGGGCGCGGCGGTGGCAAACGGCCTCACAAGCGTGCTGCTCTTCGGCATCCCCAAAGAGAAAGACGAGGTCGGCTCCCAGGCTTACGCCGACGAGGGCATTGTCCAGGAGGCCGTGCGCCGCCTGAAGCAGCGCTTCCCGGAGTTGGTCGTCATCACCGATGTCTGCCTGTGCGAATACACCTCCCACGGCCACTGCGGCATCGTGCAGAAGGGCGGGGAGATATTGAACGACCCCACCCTGGACCTCTTGGCGCAAGCAGCCCTGTCCCACGTGCGTGCCGGGGCGGACATGGTCGCCCCCTCGGACATGATGGACGGCCGCGTGCTGGCCATCCGCGACACGCTCGACGAACACGGCTTCTCCGACGTGCCCATCATGAGCTACGCGGTGAAGTACGCCTCGGCCTTTTACGGGCCGTTCCGTGAGGCCGCCGAGAGTGCGCCGAAGTTCGGCGACCGCAAGACGCACCAGATGGACCCGGCCAACAGCCGCGAGGCCCTGCGCGAGGCCGAGGCTGACCTGGCCGAGGGTGCGGACATCCTCATGGTCAAGCCGGGCCTGCCGTACCTGGACATCGTGCGCCAGCTGCGCGACAACTTCGATACGCCCATCGCCGTCTACAACGTCAGCGGCGAGTACAGCATGGTCAAGGCCGCGGCGGCCAACGGCTGGATCGACGAGGAGCGCATGGTCCTGGAGATGATGACCTCCTTCAAGCGCGCTGGGGCGGACATCATCCTGACCTACTTCGCTGAGGACGTCCTCAAGTGGCTGAAGAAATAGGCTGAAGAAATAGGCTGAACAGATAGGCGACAGCATGCACGATCACGCGAAAGGACATCCCGGCGGACATCCCTCAGGCCAAGCGGGCGGACACCCTGGCGGACAACCGGGCGGACACCCAGGGAGACAGCATCCCGGCGAGCAGCCCCTGAGCGGCCCCAAGGACGGCGTGCCGCAGCTTCGGCTTATCGCCTGGGAAGTGACGCGCTCCTGCAACCTGGCCTGCAAGCACTGCCGGGCCGAGGCGCACATGGAGCCGTATCCCGGCGAGCTGTCCACGGCCGAGGCCAAGGCGCTCATCGACACCTTTCCCGAGGTCGGCAACCCGATCATCATCTTCACCGGCGGCGAGCCGCTCATGCGCCACGACATCTTCGAGCTCATCCCCTACGCCAAGTCCAAGGGCCTGCGCTGCGTCATGGCCCCCAACGGCACGCTGCTCACTGCCGAGAACGCTGTGCGCATCAAGGAGGCGGGCATCGAGCGCTGCTCCATCTCCATCGACGCGCCGGACGCGGCAGGCCACGACGAGTTCAGGGGCGTGAAGGGCGCGTTCGCTTCGTCCATGCAGGGCATCGAGCACCTCAAGGCCGCCGGGCTGGAGTTCCAGATCAACACCACGGTGACCAAGGACAACCTGCACCAGTTCAAGGAAATTTTTCATCTGGCGGAGAACCTCGGGGCCTCGGCCTGGCACATCTTCCTGCTCGTGCCCACGGGCCGCGCGGCCGAGCTTGGGGCCCAGGTCATCACGGCCGGGGAATACGAGGAAGTGCTCAACTGGTTCTACGACTTCCGCAAGACCACGGACATGCAGCTCAAGGCCACCTGCGCGCCGCACTACCACCGCATCCTGCGCCAGCGGGCCAAGGAGGACGGCACTCCGGTGAACTTCGAGACCTTCGGGCTCGACGCCGTGAGCCGGGGCTGCCTGGGCGGGGTCGGCTTCTGCTTCATCTCGCATTCGGGCATCGTGCAGCCCTGCGGCTACCTCGACCTCAATTGTGGCGACGTACGCCAGACGCCGTTCCCGGAGATCTGGAAGCATTCCCAGCAGTTTCTGAACCTGCGCAATCCCAAGGTCTACGAGGGCAAGTGCGGGGTCTGCGAGTACGAGAAGGTTTGCGGCGGCTGCCGCGCGCGCGCGGCCACCATGCGCGGGGGCTACCTGCGCGAGGAGCCGCTGTGCTCACACACGCCGGTGAAACTAACGGTCAAATAAAGCCTGCGCGGAGTATTATATGGCTGATCCTGTCAACCTGCCTGCTCTTACTAGTGGTTCATTAGCTTTAATTGATGAAATCACAGATTCTCTTGGTGTGCCACGTGACGTTATTGCTCCCACTGAGGATATTAGTAGAGCTTGGCAAGAGTTGCCTGCCTTGCTTCTTGGTATTCCCGTAGAGTATCGGAATGAGTTGCTCGCTAGAATGTGTGTTGCTGTTAGGGTCGGGCTTTTTGATAGTTCTCTGAATTACATCTGGAATCTTGCTATTAGCGCAATTAAGCAAAAGATTGTTCATTTTGGGTTGCCGATTGCAGCAAGTATGTTGAGTAAAGACATTGATGAACGTTGGCTAGATGGTCGCCAAGATTCTGAAATCCTTTCACTTGCCCTTTCGTTGAACCTGTTGGACGAGGATGGCTACTTTAAACTCGACCATTGCCGTGACATGAGGAACAACTTTTCCGCAGCTCATCCGCCAATTGGCAATATTAGTGTATATGATCTGTTTTCATTTGTCGATCGTTGCGTAAAATATGCAATTTCGAGTGGAAACATCTCCAGGGGTGTCGATGTTAAACTCCTACTGAATTCGATAAAAGCTGGGAAGTATACACCAGTCCAGCTTGATGAATGGGCCGCACGAATTCGCGGTACCAACGGTTCACAGAGGAGTTCAATTGTTGAAATGTTGCATGGCATCTATTGCGATGAGAACACTCAAGAAGAGGCACGTGTCAATGTGTTGGGTGTGTTGAGGGCGATTAAAGATGCTATTCCTGCAAGTGCAATTTCTGGTGTTGTAGCACGCCATCAGGACTATGTTGCCGCTGGTAACGAGAAAAAGCAAAAGGCGTCTTATCGGTTGCTAGAGGAGTCGGGATGGTTACGTTTCCTCCCCTCCTCATCTTTGCATACACTGGTTTCAAGCGCTTGTGAGTCGCTGTACAACGTTCATCTGGCAATGAATAACTTTTTTAATGAATCTTCTTTTGCTCAGCGGCTTATGCAAATTGTTACAGAGACGCCAGTTCCTGATCTTTCAAAGCCTTTGTTTGTCGAGACAGTCATGACTTGCGCTGTTGGAAATGCATACGGGACAGCGTTCTCTGCGGAACATTATTATACATCAATGATACGCAATTTCTCTCCCGCTGAAATTGATATAATGTTCGATATTGCTGAGGGGCGTAAGGCGTCTCGTTTCGCTTTGAGGCTGCAGAACTATCCACGTTGTAAAAAGAAGTTTAGGGAGTATCTTTCGGGGATTAGTCCTGATAGCATGTCTCCTAAAGCCCAAACTGCATATAGAAAATGGATGGCGGAATAGTTGATGGACACCTTTGACAAGCAGATCCTGGACATCATCCAGTCGAGCTTTCCGCTCTCTTCCCGGCCCTATGTGGCTGTGGGCGCCCAGGTGGGCCTTACGGAATCCGAGGTGCTCTCCCGCGTGCGCCGACTCAAGGCCAAGGGCGTCATCCGGCGCATGGGCGCCAACTTCGGCTCCCGGCAGCTCGGCTGGAGCTCCACCCTGTGCGGGGCCGAGGTGCCGCAGGACAAGCTTGAGGCCTTCGTGGCCGAGGTCAACAGGAATGAAGGCGTGACGCACAACTACCTGCGCGCGCACCAGTTCAACGTCTGGTTCGCGCTCATCGCGCCCAGCGCCGAGGCCGTGGAGGCCATCCTGGCTACGATCACGGCGAAGACGGGCGTGCCGATCATGAACCTGCCCGCCAGCACGCTCTTCAAGATCAAGGTGGACTTCAACATGGGCGGCGGCGACTAGCCGCGCACTCGTCAATGACGGGCCTGGCCCGCAGAGCTTTCATCGAAGGAGCCCCGCATGATCCTCTCGCCCTCGCTTCTCTCCTGCGATTTCGCCCGCCTGGCCGATGAACTGGCCGCCCTCAAGGCCGCCGGGATCAAGTGGGCGCACCTGGATGTCATGGACGGCAGCTTCGTGCCGAACATCACCTTCGGCCCGCCGGTCATTAGCGCCATGCGCAAGACCAGCGACCTGTTCTTCGACTGCCACCTGATGATCGACGAGCCGGGCCGCTTTATTGACGACTACGCCAAGGCCGGCGCGGACCTCATCTGCGTGCACGCCGAGGCCACCAACCACCTGGAGCGCACCTGCGCGGCCATTGCCCAGGCCGGGGCCAAGCCCGCCGTGGCCCTCAATCCGGCCACGCCCATTGAAGCCGTGCGCTACCTGCTGCCGCAACTGTCCATGGTGCTCATCATGAGCGTCAACCCCGGCTTCGGCGGCCAAAGCTTCATCCCCTTCTGCCTGGACAAGGTGCGTGAGCTCAAGGCCATGATCCGCGAGGCTGGCGCGCCCACACTGATCCAGGTGGATGGCGGCGTGACGCTCGACAACTGCGCCGAGCTGGTGTCTGCCGGGGCGGATGTGCTGGTGTCCGGCTCGGCCTTCTTCGGCTTCCCGCCCTACGGCGAGCGCCACCGCCAGTTCCAGGAGCGCTGCGGGGGCTGATTCAAGCGATCTCCGGCGCGGGTTGCCAATGTTGGCAAGGCCCGGTATGGAGGATGAGGATGGGCTGAGCCCTGTCCGCATCCTGCTGGAGGCCTTTCATGCTGCGCGCGCCGTCCACACGAATTGGCCCCCGACCAGGCCTCGCCCTCTGCCTCACCCTCTGTCTCTTCCTTGTGCTGACCGGTTGTCTTTTTTCGTTGCCAGCCAATGCTGCGGAGAGGCTCGGCGTGGTGGTGCTGCACGACAAGAGCGAGGCCCCGGAAAAGTACCTGGCAGAGACCGTGCGCCTGTTGCGCAACGTCGGGTTTCTGGTGGAGACGCCGGAGATGCCCTGGTCGCGCAAGCGCGGCTTTGACGCTTCCTACCAGCAGTCCCTGGTGGAGATCGGCCTGGCCGTGGGCGAGCTGCGCTCCAAGGGCGCGACGCAGGTGGCCATCGTCGGCCACGGCCTGGGGGCCAATGCCGCCCTGGGCTATGCCGCGACCCGGCCCGATGTCTTTGCCCTCGTCGCCCTGGCCCCGTCCCACGACCCGGAGCGGACCCGGGACATTTTTCTGGCCGATCTGCGCAAGGCGCACCAGATGATGGTGGCCGGGCGCGGAAGGGAGCGCTCCGCCTTCATGGATATCCGCCACGGCAAGGACTACGACCTGTCCACCACGGCGGAGATCTACCTGAGTTACAGCGACCCGGACGGTCCGGCGGTGATGCCGCGCACTGCGGAGGGCATACTGCCGGCTGTGCCGCTGTTGTGGGTGGTGGGGACAAACGACTCGCTCTCACGCCTGGGGCGCACCTATGTGTACTCCAAGGCTCCGGAGCATCCGCAGAGCCGTTACGAGGAGATTCTGGCCGACCACGCGGGCGTGCCTGTGGAGGCTGCGCGCATGGTGGCGGTATGGCTCAAAGATCTTCTGGAGAAGCCTGCAGGCAAATAGCCCGCAACAACAATAGGACGTGCAGCATGCGCCGATTTCCGGGCCTTTTGACAGCAGTGCTTGCTCCTGCCTCCCTGGCCCTGGCAGCCGATGCCGGGCCCACAGCCGTTGTGGTTCTGCACGGCAAGCAGGGCGCGCCCGACCGTCTGGTTGCGGATTTTTCCGCGCAGTTGCGTGCTGCGGGTTTTGTGGTGGTCACCCCGGAGATGCCCTGGTCCGGGCGGCGCGGGTCCGCCGAGGGCTTCGAGGTCGCGCTGAGTGAAATCGATGCGGCTGTGCGCGAGCTGCGCGCCAAGGGCGCAACAAAGGTTGTCGTGGCCGGTCACAGCCTGGGGGGCAACGCCGCCCTGGCCTATGCCGCGCGGTTTCCTGGACTGGATGGCCTTGTCTGCATGGCTCCAGCGCATACGCCAGAGCAGCCGCGCCAGCGCGAGCGCTTCGCGGCGGACGTGCAGCTGGCCAGGGAGCTGGTGGCGGCCTCGCGCGGCCAGGAGACGGCGCGCTTTCATGACCTGAACATGGGCAAGCTGTTCGAACTGGACGTGTCCGCTCAGTCCTATCTGAGCTACAACGACCCGGATGGCCCGGCGGTGATGCCCAAAAACGCCGCAGCCATCAGGACGGCGCTGCCCATCCTGTGGGCGGTTGGCGCGCGCGACCCACTGACCAGGGACAAGGCCTACGTCTTCGATCTCGCCCCGGCGCACCGGCGCACCCG
>Ga0154365_1160_pt2 | contig 14046 bp, 12 predicted proteins | sample RifGroA2_FD_115893 | JGI IMG/M metagenome (GOLD analysis project Ga0154365, IMG submission 115893) | Desulfovibrionales bacterium GWA2_65_9
TCAAATGGCTGGGCTTCGACTGGGAGGACCGGCTCTACTACGCCTCGGACTATTTCGAGAAGCTTTACGCCTTTGCCGAGCAGCTCATCGAAAAGGGCAAGGCCTACGTGGACAGCCTCTCGGCCGAGGAGATCCGCAAGCACCGTGGCACGCTCAAGGAGCCCGGCACGAACAGCCCCTATCGCGACCGCTCTGTTGCGGAGAACCTGGACCTGTTCCGGCGCATGCGCGCGGGCGAGTTCCCGGACGGGGCGCACATCCTGCGCGCCAAGATCGACATGGCCTCGCCCAACGTGGTCCTGCGCGACCCGGCCATCTACCGCATCAAGCATGTGCACCACCATCGCACCGGTGATGCCTGGTGCATCTACCCCATGTACGACTTCGCGCACTGCCTGTCCGACTCCATCGAGGGCGTGACGCACTCCATCTGCACGCTGGAGTTCGAGAACAACAGGCCGCTTTACGACTGGATACTGGACGAGCTGGGCGTGTTCCACCCGCAGCAGATCGAGTTCGCGCGCCTGAACATCACGAACACCGTGCTCAGCAAGCGCAAGCTCATCCAGCTGCTCACCGAGGGCATCACCACGGGCTGGGACGACCCGCGCATGCCGACGCTCTCGGGCATCCGCCGCCGGGGCTACACGCCTGCGGCCCTGCGCGACTTCTGCGAGCGCATCGGCGTTGCGCGCTGCGACAACATGGTCGAGTTCGCCCTGCTTGAGCACTGCGTGCGCGAGGACCTGAACGCCAGCGCCCCGCGCGCCATGGCCGTGCTGAATCCGCTCAAGGTGGTCATCGAGAACTACCCGCAAGATCAGGTGGACGAGTTCGACTTCCCCTGGCACCCGGAGGCGGACATGGGTTCGCGCAAAGTGCCCTTCTCCAAGGTCCTGTTTATTGAGCAGGACGACTTCCGGGAGGTGCCGCCCAAGGGCTACCACCGCCTGTATCCGGGCAACGAGGTGCGCCTGCGCTACTCTTACTATATCACCTGCACGGATGTGCTGAAGGACGAGGCGGGCAACGTCAGCGAGCTGCGCTGCACCTACGACCCCGAGAGCAGGGGCGGCAGCAGTCCGGACGGCCGCAAGGTCAAGGGCACGCTGCACTGGGTCAGCGCGGCCCACGCGCTGGACGCTGAGGTGCGCCTGTATGATCAGCTGTTCACCAAGCCGAACCCCGGCGCCGAGGAGGACTTCACCTCCTGCATCAACCCGGATTCGCTGACGGTCGTGCGCGGCAAGCTGGAACCGGCCCTGGCCAATGTCGAGCCCGGCTGGCACTGCCAGTTCGAGCGCCTGGGCTACTTCTGCGCCGACGAGAAGGACACGAAGCCGGGTGCTCCGGTGTTCAACCGCACGGCCACCCTGCGCGACACCTGGGGCAAGATTGAGAAGAAGCAGGGCGGTCGCTAGGGCCTGTTTCAAAAAGTGTCTTTTGCCCCCTGGACGCAGCCTGGACATCAGCGCGAGCCGGTTTGGGGCCAGGGCCGTACCGCATGAGTACACTCCCTGGCTCCAAATAGGCTCTCTCCTCGCCAGGGAACGCAATCCATCTTTTGGAAACAGACCCTAGCCCCGGTCACAGAGACGTTACAGGCCGCGTCCGGGCAACCGGGCGCGGCTTTTTTGCGCCAACTGTTGACAGTGAGACAAAACGTCTGTTAGTTGTACACGCAAGAGAGGGCCCGATGGCTGAAACCTGCGATCTTCTGCACCACTGCCTGTACTTCACGGCCAACAGCCTTGCGCGCAACATCACGCGCCTGGCCGAGGAGGCTTTCAAGCCCACGGGCCTGTCGCCCTCGCACGCCTTTGTGCTCATGACCGCGGCCTCCAGTCCGGGCATCGGGCCGGGCGACTTGGCGGCCAAGCTGGCCCTGGCCCCGTCCACGGTGACGCGGTTTGTCGACGCCCTGGTGGCCAAGGGCCTGCTCACGCGTACGGCCGAGGGCAGGGCGGCGCACCTGGCCGCGACTCCGGCTGGCCTGGCTCTGCTCAAGGGCGTGGAGAAGTCCTGGAAGCGCCTGCACACGGCCTACAGCACCATCCTCGGCCCGGAGGGCGACCGCCTGGCTGCGGACATCCATGCCGCCTGCCGCAAGCTGGAGGGCGAAGAAGAGTAGAGCCCAGGTTTGCCAAACTATTTTCCGTCGATACTTTACTATTGCTTGTACACACAACAACATGTGGAGGACCTATGAAACGCAATCTCGGACCCGTGAACGCGCTGTATCCGTCGCTGATCACCATTGTCGGGGCCGTGGTGGATGGCAAGCCTAATTTCCTGGCCGTGGCCCACGTGGGCATCATGAACCACGGCCAGCCGCAGTACCTGTCCTTCGGCATCAACAAGAATCACCACACGCCCAAGGGTATTCTGGAGCACCGCGAGTTCAGCGTATGCATCCCCGGCGAGAACCTGGTGGTGGAGACGGACTATGTGGGGCTGGTCACGGGCCGGAACACGGACAAGTCGCAGGTTTTCGAGCTGTTCCAGGGGGAGCTTGAGCATGCCCCGCTCATCCAGGGCTGCCCGGTGTGCATGGAGTGCCGTCTGGCGCGGGTGGTGGACTTTGAGACGCATGACGTGTTCATCGGCGAGATTGTGGCCACCCACGCCGAGGAGTCCGTGCTGCGCGAGGACGGCACAATCGACATCGCCCGCGTGCGGCCGCTCTTGTTCGACATGGCGAGCATCAAGTACTGGAGCCTGGGCGCGGAGGTCGCACCCTGCTGGAACGTGGGCAAGCAGTTGAAGGCCACCCGGCGGGGCTAGGGCCTGTTTCTAAAAGCGTCTTTTGCCCCCTGGATGTCGTCGCGAGCCGATTTTGATCCAGGGCTGTACTGCATGAGTACACCCACTGGCCCCAAAATGGGCTCTTTCCTCGTCAGGGAACAAAATCCATCTTTTGGAAACAGACTCTAGGCTCCGGGCGCGTAGCGGAAGCCTCAGGCGCTCCAGAGCTGGCGCTGGTCCCAGCCGAAGCCGCCGGGGCGCAGGGGCAGTTCCAGGCCTGCGAACAGGGCGGCCACGTCGCGCGGCGCTGGAATGACCCCCGGTTCAAAAGCCGTGGCCCAGGGGTCGCCGCGCAGCAGGGCCAGGGCCCAGCGACAGATGTCGGGCTCAAAGGCCCCGGGCGTGTGCACCACCAGCAGCGCCTTGGCCCGGCCATCCTGCATGGGCGGCAGCCTGCGCAGGGGCGGGCAGGAGGCCAGCAGTCCGGAAACCTGCGCCAGCCGACCGCTGGCCAGGACCAGCCGGAGCCAGAAATCCCACAGGCTGTAGTCAAGGGTCGGGTGCAGGCCGCCCAGGATGTCCCAGGCCGTGCGCTGGACGAGGGCCACAGGGCCCACGGCGTTGCGCCGGATGAGCTGTTCGGGCCGGAAGACCGGGCGGCGCGAAAAAGGCTTGCTGTCCGCGCTGCCCGCCGTATGCTCGCAGAAGACCGCCTGGGGGCTCTTCCTGCCGCGCAGGGCCGACAGGCAGCGGCTCATGAACTGCGGGTGCAGCCGAGTGCCTTCAGGAATCAGCGCCAGGTGCTCGGCGTCACCGTCCGTGGCGGCCAAGTTCAGGGCCTGGGCCGGAGTCAGGCCGCGCGCGTCCAGCACCTCTACGGCGGCGAAGTCCAGGGCGCTGTGCAGCAGCCTGGCCTCAGGGCCCGTATGCAGGTCGGGGTCCGTGGCGGCCAGGACGATCTCCAGCCGCTTGGGGCCGATGTCCTGACAGGCCAGGGAGACGAGGGTTCTGAACATATCTGTTCCGGTTCCGCGAGAGCGGACCAGCACCCGAATGCGATTCGTTGCGCTCATGTGGCACCCCTTCCCTGGGATAATCCGGGGCAGGCACGATCCGTGTGCCGCAATAAGCCCCATTCGCTGCTCTTATCGGTCGGCTTAGGGGGATACTTTAGGCCGCGCGCGAACTTCCTGGCTGGCGGCAGGCCTTTCCCTGTCACGATCTTTGCACTACGCTCTGCGGACAGGTGCGCCATGCAGCAAAAACGCAAGAAATCTGACGCCGGACCCGGCGTGCCAGCGGAACGGCCCCAGGCCGTGGCCGAGGCTCTGGCCGTGCGCAGGGACGGTATGCCGGACAACATGCCGTGTGACGGGGCGCTTGCGGACCTGCGCCTGCTGGTGCACGGCAAGACCTGGCATCTCTGGGGCCGCGACGGCATCGCGCGGGAGCAGGCCCTGGCCGCCTCTGTGCCGGAACGCTCCCTGCCGGTGCTCCTTGGGCCCAGCCTGGGCCTGTGCCTGGACCTGCTCGCGGCGGCGGGCCGCCCGCTGGCCGTGGTGGACCGCGAGGCCGCAGTCTGGGCCGTGACAGATGCCAGAGAACGGCACAGCAGAGCCCCGAACGTGCTCTGGCTGGATCAGGACGACCCGGAAGCGGTGCTGGCCGAGCTGACGCGCTGGCAGGCCGCGCATGGCGGGTTGCCCTTTGCGCCGCTCATGGCCCCCACGGCCCGGCGCATCGACCCGGAATTTTATGCACGCCTGGAGCAGGACCTCCTCGCCAGCGCCAAGGCCAATTTTTGGGACCAGGCCGCGTACCCGAAGTTTCAGGGCGCAAGCCCGCGCGTGCTGCTCCTGGACCGCCCGTATTTTCTGCAAACCGAGATCAAGGACGCGCTCACGCGCCTGGGCATCGCCTGGACGGCCCTGCCCGTGGGCACACAGGCGCGGGGCAGCACGCAGTTCATTGAGGACCTGCTGCGGCGCGTGCTGGAGTTCAAGCCAGACTTCCTGCTCACGGTGAACCACTTCGGCCTGGACAGCGAGGGGCGGCTGGCCGAGCTCCTGGAGCGCCTGAACCTGCCCCTGGCCTCCTGGTTCGTGGACAATCCGCACCTCATCCTCTCGCGCCACGCCGGGCTGGCCCGCGCGGGAACGGTGATCTTCACCTGGGACGCGGACAACGTGCCAAGCCTGCAGGCCCAGGGCTACGCCAATGTCCACTACCTGCCGCTGGCCACGGACGCCACGCGCTTTCGGCCCGGCCTGCCGCCCGGCCCGGACAGCTGGCGCGCCGGGGCCTCCTTTGTGGGCGACTCCATGCAGCGCGCCGTGGCCGACAGCCTGGCCGCCTGCAGCGGCCCGAAGGCCTTGCTTGGGAACTCTGTCGCCCTGGCCGCAGAGTTTGGCCTGGCCAGCCAGCGCTCGGTGCAGGACTTTCTGGAGGACCGGCATCCGGAGCATGCTGCCGCGCTCCGCGCCTTGGGGCAAGCGGAGCGCCTGGCCTGCGAGTCGCTTTTGACCTGGGAGGCCACCCGCCAGTATCGCGCCAGTTGCGTGGCTGCCCTGGCCGGGTTCGACGCCGTGGTGGCCGGGGACCCGGTGGGTTGGGGCGAGGGGTTTTCGTCAAATAGTACGGTGCGCCTGCTTCCGCGCCTGGACTACTACCGCGACCTGCCCGCGTTCTATCCCATGAGCGCGGTGAATCTGAACTGCACGAGTCGGCAGATGAAGGGGGCGGTGAACCAGCGCGTGTTCGATGTTCCGGCCTGCGGGGCCTTTGTGCTCACGGACAACCGCGCGCAGCTGGCCGAGCTCTTCGAGCCTGGCCGTGAGGTGCTGGTGTATGAGACGCCGGAGGACATTGCCGGGCTTGTGCAGCGCTCCCTGCATGATGCCGCGGCCCGGGAGCGCATGGTCCAGGCGGCGCGGCGGCGCATCCTGGCCGAGCACACCTACGAGCACCGGCTGACGCGGCTTTTGGGCGTCATGCGCGAGAGTTTTGCCTAAGAGCGATTGAACCCACGCTGCGGCCTTGAGAATTGCCGCCGAATTTGCCATAGTCGAGCAGACGGTGAGTAACCGCCACCAAGCCGGAGGGCAGAGTGTCCGACGAGCAGAAGATGCCAGAGACAGCAAACGCGCCACCAGCAGCCCCGGAAGGGGCGGTGTTCCACTGTGCCTCCTGCGGGCACAGCCTGTCCGTGCCTGACGAGCTCATCGGGCGGCAGGCCAAGTGCCCCAAGTGCGGTCAGCTTGGCCTCGTTGAACGGCTCCACATGCAGCAGCGCGAGCCGGACGTGAACGATGTCCGCCTGGATGACCTGGCCGTCGAGGACCCGTCTTCGGCTCTGCCCCGGCCTGCCGCGCCCGTGCTTTCCCCGGACTCCCTGGCCCTGGAAGCCGTTCAGAAACCTGCGGGCACCCTTGACTCCCTGCGACATTTTTTTTCGGGCAACCCGGCCCTGAACCTGCTCGCCGGAATCACGGGCGGGGTGCAAGAATGTCTGGTCTGCCTGGCCCTGGCCCTGCTTGTCTTCTCCGTGCCGACCCTAAGCGGCGCCTTTCCGCATGCCCTGTACCTGACCCTGTTCCCGGCGGTGCTCGGCTCGGTGCTCTTCGCCCTGCACGGGCGGCTGCCAGTGGCGGTGGGCGGCCCAGGACCGGCGTCCACGCTGTGCGTGCTGCTCCTGGTGGCCACCGTTGGCGCCGACCTTGAAGGCCGCGCCTCGCCCCAGGTTATTGCAACCACCATGCTTGCCGCCCTGGCTTTGGCCAGCGCACTGACCGGTGTGGTCTGCGTCCTGTCTTCGCGCTTTGGGCTTGCGCAGCGCGTCCGTTTCCTGCCCGTGGAGGTTTTTGGCGGCATGCTGGCGGGCTTCGGCCTGCTTCTGCTCAAAGCCTGGTTTTTGGTGCTGGCTGTGGGCACGCCGGAACTGGCCAGGCTGTTCCAGCTGCCCTTGGCTGAAATGGGGCCGCTGCTCCTGGGCAACCTCCGCTCCTGGGGACCTCCGGTGGCTTTCGGGCTCGTGTATTTTCTGGTGCGCATAAGCATCAAGGGCATGCTCTGGCCGCTTTTGCTCGCGCTGCTGGCCATCGCCGGCTGGAACGCTGCGGTTGTGCAGGGCGGCCCTGTCTTTGGCCCGTGGCTGGCGCACCTGCCCCATGTGCCGAATCTGCTCGACCAGGCGTGTTTATTGTCCCTGTTCGATGCGAGCACGTTAACGAAGATTGATTGGTCGGCCTTAGGCTGGCGCAAGGAGTTTTTTGCCGCCGTGGCGGTGGTGGCCATCGGCCCGACCCTGGTGCGCACGACCATCCTCGAAGCCGTGCTGGCCCGCGACGTCGATCCGGACGCGCAGCTGCGCATGGTGGGCGGGGCGAGCATGCTCTCGGGATTTCTGGGCGGGCTTCCTGCCACCCTGTCCCTTTCGAGCAGCCTTGGGCTGCGCGCCCTGGGGGCCACCGGACCCGTGGCCGGGTTCACCCTGGGCCTTGTCTGCCTGGCCTTTGCTCTGCGTGGGCAGGTGGTGCTGACCCACATCCCCCTGTTTGTCCCCCTGGGCATCCTGCTGGCCACGGGCTTGGCCATGCCTGTGAGCTGGCTCCTGCGCGACAGCAAGAACCCGCTTACCCGCAAGGACGACCAGCGCACGGCCTGGCTCGCCTGCATTTTGACCGTGGTCCTGGGGCCGGTGCTGGGCGTTCTCTCCTGCCTGGGCCTGGGGCTGGCCGTGGCCCTGGCGCGGGCTGTGGACGGCGGCGGCGTCAAGCTCATCCAGTCCGGCGATGTGTTCCACAGCAACGTGGACCGCTCGCCAGCGGAGCGCCGCATCCTGCGCGAGTGCGGCGGCCAGATCCTCATTCTGCGTCTGCAAGGCTTCCTGTTTCTGGGCACGCTCTACAGCCTGCTGCGGACAATCAGCCAGCGCATTGAGGGGGCCGGACCTGCGGGACTCCGGTTCGTGCTGCTGGACTTCGGCGCGGTGAGCGGCCTGGGGGCCTCGGCCCTGCATGGCTTCCGGCGGCTGGAGCATCTGGCCCGGGAAGGCGGGATGCTGCTGTTTTTCACCAGCGTGCCCCTGGAGCTGGAGGAGCATCTGGAGGCCCTGGGCTACCGCCTGAGCGACGAAGAAGGCCTGTGCCGGATTTATCTGAACCTGGACTACGCCCTGGAGTCCTGTGAGGACGTCATCCTGGCCGAGGCGGGCGGGCTGGAGCAGCGCCAGGCCACCCTGGAGCAATTGCTGGCGGCCACCTTCCCCGATCCACGGCTGGTGCCCACGCTCATGAAGTGCCTGGAGCGGGTGGAGGTGCTGAAGAAGAAGCATGTCATCCGCCAGGGCGACGAGTCGGACTCCATGTACTTCCTCGAGTCCGGCAAGGTGCAGGTGGAACTGGCGCTGCCGGGCGGCAAGCTCCTGCGGCTGAAGAAGATGGGGCCGGGGACGGTGATCGGCGAGATGGGCCTGTACACCAGCTCTCCGCGCTCGGCATCGGTCATCGCCACGGAGCGCAGTGTGTTCTACCGGCTCTCGGTGGAGCGCTTCAAGCTCATCCAGGACAAGGCCCCGCAACTCGCCGCTGCGGTGAACCGCTTCATCGTGACCCTGCTGGCCGAGCGCCTGGCCGAAGAGAACGCCAAGAATCGCGCCGCCCAGCGCTAGGGCCTGTTTCTAAAAGCGTCTTTTGCCCCCTGGACCTCGCCACGCGCCTATTCGGGGGCGTCGTGAGCCGATTTGGGTCCAGGGCTGTACCGCGTGAGTACACTCCCTGGCCCCCAAATAGGCTCTCTTCTCGCCAGGGAACAAAATCCATTTTTTGGAAACAGACCCTAGCCGGGCTCTTTCCCCCAGGCCGAGAGGTCGATCTTGTCGCGCTTGCGGTAGGCCGTGCCCTGGAAGGTGGCGATGGTTTCGCCGCCGTCATCCTTCACTTCCACCACATAGGTCGACAGCGGACCCGCTGCGGCGGTCTCGCGCGCATGGGCCGTGAGGCTGCCGCTGAGGCCCGGCTTGGTGTAGGCGATGGCCATGTTGACGCCCAGGGCCAGGGTGCCGTGGGAGTTCGAGGCCGCGCCAAAGGCCAGGTCGGCCAGGGTGAAGATGGCCCCGCCCTGGACCACGTCCGCGCCGTTCATGTGCTTGTCCTCGATGACCATGCGCGTGGAGGCCGTGCCATGGCCGATGTCCGTGACTTTGATGCCCAGGCATTTGCACAGCCGGTCGCGGTTGTTGAAGAAGCGCTTGAGGCGCTCGAAACGCTCGGTTTCGCTCATCTGCGGGGTCATGGGAGATCCTCCGGTTCGGATACAGGTGCGGGCAGGCCGAAAAAGGCGCAGGCGTTCTGGCCTGTGGCGGCCCAAAGCGCGTCCACGGGCATGTCCTTGATGCGGGCTACGGCTTGGGCCGTGAAACTAAGCAGGGCGGGGTGGTTGCGCTTGCCGCGCCAGGGCTCGGCCGAGAGGTACGGGCAGTCGGTCTCCAGCAGCAGGCGCTCCAGGGGGATCATCGCCACGGCGCGTTGCAATGCCTCGTTCTTGGCGTAGCTCACCGGGCCGGGGATGCTGACGTGCCAGCCGTGGTCCAGCAGCGTGCGGGCCTGGTCTGCGTCGCCGCCGAAGCAGTGCCAGAGCAGTTTCCGGCCGGAAAAACCCTCGTCCACGAGCACGCGCAGGGTGTCTTCAAAGGCGTCGCGGCAGTGGATCACCGGCGCCACGCCCAGGCTCGCGGTCAGCGTGAGCTGCGCCCGGAAGGTCCGCTCCTGCAGGTCGCGCGGGTGGTCGTCCCAGTAGTAGTCCAGGCCGATCTCGCCCACGGCCTTGAGGCGCGGGTCGTCCAGAAACGCCTGGCGCATGGCCTCCAGGGCCTGGTCCGTGCACTGGTCCGCGTTGCCGGGGTGAACGCCAAGGATGAAGAATATTTCCGGCCGGTTCCGGAACATTGCGTGGTTCTTCCGGTAGGCCTCCGGGCCGAGGAACACGTTGCCGGTGCGGGCCACGCCGCAGGCCTTGGCCCGGTCCATGAGCTCCTCGCGGTCGGCGTCGAAGTCCACCATGTCCAGGTGTGCGTGGGAGTCCACGCCGCAGGGCGGCAGGGCCAGGGTTTCCGGCTCGGGCCGGGGGGGCTTGTTTTTTTTCGACATGGGATGCTGTGCGTGCCTCAGGCAGGGTCAAGGCGTTGCCAGAAGTCCAGCACGCTCTCGCGCTGGGCCTCCAGGGAGTAGGCCGCTGCTGTAGCGCGGGCATTCACAAGGGTGGGGGCCAGGGTGGGGGATAGACGCGGGCTGCCCCCGGCGGATGTGCCGTCGAGGAACCACATGGCGGCTGTCTTGAGGTGCAGGGCCGCGCCCAGGATGTCGGCGTCGGCGCTCCACAGCCCGTTGCCATGGCCGCCGCCGGTCCCCTTGTCACCCCAAGGCACGTCGCGCAGGGGCCACCAGGGCGCAAAGGGCGCGGGGTCGGCCTCAGGCGAAAGGGCCTGGCGCATGTAGTCCGCGCCGCCAAAGCCCATGTAGCCCACGGGCAGGCAGCCGCAGGCCATGGCCTCCAGCGGCGGCAGCGGGCAGCCCTCGGGAAAGCCCGTGGCCAGAAAGATGTGCGCGCTTTGCAGGGCCTCGGCCACGCCCTTGGCCGTCATCCCGGCTATCTCGACCCACTGGCAGCGGGCGGCCAGGCCCTCGTCCAGGGCGCTGAAAGTCTCGCGGATCTGCTTGGCCAGGGCCTTGTTTTTGCGCGGCATGAAGGCGATGCGCACCGTGCCGGAGCCTGAGACATCCGGCTTCTGGTCCGGCGCGCAAAACAGCTCCGTGTCGATGCCGGGCCGCAGGATGGGCGCATCAAAGCCGGTGGTGGCGGCCACGAACCGGGCCACGGGGTCGGATACGGCGGCGAACTCCACGGGCAGCTTGCGCCAGGACACGCCCTCGGGCAGGGCCGAGAGCAGGTAGGCCCAGTTCTGCACGTAGACCAGGCAGCGCGCGCCGGCGTTCAGGCCCGGGGTCAGGGCGTTGACCCAGCCCTCGGGCACCACCCAGAGGTCGCCGGGTGTGAGCGTGAGCTGGTCCCAGGGCACGATGGGCGCTTCGACAAAGGACTCGCAGGGCGCCCAGCCCGGGCCCTCGCCCTGCATCTCGCGCGGAACGAGAAAGGCCTCGCGGTTTGCTGCGGCCAGGAACGCGGCCATGCGCCGCAGCACGGTGATGCCCCCGGCGGCCTGGCGCACGGGCGGCAGGAAGAAATAGGTTTTCATCGGCATGGGCATGGGCAAACCACACTCCCCTGGCTTTGGCAAGCCGCGTCAGATGGCCGCGTCAGATTGTCGGGAAGCTCGACACATATTCGGCCAGGGCCTCGCGCCAGTGGCGCGGCGTGTATCCGGCCAGGCGCACGGTGTCCGTGATGTCCAGGACGGAGTTGGCCGGGCGCGGGGCCTTGGTGGGGTAGCCGCTGGTGGGGATCGCCAGCACGCGGCAGGACAGGCCCGCCAGACGCACGGCCTCGGCGGCCAGCTCATGCCAGGAGGCCTGGCCGGAGTTTGCGGCGTGCAGCAGGCCGGTGGCGTTGTTCTTCAGGAGCGCAACGGTGAGCTTGGCCAGGTCCGCTGTGCCCGTGGGTGAGCCGAACTGGTCGGCCACGACTTTGAGCTCCTGGCGCTCGGCGGAGAGTTCGAGGATGCGCTGGACGAAGTTCATCTTGCCCGGTCCGAAGAGCCAGGCCGTGCGCAGGATCAGCAGGCCGGGGAGATCCAGGGCCATGAGCGCCTCCTCGCCCGCTAGCTTCGACGCTCCGTAGACCGAGAGCGGGTTCGGCTGGTCTAACGGCAGGTAGGGCGCGCCCTTCTTGCCGTCGAAGACGAAGTCCGTGGAGAAATGCACCAGCCGGAGTTCGCGCTCCTCGGCCAGGACGCCGAGCAGGGCGGGCAGGGATGCGTTGAGGCGGTAAGCCTCTTCGGGCTGGTCCTCGGCCCTGTCCACCTGGGTGTAGGCCACGGCGTTGATGATGCAGTCGATGGGGCTTGAGTCTGGGCCGTCAGGCTCGTGCCCTTCCTGAAAGTCGTCCAGAAAGTCGTCCAGGGCGTCGGCGTCAAAATAGTCCACGTCCGCGCTGGACACGGGCAGGGTCTCGACTCCGGCCCTGGTCAGGGCCTCGGCCACGGCCCGGCCCAGCAGGCCGTTCTTGCCGCCCAGGACGAGGGCCTTCTTCGGCAGGTGTGTCGCTGGCAGGCTCATGCGCGCCCCCTGTACCAGGTGTCCATGAATTTGAGGTACTCGCCGCTCTGGACCTCGGCGAGCCAGTCCGGGTTGGCGCGGTACCAGGCGATGGTGCGCTCCATGCCCTCGGCAAAGCTCACGCTGGGCGCGAAGCCAAGCTCGGCTGCCGCAAGGTCGAAGTTCATGGCGTAGCGGCGGTCGTGGCCGGGCCGGTCGGTGACGTAGCGGATGAGCCCCTCGTCCTGCCCGGTGAGGCGCAGGATGGTGCGCACCACGTCGAGGTTCGGCATCTCCGCCGCGCCGCCGAAGTTGTACACCGCGCCGGGCCTGCCGTTTAGGAGCGCCAGCTCCACGCCCCGGCAGTGGTCGTCGACGAAGATCCAGTCGCGCACGTTCTGGCCATCGCCGTACACCGGCAGGGGCTCGCCACGGCTGGCCTTGACGTACATCAGCGGGATGAGCTTCTCCGGGAACTGGTACGGGCCGTAGTTGTTGGAGCAGCGCGTGATGACCACATCCTGGCCGTAGGTCTCGTGGTAGGCCCGGGCGAGCAGGTCCGCCCCGGCCTTGGAGGCCGAGTAGGGGCTGTTTGGCGCAAGCGGCGTGGACTCCAGGAACTGGCCCGTGGGGCCGAGGCTGCCGTAGACCTCGTCCGTGGACACGTGGACCACGCGCTTGGTGCGTGCGCGGCGCGCGCAGTCGAGGATGTTCTGCGCGCCCAGGACGTTGGTGACCACAAAGGGCGCGGGGTCGTCGATGGAGCGGTCCACGTGGGATTCCGCCGCGAAGTTGACCACCGCGTCGATCTGGTGCTCGGCGAGCAGGCGCGTCACCAGTTCGCGGTCGCAGATGTCGCCGTGCACAAAGGTGTAGTGGGGCCCGGCTTCGCTTTCGAGCGCGCGCAGGTTGCCCAGGTTGCCCGCGTAGGTTAGTTTGTCCAGGTTCACGAGCCGCCAATCGGGATGGCGCGCGCGCATGGCGTAGAGGAAGTTGGCGCCGATGAATCCGCAGCCGCCGGTGACGAGCAGGCGCATGGAGGGCTCCTTGTGCTTGATGTTCCAGGCTTACTACCCGCTCAACGGGCGATGCGCAAGGCTGCCGCGCAAGGCTGCCGGGCTAATCGTCCAGGTCGCCCGCCAAGCCGCCTGTCTGGCGCAGGGCCTCGAAGAGCAGGATGCCGGCGGCTGTGGACATGTTCAGGCTGCGCACGCCCGCACAGGCGATGGGGATGCGCACGTGGTCCGGGTAGCGCTCCAGCAGGAACTCCGGCAGGCCTTTGGTCTCCTGGCCGAGCACGATGGCGTCGCCGGGCCTGAAGGCGAACCGGTGCACCGGCGTGCCGACGCGGGCGCTGGTGAGCACGATGCGCGTCGGAAGAACAACGGTGCTGACGGCTGCCTCGAAGGCGGCCCAGTGCGCATGCACCGAGAGGTCGACCAAGGGCCAGTAGTCCAGGCCAGCGCGTTTCAGGTGCTTGTCGTCGATCTTGAAGCCCAGGGGCTCGATGAGGGAGAGCGGCGTGCGCAGGGCTGCGCAGAGCCGGGCGACGTTGCCGGTGTTGGGCGGTATCTCCGGCTGGTAGAGCACGAGGCGCATGGCGTTTGTCCTCTGGCCTTGTCTGGTCTTCTCTGGCCGTTTGGGGTCCTGAAACGAAAAAGGCCCCGCCTGGGCGGAGCCGATCTCTCTGGGTGGTGGGCGATCCGGGATTTGAACTCGGGACTTCCACCGTGTGAAGGTGGCACTCTAACCGCTGAGTTAATCGCCCAGGACCGTCTCTCTAATCCAAGCCCCCCTGCGTTGGCAAGATTTTTTTGCATGCCTGGCCGCTTGAATTGCATCCTCTTGCCCTGGGCGCTGGCCTTGCGCTTTGGGGCCGGTGCCCAGGCCGGCTCGGCTGCATCGGCCGAATCATTGCAGGGCCAGTCCCTGGCGACCCGCCAGAGCGCGCAGCTATATAGGGTTAGGTTGCGATGCCGCGCGCATTGCGTATGCGTATTTGTCGTCAGTGCAGTGTAGGCAAGACAATGATAAGCTGCTCCTCTCGCATCGTGCGTATCTATGGCTGTTGCCACAATCCGCCGAATTTTGT
>Ga0154365_1011_pt2 | contig 13988 bp, 11 predicted proteins | sample RifGroA2_FD_115893 | JGI IMG/M metagenome (GOLD analysis project Ga0154365, IMG submission 115893) | Desulfovibrionales bacterium GWA2_65_9
GCAACACCCTGGTGCCCGCGCTGTTCAGCTGCCTGCTCGGCGCAGGCTCGGTCATGGCCCTGGACACCGTGCTCCAGCCGAACCTGTTCCACACCAGCCAGTACACAGACCTCGTGGCCTATCTGGCCGGGCATTTCCCGGAGCTGCCCCTTTCCGGGCACAATCTGGGGAGCGCCGTGGGGGAACTGGATTCCCTGGTCCAGATCCAGCAGGACACCTTCAGCCTGACCACAGACCGCATCGAGGTGCGCGCGCCCTACGACGTCTGCGAATTGGAGGCCGGGCCGCAGCGCTTTGACATCCAATTCTCCACGGTTGTGTTCGAGCATCTGGAAGACCCGGAACGTTCCGTGCGGGCCTTGACCGCCTCGGCCCGGCCAGGGGTCATAGGCTACCACCAAATCGACCTCTCGGGCCACCAGGGGGAGTCGGGGATGCCGGAGTTCTACCGGCTCTCGCGCCAGGAAGGCCGCGAGCAGTATGCAAAGCTGAGCACCAACACCTTGCGCAAAAGCGAGTGGGAGGCTCTGTTCCGCACACACGGGTGGGAGATTCTTGAGTCCTCTGCCGGGCTCGTGCTGCCGCCGGAGGCACTGCACGCCGGGGAAATGCACGCAGATTTCGCACGCCTGTCGGAAGAGGACCTGCGCTGCCTGTACCTTACACTGATGGTGCGCCGCACCTGAAACCCCGCGCCAAGTGCGCAGTTCTGCGCCCGGCTCCGGCCTAGTTCGCGCCCACGAACCGCTCATGCCAAAGCTGGAACATGAACAGGGTCCAAACCTGCTGGGTGCGCTCCTGCGCGCCGGAGAGGTGCGGCGCCACCACTTGGTCCCACGCCGCGCGGGTGAACAGCCCCTGCCGCTCCAGCCGCTCCGGGGCCAGGGCCGCCTCGATGCGTCCACGCAGACGGCCCCGGGTCCAGGCCGTGAGCGGCAGCACGAAGCCGCGCTTGGGGCTCTCAAGCAGCGCCGGGGGCAGCAGGTCGGCCACGGCCCGCTTGAGCAGATACTTCAGGTTGTCCGGCCTAGTGCGCAGGCTGGCGGGCACGGAGGACACCAGGGCCACGAAGTCCTCGTCCAGAAATGGCACGCGCGCCTCCACCCCGTGGGCCATGGCGAAGCGGTCCGTGACCAGCAGGAACTCCTCGGGCAGCTGCAGTTGGAAATCCAAGGCCGGCACGGCGTCGCGGGCCGAGGAGCGGTCAGCCTCGCGCCACAGCCGCTCGATGAGCGCCTCGGTGGTCTCGCCACAGGCCCCCAGCACCGCCGGACAGAGCAGATGCGACTTGGAGGCGTCCGTGAGGTAACGGTGGTACAGCGCACCGTGCGGGTGCCGCTCCAGCGCCCGGCGCAGGGCCGGGGCGTCCTGCTCCCGCGTCTGTTCCAGGGCCAGGGCCAAGGCCCGGTCCGGAGCGGCCTCAAAGCGCAGCCACTTGCCGTAGTTGCCGAACAGCTCATCCCCGCCCGTGCCCGTGAGCGCGACCTTCACGTCCTGGCCGATGAGCCGGTAGACGTACCAGGAGGGCAGCCCGCCGCCATAGGGCTCGTCCAGGTGCCAGACCATGCGCTCCAGGTCGTCTATGAGCGCTTCGGCGTCCATGCGGATCTCATGGTGGCTGGTGCCAAAGCGGGCGGCCACCTGCCGCGCCAGGTCCAGCTCGTCTATCTCCTTGGCCTCCGAGGCCTCGGCGCCTTCGGCCCCCCCGGAGAACCCCAGGGAATAGGTGCGCAGCGGCTCCGGACTGGCCGGGGCCAGCAGGCCCACGATGGCCGAGGAGTCGAGCCCGCCGGAGAGCGAGCAGGCCAGGGGCACGTCGCTTAGGGTCCAACGGCGCACGGCCTGGGACAAAGCCTCTCGGCAGCGCACGGCCCAGGCGTCAATGTCAAAGTCATCATCGGCGTGATGAGACAGGGACCAGAAGCGTTCCTGGCGGCAGTTCAGGGTGGGGAGGTCCACGCTGAGCCAGTGCCCGGCCGGAAGCTTGTCCACGTCGGCCAGGATGGACCCCGGGGCCGGAACGAACTGCAGGCTCAGGTAATGGGCCAGGGACTCGGCCCGGATGGCGCGCGAGATCCAGGGCAGTTCAATGAGCGCCTTGAGTTCCGAGGCGAAGGCGAAACGGCCCCCGGCCCGGCTGAAATACAAAGGCTTGATGCCCGCGCGGTCGCGGGCCAGGAACAGGCGGCGCGTGCGGCTGTCCAGCAGGCAGAAGGCGTACATGCCGCGCAGCCGGTCCAGCATGCCCGCTCCGTGCTCCTGGTACAGGTGCAGCAGGACCTCGGTATCGGAGTTGCGGGTGGCAAAGCGCCGCCCGGCGGCCTCCAGCTCGCGGCGCAGTTCCGGGGCGTTGAATATCTCGCCGTTGAACACGATGCACAGGGTGTTGTCTGCGCTGTGCATGGGCTGGGCTCCGCCCTCCAGGTCCAGGATGCTCAGGCGGCGGTGCCCCAGGCCCACGGACCCGTCGGCCTCCTCGTGGAAGCCCTCGCCGTCCGGCCCGCGGTGGGCCAGCACCCGGCACATGCGCCGGACCAGTTCCGGGTCGTGCCGCCCGGCGATGCCTGCGATGCCGCACATCAGGCGCGCGCTCCAGAGGATCGCGGGCCCGGCTTCAGGCCCTCGAAGTAGAGGGAGTCGGGCTTGCGCTCGACGCCGCCCGGCAGTTCGTCCAGCTGGAAGCGCGCGAAGTCCGGGATGGCCGAGGTGACGGCATCAACGCGGCGCACCTGGACGAATCCGGCCTCCTCCATGAGGAGGCGCAGGGAACGCCGATCATACATCCACAGGTGCAGCTCGCCGCTCTGGCGGAAGCGGGCGTATTCCTCTGGGTTCTCGATCTCCTGGGCCTGGGCTGCGGCCGGATGCGCCCGGCCCGGCGCGGAATGCTCGCGCAGGAAGCCGTCCAGCTCGGCCCCGGCGCGCGCGCGCACGAAGTCGAAGGCGGGCATGGGCTGGCGCGACCAGTAGGCGACCATCTCCCCGCCGCTGCGCACCCGCGTCAGCTGGTCCAAAAGCTCGATGACGCACCACTCGTAGCGTTCGGCGGCTGTTTCGCCACCGGCCTCGGCGCGTTCCAGGTGCTCCAGGTACTGCCGGGCCACAGCCTCCAGGTCCGGCACCACCAGACGCAGGATGCCGCCGGGAGTGAGCACGCGCAGGCAATCTGCCAGAAATGCCCCGGCATTGTGGCGCGGGAGGTGCTCCAGCATGTGCGCGCTGTAGACGCAGTCAAAGCTTTCGTCGGCCGAGGGTATGCCCAGGCGCAGGTCATGCACCAGAACGCCGGGGACCTGGGCGTGAAAATCCACGTTGGTCCAGTCCGGGTGCGCGTGCCTGCCGCAGCCGCAATTGAGTCGTCGCATGTTCCTCCGTAGCGCCCGTGCCGGGCTTCGCGTCTCATCGTCCAAAGGGCGGGAAACTCTAGAGGACGGCAACGCGCATATACGCCCATTGCCCCCCGCCGCGCAAGGCGGACCCTGGCCATTGGCTCTGGACGGCCCAGCCTGAAATGGCGTAAGTCTTTCCCTCGGCATCGCCTTTGCAACGCGAGCAGTGACAGTCCCTGGACAGGCGCTTTCTTCCCGGCGAAGTCGCCAGGAGCCCCTCACGCCAGGATCGATCCGGCATAAAGATGATGGAGGCCCGGCCATGTATTGGACACACTACGTCGACGACCTTGCGGGCTGCCTGCACAGGCTGGAAGTCAGCGACCGCCTGGGCGCCTCCGTGGACCAGGAGAACGCCTTCGCCCGGCTGTTCACCTGCACCCAGGACGCCCGTCAGACCGGGGCCACGGTGTTTTTCGTGGGCAACGGTGCCAGCGCGTCCATCGCCAGCCACATGGCTGCGGACATGAACAAGAATGGCAAGGTGCGCACCGAGGTCTTCACCGACTTGGCCCTCATCACCGCCGTGGCCAACGACATCGGCTTTGATCAGGTCTACGCTGAGCCTCTGCGCCGCAAGATGAACCCCGTGGACGTGCTGCTGACCATCAGCAGCTCCGGCAATTCGCCCAACATCCTGAACGCGGTCAAGACCGCGCGCGAGCTGGGCGGCTACGTCATCACCCTTTCGGCCATGCGCCCGGACAACGCCCTGCGCCAAAGCGGCGACCTGAATTTCTATGTTCCGGCTGCCACGTACGGCATGGCCGAGAGCGCCCATGCCACCCTGCTGCACCACTGGATCGACCGCATCGTCGCGGTGTAATGAACTCAAGCCTCTGCACCTGCGGACAGGACAACCATGGGCACATGTAGGACTCTGGCCATCATACCCGCGCGGGGCGGGTCCAAGGGTCTGCCGCGCAAGAACATCCTGCCGCTGTGCGGCAAGCCTCTCATTGCCTACAGCATAGAGGCGGCCCAGGCCGCAAGCCGCATCGACCGGGTCATCGTGTCCACCGAGGATGAAGAAATCGCCGAGGTGGCCCTGCACTACGGTGCCGAAGTGCCGTTCCTGCGCCCTCGGCATCTGGCCAGCGCTAGCGCCCCGCCAAATCTCGCAATCGACCATGTCCTTGGCGCCCTGTATGGCCGGAATATTTCGGACGTAATCTACACCGTCCTCTATCCGACGCACCCCTTCCGGCCCAAAGGGCTTCTCGACATGCTCATCTCGAAAGTGGCGGAAGGCTACAAACAGGCCCTGACTGTCGCCGGGTTCCATGTTTCGCGGAACAGCTTCTTCCGGCTCGGCCCAGACGACCATTTGCATTCCCTCTGCCCCACGGCACCGCCGCAGTGCGCCGACATCCCCGGGGGCTATCGCTCTGTTGCCATGCATTACCGGCCCTACGGTCTGGCAAGCGTGCACGGGCGGATACCGGGCAGAGAAAACGCTCCGTCGTTTTTTCACGTCCTCACCGACCACGCCTGCCTGACCGACATCGATTACCTTGAGGATTTCCTGCTGGCTGAAAAAATCTTGGAGCACAATCTTTTCAACTTTGAGACGCCATGCAGTTTCTAACCGTGCTGCCCGCATTCTTTGGCGGGGAGCAGGGCATTGCGCTCTCCACAGCCAAGGACATCATCACCCAAAGCTTGGCAGCCGTCCTCGACGTCGTGGAGCCCCACACCTGCCTCGCCCTGAGCAATTCCGCCGACCTGGCCGACCTGTTCGCCGAGCGGGGCATACACTGCGCTCTGACCTCGGAGGCCGCCAGGGCGGAGCTGTTCTGTCTGCCCACGGACCTACGCCAGGAGACGACCGACTTTGCCGCCCGCCTGGGGGAAGACTGCGGCGCGGTATTCTTTGTGAACCCGTTCAACCCGCTGCTCCCCCCCGCGAGTCTGCGCCAGGCCATGCAGACCTTTCTCCACCATCCGTCGCGCATGCTCGTCAGTGTCAGGGATTGCCGCGACCACCCGTGCCAATTCCAGCGCCTGCTGCGCCTGGCCGACCTCGATGTAATCCACCTGCTCGACCCCGCTAAGCCCGATCCTGCGTCATGCGCAGTCCAGGCGGAGGGCGCTTGTGCCGTCAGCCTGCCCTTTGGCTCCCACCGTATGGAAAAGCATCTCTTCCGAAGCAGATATGCTACGCACTCGCCCTCCCACAATGGCAGGGTCCAAGCATGGGACGCGGACGCGCAAACGATGATCTTTGACGGCGAGAGCACCATGCGTCTTTCTGTGCGTCTCGACCAAGAAATCACAGGGCTGCCCGCCGCACGCGGGGAAGCCTCCGGCAGCTTCCGGCTCACGGGATTTTTCGGCCATCTACGGCGACACGCCGCCCTTTTTGAACGCTGCGCCGACGGGACGCGGCACCTCTTCTTCCGCCCTGGCTTCCCCCACCAGGAAGGCTGCCTGCTCCGGCTCATACCTTTCACCGCCAACGCGACCTGCTGGGACCAGACCCAGGATATCCTGGTCACAAGCCTCAACACGCCGTATCTCTTGAACAAGAACTCCGCCCAGGACATCTGCGGCTACATCGTCTGTGTCTTGACATTCTCTGCAAACGGCGAATACGATTTCAGTGAAAGCTTCTCCCCCCTGGGGGCACCCTGGTGCGTGCGGAATGGAAAGCTCTACAACCTGGAGGGCAGGCGTTACATCCATGGTCGCCAGGCCTTTCCCGCCATCGTGGAGCCGGACGGCAGCCTCTGCATTGTGCCTCTCCACATGCTCCGGCAACAGACCCTCGACATCAACAATGCCTGGGCCTTCCGCTTGGCTGAAGACAAATCGCACGTTGTCTCAAGCCAGGCCGACTACCTGCGAATGCTTTCCAAACAACAGGCCAGGAAAATCACCTAAGGACGACCACCTCCATGACCATCGACCTGTTCCGACGCCTCGAACGCTTCCGGGAAGAGCTGCCGCCCATCGAGCCAGCCCACTGGACCCTCGGCCAGTTGGACGCGGCGTATTTCTCCATCCTGGACGAGATCGAGGCCAAGCATTTTCACCTCAAGACGGTGGAGGAGCGCATCCTTGGCGGACTGCGTATCCCACATGAATTCCACCAGACCCTGCACTGGATCGAAGCCAACACCAAGGACGACCTCCAGCGCTTCCGCTATGGCATGCCGAAGGCTGTGGCAGACTGCTATCTCCGCTTCGGCGACGCGGCCATGGCGCGCGGGGAGTGCAACGACGCCGCAGAAGCCCTGGGGCGGGTTCTCCAGCGCGACCCCATGCACCCGAAAGCCAGCGCAGTCCTTCGGCAGATGCAGGATTCGCCGTGCCGGGGGCTGGAGGAGGACCTGCAAGAGCACTATGCCCTGCGCCACAGGCAATCCTTTGGACACACGCGGCTGAAGCTGCCCTTCGGCATCGCGGTCGACCCGGAGCAGCGCAATGTCATCGTTTCCGACCGCCGCCTGCCACACATTTTGGTCTTCGACCTGTGGGGACGGTTCAAGAAGGTCATCGACATCGGCTTCCCATTCTGCAGCAGCCTGACACCGCATTCAGATGGGACATTCTGGACCTGCGTCAAAGAGGCACAGCGGCTGGTGCGCTTCGATGCGGAAGGGAGAGTCCTGGAGTCCCACCATGTCACCCCGGCGGGCAAGTCCCTGGGGCGCCTGGCCCCGTTCCGCGCCCTGCCGCTGGGGAACGGCCAGTTCGCCATGTGCGCGGAGAACGCCCTGGGCCAACCCCTGTTCGGGATGTTCTCCAGCGAAGGATTCCGACCATTCCAGGGCTATGCGGGACGGCAGATCCATATCCATCTCTGCCAGGGCCGCGTCATCGTCCGCGACTTCTACACCGGGGAACTCTTCTCCTTTGACCCCTGGCTGGAGGAGGCCACAGGCCTAGCCCTCGACCTCCCCTTTCTTACGAACAACTACAGCTTCGCCCCGTCCCGCGATGGATGGTTCATGGACTTTTCCGGGAGGTCACTGGCGAAGTTCACCGCCCAAGGCGACCGGGTGTACATCAAGCAGTTGGAACGCCTCTGCGGGGTAAACACCCTTGTCTGCGACATCGTCATCCGCGAGGTCCGCGGCCGGGAATTTCTTTGGGCCCTCGACTGTTCCCGGCATTGCGTGCATGTCTTTGAAATCAGCTGCCGGTAGACGCCCAGGCCTGCAGCGGCCCGGTACTCTGGCGGTAGAGGCTCCCGACACCGAGAGCGGGGCCGGGTGTGGGAGGAAACATGGCCCGATTGACATCTGCGCCCCACAGGCGAACGGCAAAGAGGTGGGAATCCAATTCCAATCGGGCACTACGGCCAATGATATGTCTGTCGGGGACACAAACCCGGCCCGAACATCTTCTCAAAGGCCCTAGGCAGCGTGCAGGCCATGGACTCCCCCCGCAAGACCTGAGTGGTCCAAATAAGCCCGGCAAACCAACGTTGCCCATAACTGCTTGTCAAACTCCAATCTTTGCATTTAAATGCCATGTTAGCGTAGAGGCAACGTGGATATGTAATGGTCAGAGGCCGTCTGAACGGCAAGCGTTATGTTCATGCTAACCGATACTGGAGCTATCTGATATGCCGAGCATGCAGCAGAATGAGAATGCGAGACGTGATAACGGAGTGCTTCTCATCTCGTTAACTTCCAGCCTAGACAATATCGGCGTAAAGTATCTGCACTCTGCGCTATTAGCGAATAACATTCAAAGTACTGTACTGTTTTTCCCGGCAGACGATGTTGACGAATACACGGAACCAATGAAAAACTTTGTCAAAGCCGGGGACTTTATCATGGTCGGCATCAGCCTGATGAGTATTGCATTTGAGAAAGCAGTCAAAATCACCAGAATAATTAAGTCTCATTCATCCGTGCCAGTTGTGTGGGGCGGGATCCATCCGACAATCGACCCGGACAGCGCCCGGACACACGCCGATTACTTCTGCGTAGGCGAAGCGGAAGCATCCCTTGTAGAATTCGTCAACCGACTGAAGGAGGGCGGGGAGGGGCCCGTGCTGGACGTCAAAGGGTTAAACCACTCCAGCCAGGAAGGGTATACCATCGCGCCAAGCATCACTAACCTCGATACGCTCGCCTTTCCTCACCACCACCCACCGTACGCCTATGTCTCAGATGCAAAACAGATTCTGCCCTTGGACACGAGACTCTTTCGCAAGCACGCCCGTTATCATGGGTCGCAACTCACAGTTATCTCCTCCCGAGGGTGTCCTTTCAAATGCAGTTTCTGTTGCAATGACCTGCTAAAGGACACCTTTGGCTCAAAAGTCCGTCGCCGTTCACCTGAGAATGTCATGAGGGAACTGGAAGCCAACTATTACACTTCTCCGGTTCACATAAATTATGTCGACTTTTATGACGATTGCCTCATCTCACACCCAGACAAATGGATAGAACGCTTTGTTAATCTTTACAAAAAAATAAATGTTCCGCTCATGTTTCATGCAATTCCATCATTTATTACAGAGCACAAGATGGCGTTGCTCAGCTCAATCCCTGGAGGCTTTGCCTTGGTTGGCCTCCAGAGCGGATCTGAAAAGACAAACGCATTGGTGTACAAACGCAAGCAGACTCGTGAAACATTCATAAAAGCTATCGAGATCATCCAAAGACACGGGGCCTGCGGCTCCTACGACATCATCACAGAAAACCCATATGAGACCGAAGAGGACTGGCATAAGACGATTGGACTTGTAAGCAAACTCCCACGAAATACGTTTATCACCCTTTACTCGCTGACATTTTATAAGAATACCGAGCTTTACAGGATGGCCCTCCGTGACGGACTTAATGTGGAAACCCACAAGACCAAGTCACAGGGAAAGGTCGCGCACAAATCCAGAGAAGTCCGCGCGATCCGAGTTGGTTTTATCTTTGGAGAGGCTATCGCTGTGAATCTTCTGCAACGCGGCGATGTTGTGGGGAATGCTGCCCTGGCTGTTCTGGCTTTTGTCTGTCAATATTTCATAGACCCAATCCGCTATATCCGGCTTGGCTATATATCTCAGGGACGAAACATCCCACGGTTCACCAAGTTACTTTTTTCGTTTTCCAGCCATTTTCTTCGGAACTATGTTTTAGCATTTTCCGCCAGGAAATAATGCCGGGGTCACCCTCAAGAGCGCAAAACCGCCCCACAGCAGAGCAACAACGTGACGCCGCACGCGGGTAAGTGGAGCCACAATTACGCAGTGCTTGGTCCAGGCACACGAGGACGTCAGAACCTGGTACCAATGTTGCAAATGTTGCGTTGTACGTGCCTAGGCGATATGCTGTTTTGCCCAAAGGACGCACGATTCCAACCGGTGTGCAGTTTGACTTACTTACTGAGAATCCTCACCTAAAGGACGCATCACGATGATCGGGATTGGCATTGTCGGTTATGGCTACTGGGGACCAAACCTCGCCCGCAATTTTTCGGTTCTGCCCGCGTGCCGCGTGGCGGCCATTTGCGAGATCCAGCCAGACCGGCAGGCCCTGGCCGCGCGCCAGCATCCTGGGGCCCGCATAACCTCGGACTATGAGGATCTGCTCAAGGCTCAGGACATCCAGGCCATCGTCGTGGCCACGCCGGTGTCCTCCCACCATGCCCTGACCAAGGCCGCCCTCCTGGCGGGCAAGGACGTCCTGGTGGAGAAGCCGCTGGCCGCAACGGTCGCCCACGCCGAGGAACTGGTGCGGCTCGCTGCGGCGCGAAACTGCATCCTGGCCGTGGACCACACGTTCCTGTTCACAGGGGCTGTGCGCAAGATAAAGACAATTGTCGACGAGGGGTTGCTGGGCGACCTGCTCTACTTCGATTCGGTGCGCATCAACCTCGGCCTATTCCAGAACGATGTGAACGTCATCAGCGACCTCGCCCCCCACGACCTGTCCATCCTCATGCACCTCATCGGCAAGGAGCCTGCCTCCGTGCGGGCCATGGGCGCGCAGCACGGCCCGGAGCGCATTGAGAGCCTGGCCTACCTGCACCTGGAGTACGACAACAACTTCCTGGCCCATTTCCACTTCAGTTGGCTCGCTCCGGTAAAGATCCGTAACACGATCCTCGCGGGCACGAACAAGATGCTCGTGTACAATGACCTGGAGCCCACGGAAAAGGTCAAGATCTACGACAAGGGCATCACCATCAGCGCGGATGCCAAGTCCGCGAACAAGCTCAAGGTGGACTACCGCACCGGGGACATACTCGCCCCGAAGCTCGTCCACCGCGAAGCGCTCAGCGTCGAGGCGGAACACTTCCTCGACTGCGTCCGCCAGAGAAATGCGCCCCTGGCCAGCGGCCTGGACGGGCTCAAGGTGGTCCGAATTTTGGAGGCCGCGCAGCAGTCTCTGGGCGCGGGCGGGAAACGAATCACCATGGGGCCGACATGAGCCACCCAGACAGCAACACGCGGGCGATTGCCAAGGACGTGAAGCTTGGCCGCGACGTTCAGCTCGGAGTCTTCATCAATCTTTATGGCTGTCAGATCGGGGATGAATGCACCATCGGCCCCTTTGTCGAGATCCAGCGCGATGTTGTCATCGGCGACCGCGTGAAGATACAGAGCCACACCTTCATCTGTTCCGGCGTGCGCATCGAGGACGAGGCCTTCGTGGGCCACGGGGTCATGTTTATCAACGACCGCTTCCCCCGCTCCACCGACAGCTCCGGGTCCAAGAAGACGGACAGGGACTGGACCTGCGAGCCCACACGGATCGGCGAACGGGCCTCCATCGGCAGCAACGCCACCATCCTCTGCGGCGTGACCGTGGGTGAGGAGGCCATTGTCGGGGCGGGCAGCGTGGTCACTCATGACGTCCCCGCTCGGGCCGTGGTGGCTGGCAATCCCGCACGCGTGCTGCGCCTGCTGGATGCCCAGAGGAAGCCCACGCCATGAAAGCGGAGCAGGCCGTCACGGTCCCCTTCCAAAATCTCGCGCTACAGCACCAGCCCCTGCGCGACCAATTCTTGCGCGCCTTCGGCGAGGCCCTGGACACCGGAACCTTCATCGGCGGACAGCAGGTCCTCGGGTTCGAGGACGAGTTCGCGGCCTTTTGCGGCGCCAAGGCCTGCGCCGGTGTGGGCAGCGGGACGGACGCCCTGCGCCTGGCCCTGCAGGCCCTCGGCGTCACGACCGGCGACTTGGTGCTCACCGTGCCCAACACCTTCATCGCCACCACCGAGGCGGTCTCCCAGGCTGGGGCCCGCTTCGCCTTTGTGGACGTGGACCAGGACACCAGCCTCATGGACCTCGACCGTCTGGAGGACGAGCTCAAGCGGCGCTTCGGCTCCGGCCGGGCCGAGGACAGGCCCAGGGCCGTAATCCCGGTGCATCTCTACGGCCAGTGTGTGGACATGAACGCTGTGGCCAGCCTGGCCGCGCGCTACGAGATGCTCGTGCTCGAGGATGCCGCGCAAGCCCACGGGGCCAGCCAGCAGGGCCTTTCAGCAGGCACCCTGGGCCACGCTGCGGCCTTCAGTTTCTACCCCGGCAAGAACCTGGGGGCCCTGGGCGAGGCTGGGGCCGTCACCACAGGCGACGCCTCAGTGGCGGCCACGGTGCGCATGCTGCGCGACCACGGCCAGTCTCAAAAATACCACCACCGGCAGGAGGGTGCCAACGCCCGTTTGGACGCCCTCCAGGCCGCTTTCCTGCGCCTCAAGCTCAGACACCTCGAACCCTGGAACGAACGCCGCCGAACCCTGGCCCGGCGCTATGACGCGGCCTTCGCCGACCTGCCCTGGCTGCGCCCCGTGGCCATCGCTCCAGGCAACGTGCCCGCGCGGCACCTCTACGTCATCCATACGCGCGGCCGCGAGGCCCTGGCCGCCCATCTGGCCCGGCATGGGGTCCAGACCGGCCTGCACTATCCCATTCCCCTGCACCTGCAGCAGTGCTACGCAGGGCTCAACCACAGGCCCGGGGATTTCCCAGTGGCGGAACGTCTCGCTGGCGAACTGCTGACCCTGCCGCTGTTCCCGGAGATGACCGGGACGCAACTGGAACACGTGATCGCGACCGTGCGCCAGTTCGAGGAGGCATGATGCGCCTTGCGGATCTCCACTGCATCGTCACCGGGGGCGCGGGCTTCATCGGCAGCCACCTGGTGGAAGGGCTGCTCGCCGCAGGCGGCAGCGTCCTCGTGGTGGACGACTTCTCCAGCGGCAACAGGAAGAATCTCATTAAATTTCTTGACCACCCATGCCTCGACATCGCGGAGGCCGACATCCGGGACGAGCAGCGGATGCGGGAACTCTTTGCCGGGGCCCACTGCGTGTTCCATCTGGCCTGCCGCAACGTCCGCACCAGCCTGCGCCAGCCCACCCAAGTCCACGACGTCAATGCCACAGGCACGCTGAACACCCTCAAGGCCGCAGCGGCGGGCGGCGTGCAACGCTACCTCTATGTTTCCAGTTCCGAGGTTAACGGCACTGCCGATCTCGCGCCCATGCCCGAGGACTATCACTTCCGACCGGAGACGATCTACGGCGCGTCCAAGCTCACCGGGGAATACTACACCCAGGTGTTCCACCGCGCCGGTTGGCTGGAGACGGTCATCGTCCGCCCGCACAACGCCTACGGCCCGCGAGAGCACTATACGGGCATCCTGGGCGAGGTGATCCCGCGCTTCATCCTCAAGGCCCTGGCTGGCCAGCCGCTGCTCATCTACGGGGACGGCTCCCAGACGCGCGACTTCACCTACGTGGCCGAGACCGCCGCCTACCTTCTGCGCATCATGCAGAACGACAACGCATCAGGGGGCACCTTCAACCTCTGCCGGGGGCAGGAGGTCTCCATCCGCGAGATCGCCGAGTTCGTCCTGGAGATCACCAGATCCGTCTCGCCGCTTGAGCACCTTCCAGACCGCCCGAGCGATGTGCGGCGGCTTTATGGGGACCCCTCGCGCCTACGGGCCCTGCTGGGCGATTCCCCTTCCGTCTCCATCCGGGAGGGCCTCAAGCGCACCGTGGACTGGTTCCGGGCCAACGTGCCCCTGGACCAGGCCGTGCTGGACTCCATGCGGTCAGAGAACTGGCGCGAGGCCGCCCGCGAGCCCTGGCTTGAGGCCTTCAGCACAACACCCAAGGGCAGAGCATGAGCGCCATGGCCTTTGCCAAGCCCTGGCTCGCCGAAGAGGAAGCCCAGGCCGCCCAGGAGGCCATCCTCTCCGGGTGGGTGACCCAGGGACCCCGAGTACGAGAATTTGAAGCGGCCTTTGCGGCCTGTACGCAGGCGCCTTGCGCCTGCGCCGTATCCAACTGCACCTCGGCCCTGCATCTGGCCCTGCTCGCCGTGGGCGTGCGGCCCGGCGACACCGTCATCACCGTGAGCCATTCCTTCATCGCCACGGCCAACGCCATCCGCCACTGCCAAGCCGAGCCCTGGTTCGTGGACATCGACCCCGCGACCCTGAACATGGCCCCTGGGGCGCTCCAAAAAGCCCTGGACAACGACTTCACACAGCGCGATGGGGTCCTTTTCCTGAACCGGCCCGAGTGCCTCGCGACCCAGGCCGAGAGCCCGTTCGCAGTGCTACGCGCCCCCCTGGGACGGCTTGCGGCCATCCTGGTGGTCCACCAGGCTGGCATGCCTGCTGATCTGTC
>Ga0154365_1153_pt1 | contig 13741 bp, 9 predicted proteins | sample RifGroA2_FD_115893 | JGI IMG/M metagenome (GOLD analysis project Ga0154365, IMG submission 115893) | Desulfovibrionales bacterium GWA2_65_9
AACCTCGTGCGCGTGGAAATGGCTCAGGTGGGCGACTACCAGGCGCGCGCGGCCAAGGAGGAATTCTCGCCCGAGCAGGCCAAGACCAAGGCCCTGGAGTTCATTGCCAAGCACCGCTACGGCGCGGACGGCAAGGATTATTTCTGGGTCAACAGCAGCGACAGCACCCCGATCATGATCATGCACCCGACCGTGCCCGCCTTGAACGGCAAGCCCATCCTGGACCCGAAGTTCAGCACCGCCACAAGCATGCGCTACCGCGACTCCGGCGGGAAATGGGTCGTCACCGAGATCCCGGGCGGCAAGGGCAACCTCTTCCAGACCATGATCCAGGTGACGAGCAAGAGCCCGGACGGCATGGGCTACGTCACCTACAACTGGCCCAAGCCCAAGGTCGGCGGCGGCGTCACCGAGCAGATGTTCCCCAAGGAGTCCTGCGTCAAGCTGGACAAAGGGTGGGGTTGGGTCGTCGGCACCGGCGTCTACGTGGACGACGTTGAGGCCGAGGTGGCCGGGATGCGCCTCATCGTCCTCGGCGTGGTGGGCGTGGTGGCCCTGGCCGCAGCGGCCCTGACCCTGCTCATCCTGCTCGGCATCACCAAGCCCCTGGGGCGGCTGGTGGGCTATTCCCTGAAGGTGGCCGAGGGCAAGCTCGACGCCGCCATCGAGGGCAGCTACCACGCCGAACTCGGCGAACTCAAGGACTCGCTCACCCTCATGGTGGGCCGCCTCAAGGAAGAGATCGCCATCGCCAAAAAGCAGGAGGCCATCGCGGCCGAGAAGACCTGCGAGGGCGAAAGGACCCTGGAAGCCCTTCAGCGCGCGGAAGAAGAAGCCAAGGTGCAGACCAAGCAGGCCGTGACCGCCATCGTGGAGAAGCTCAAGGGCGCCAGCGAGGAGGTGCTCTCCTCGGTCACCACGGCCATGATGGAGATCGAGGACATCCACAACGAATCCGAACAGCAGATGGGGCACATCGGCGAGGTGGCCACGGCCATGGACGAGATGACCGCCACAGTCCTCGAGGTGGCCAAGAACGCCGGAAGCGCGGCCGAGGGCGCGGAGAACACCCGCCAGAGCGCCGAGAGCGGCGCCAAGGTCGTGGAGAGCTCGGTCAAGGCCATCAACACCGTGCACGGGCTCACCGTGCAGCTCAAGACCAACATGGCCGAGCTGAGCACCCAGGCCGACGGCATCGGCCAGATCATGGGCGTCATCTCCGACATCGCCGACCAGACCAACCTGCTGGCGCTGAACGCCGCCATTGAGGCCGCCCGCGCGGGCGACGCCGGGCGCGGCTTTGCCGTGGTGGCCGACGAGGTGCGCAAGCTGGCCGAAAAGACCATGAACGCCACCAAGGAGGTGGCCCAGGCCGTCACCGCCATCCAGGGCGCGGCCAAGGTCAACATGGGCAGCGTGGACTCGGCCTCCCAGGCCGTGGAGCAGGCCACCGCCTTTGCCAACGAGTCCGGCCAGGCCCTCAAGAGCATCGTGCGCCTCGTGGGCGGCACCTCGGACCAGGTGCGCAGCATCGCCACGGCCTCGGAGGAGCAGTCCGCCGCCAGCGAAGAGATCGACCGGGTCATCGGCAAGGTCCGCTCCGCCTCCCAGGTGGCCCTGGACAACACGGCCACCGCAGCCAACGCCGTGTCCAAGACCTCGAAGGCCGCGCGCACCCTGCAAGAGGAGATCGAGGACCTGGAGAAGATGTACTCTTAGGAACGCAAGGGCCACAGCACAAGGCCGTCAGGAGGGGAGCACCCGTCCTGGCGGCCTTGCCGCGTCAAAAGCCCCGCCAGCAGCAGGCGCGCATACGGCCTGTTTCCAAAAGATGGATTGTGTTCCCTGGCGAGGAGAAAGCCTATTGAGGAGCCAGGGGGTGTACTCAGGCGGTACAGCCCTGGGCCCAAATCGGCGCGCGACGCCCCCCGAACAGGCGCATGGCGAGGTCCAGGGGGCAAAAGACGCTTTGAGCGACAGGCCCTACAGCCAGCGCACCTGGGCCGCCTTTCTCGGCGGCAGGCGCTTGAAGCCGTACTTCGGGTATCCGGCCATGAGCGCGCCCAGGACCCGGTGGCCCTTGGGGATGCGCAGCGCCGCGTTCAGCTCCGCCGAATCCTGGGCCGCCAGCATCAGCAGCCCGGCCCAGCAGGTGCCCACGCCATGCGCATGGGCCGCCAGCTCAAGGTAGGTCAGGGCGATGGCCCCGTCCACGGTGTGGTCAAAGCCGGTGGCCTCGGCGTGGGCCACGACCAGGTTCGGCGCGCCGCGCAGGATCACGTCCTCGCCTTTTTCCCAGGCCTCCAGGAACCCCAGGAAATACGGCAGCCGCCGCAGCGCGTTCGCCGTCAGCCCGGCCAGCTCAAGCATGCGCTCGCGGCCCTCGACCACCAGCCAGCGCACCGGCTGGGCGTTCATGCCCGAAGGGGCGTAGCGCGCGGTGTCGATGAGCTGGAGCAGCAGCTCGCGGTCCACGGGCCTGCTCTTGTAGCGGCGCACCGAGCGGCGCGAGCGCAACAGTTGTTCTGCCGCCTCCGGGGTCACGGTGAACTTCTTCTCCAGGGCGGGCAGCGCCTCCGGGGCCAACCCGGCCAGGGTCAGCGCGCTCTGTGGGCACACGGCGATGCAGTGGCCGCACAGGATGCAGCGCGTGGCCGCGTCGTCCGCACCGTTGGGCAGGCCGTCCGGGCCAAAGGCGATGATGCCCACCGGGCATTCGGCAATGCACAGGCCGTCCTTGTCGCAGCGGGCCGGGTCGATCTGGATGTGGGGCTGGATATGGGGCTGGATGTGGGGCTTGGTGTCGGGCATGGGAGTCTCCTTCTGGTTCACAACGAGGCGATGACGCCGACCACGCAGCCGGTCATGAGCGAGGCGATGACCCCGGCCAAGAGCGAACGCATCCCTAAGCCGGTGATCTCGCTGCGGCGCTCCGGGCACAGCGTGCCCAGGCCCGCGATGAGGATGCCCAAACTGCCGAAGTTGGCGAAGCTGCACATGGCGTAAGTCAGGATGAGCCGGGAATGGGCCGAGAGCGCGCCTTCGGGCAGGGCCGCCAGGTCCATGAAGGCCAGAAACTCGTTCAGGATGATCTTGGTGCCCAGCAGCGACCCGGCGGTCTGGGCCTCGGCCCAGGGCACGCCGATGAGCCAGGCCACGGGCGAGAGGAGCGCGCCCAGGCCGCGCTGCAGGGTCACGGGCGCGCCGTAGACGTCCGGCAGGGCGGACAACCCGATATTGGCCAGCTTGACCACGGCCACGAACACGATGAGCATGGCCACGATGTTCCAGAAGAGGGTCAAGCCCTCCCAGGTGCCCCGGCACAGGGCGTCCACCGGGCCAGAGGCCGCCGATTCCGGCATCTCGTGGCCCAGGGTGGGCTGGTCGCGTTCCGGGAGCATCAGCGCGGCCACCAGCAGCGCGGCGGGCGCGTGGATCACCGAGGCCGTGAGGATGTGGCCCAGCGCGTCGGGAATGACGTTTTGCAGCACCGAGGCGTAGAGCACGAGCATGGTGCCCGCGATGCAGCTCATGCCCGTGGCCATGAGGCCGAAGAGCTCGCTGCGGGTCATGACCGCAAGATACGGACGGATCAACAGCGGCGACTCGATCATGCCCAGGAAGATGCAGCCCGCCGCGCCCACACCCAAAGCGCCGCCGATGCCCATGGCCTTTTCCAGCACCAGGGAGAACAGCCGCACCACGCGCTGCAAGATGCCCCAGTAGAACAACAGCGAGGCCAGGGCCGCGATGAGGATGACCAGGGGCAAGGCCTGGAAGGCCAGGCTGAAGGTCAGGGCCGGGTTGGTCGGAACAAATGGCGAGGGTGCGCCGCCCACAAAGCCGAAGACAAAGCTGGTGCCCGCGCGGGTGGCCTCCTCCAGGGCATGGACCACGCCGTTCAGGCCCATGAACAGGGCTTTAAATGCCGGGACCTTGAGCACCAGCCCGGCGATGCCGAACTGCAAAGCCAGCCCGGCTGTGATCATGCGCCAGGGCAAACGCCGGACGCTGCCGCGCTCGACGCTGGCCAGCCAGGCGATAACCATCAGGGCCACGAGGCCCAAGGCGCTGTGGAGCATGAACATCTCCTCACTGGAATTCGGACGCGAAATTTTGTCGCCCTGGCATCTTGTGCGGGATTTTTCTGGTTTTGTGAAGGGGTTGGCGGATGAACCGCTGAGCGATAACAGAGGGTTGACCGCAGACCTCGGCGCATGTATTCAGTATAATGATCGATACAAATCATACGTATGCATAGGAGGGACGATGTGACGCAAACAGAACCGGGACTCTTGCGGACAAGCTTCCGCTTCGTAAAAACGGCCTTAAGCGAGAACGCCCTGCTGCGCACCAGCGTTTTGGCCACGGTGCTGTGCATCACCCTGGCCTGTATCGCGCTGGCGTTCTTCGGCGTCACCTATTCCCTCAATCCGAAAGAGGCCGCCAACGTCTACTCGCCGCGCCTCTTCGCCCTTCTGTTCCTGCCTGCAGACTTCCTCGTCTACGACCTGATCCTGGGCAACCCCAAGCCGCGCACCACCCTCAAGAATCTCTATCTGGACTGGCGGCTGCCGCGCCTGTTCTGGGCGACAATAAAGACGTTTCTGGCCGTGCTGCTGCCCTTCCTTGTTGCAATGATGCTGCTTGTGGCCGCGACAGGGGGAGTTAATAGCGGCAAGCCCACAGGCATCGCCATCCTGGTGCTGGTCGTCGGCATCCCCGCAGTGTTCGGGGCGATGCTCTACTTCCTGTTCCGGTTCTTCTACCTCTCCATCGTGGTGGCCCGGCGCGAGGGAAAGCCCATGCGCACCGCCTTCCGGGAGACCAAGGGAAATGTCTGGAGGGTCGGCTGCGCCCTGTTCCTGCCCTACCTCGCCATCTTTGCCGTGACTATCCCCATGGAGCTTCTCGGCCCTGTTCTGGAACGCCATCTCGGCTTCGTGGGCCTGGCGCCCTGGTTCCTGCTCGACGCGGGCCTGACGGGCTTCATAAGCTGCCTCTCCGCAGCGGTGCTGGCCTTCTCGTACCAGCGGCTAAGGCTTGAGGCTTCGCCATCGGCCGACCTGGACGTGGCACCTCCCTCGCCACCTCAACATCCGTAAGGGGCCACAGGGGGCGGCAAAACTTGTTTGTTGCGCATATTGAGTTAAAATAGCTGCACTTGGTCCACGATTTTCCTGGAGGGAACTTGGAAACATTCGTGACTTTAGCCACAGGCCTTGCATGGCCAATCGCAACGATTTGGTTGGCCTATCTGTTGCGACCAGAAGTCCGGTCCTTAATTGAACGCCTCAATTCCTTAAAAGTTGCAGGGGGAGAAGCGGTATTCGGAAAGTCTCTAGATAAGGCCGAGGTTGAGGCTGCCAAATTGCCACAGGACGTGTCGGCAAAGCCAGATGAGGCGGATGAAATAACACCCAAGCTCGATACGCTTCGGAGAATAGCGGAAGTATCGCCCCGTGCGGCCATTATGGCAGCGTGGTCATTAGTAGAAACAGCGGCTTTGCCGTTGACCCCCACTACACAAAATGATCGCCCGGTTCACGGCATAGGATTATTACACCAAATCGTTACAACCGCGAATTTATCCCAGGAAGATTCCAATTTAATTATCAGCTTGCGAAACCTACGAAATCAAGCAGCACACTTGCCTGATTTCGCTTTAACCTCAGAAGAAGCTGAAAGGTATTTAAAGTTGGCTGTTACCATGGCCAAGCTTATAGAGAGCAAAAAAGCAGCATAACAAACTTCAGGGCTATAGCCCCCCCCACAAAGCGGCGCGCCTCGCCCCCCCCTACCCCCACCGCTCCCGCAGTATCCGCGCCGCAGCAGCCATGGACTTGAGCTTGGCCGCTGCCACCTCCTCCACGTTGACGCAGCGGTTGGCGAAGCAGCCGAACCCGCAGTCCGTGTTCAGGAAGATTTGCTCAGGCTTGAAGTATTCCAGCGCGGCCTCGGCCTTGTCGCAGTGGCGCCGTAAAATGAAACGGGCCGTCCGGCGAAGGGGTGCCAGACGGCCCAGGGGCAGGGGGAGGGACTCGCGTTCGGGGCTAGGCTACGCGGATGTCGCCCCCCAAGATTTCCCGGCGCACGCTGTCCAGGTCGATGACCACGGGGTCGATCATGCTGTGGCCTGTGCGCTCCCCCCAGGACTGGTCATCGGAGAAGCGGCGCCCGTAGCGGATGTCGTCCACGATGTAGAAGTTGTCCTCGTGCAGCAGACGGTCCCAGCGGTGCACGAAGAACTCGAAGCTGGCGGGGTCGAAGTCCTGCACGTTGGCCCAGTGCCAGGTGAGCGAGCAGACCTCGTCGTTGTAGCCCATGAGCGCCAGGAACTTGGCCTTGCTGTCCAGGTACATGCGGCGGCGCAGCAGCACTGCGGCCTGCTTTACGGGCAGGGGATCGAAGTCCACCGGCTGGCCGTCCAGAGTCACCTCGACCACGGACTCGTCGCCCAGCTTCATGCCGCAGGTGCAGGTGTTGCCCTTGCGCCACCATTCCAGGTACTTCTGCTTGTAGATGGCGCGCCCCTCAGCGCGGATCTTCTCTGCAGTGGCCGAGGACACGGGGTGCAGGGCCAGATCGCAGCAGCGTCCGTAGATGGTGAAGGCGAGTTCCATATGCGTCCTCCAGGTTGGTTGGCAGCTTTTCGGGTGGCTCTGGCGGGGCAACGCCCCTTGTGCGCCCCGCTGGCCATCTGCCTGGACTAAAGCAGCTCTCGTGCCATAACGACATCTTCATTTATTTAAGCAGATTGCAGTGTATTCGGAACACACCGGCGGGCCTGGCGGACGAATTCTGCGTCCGTCCCGGTTGACCTCCGGTGCGGGCCAGGGCAGAGTACGTAGCGCCAGCCCGTCGCTTTGCAACAGGGGGAAATCACAGTGTATCACCCGCTTGAGAAGCCCTTTCCCTGCACCTCGCTGTGCTCCTTCATCATCGATTCCGTGGGAGATGGGCTGTTCACCGTGGACCGCGACTGGAACATCATCTTCTTCAGCAATTCCGCTGGCCACATCACCGGCGTGGACCCGGACAAGGCCGTGGGCCGCAAATGCTGGGAGGTCTTCCGCACCGAGGGCTGCGCCGAGAACTGCGTGCTGCGCGCCTGCATCGACGAGGACCGCAAGATCGCGAACCGCATCATGATGGTCGAGCGGCCCGACGGGGTGCGCATCCCGGTGAGCGTCAGCGCAGCGCCTTTGAAGGACCAGGACGGCAACGTCATCGGCGGGGTGGAGACCTTCCGCGACATCTCCTGCGGCCCGGCCAGCAAGCGCGCGGACGGACAAAAGGGCGGACAAAAGGATGGCCAGTGCACGCCCGAGGGCTTCTGCTCGCGCGACCCCAACCTGGAGGAGATCCTGCGCATCCTGCCCCAGGTGGCCCAAAGCGAGGCCACGGTGCTGCTGCTGGGCGAGTCCGGCACGGGCAAGGAGTACTTCGCCCACGCCATCCACAACCTCTCCTCACGGCGCGAGGGGCCGTTCGTGGCCCTCAACTGCGGGGCCTTGCCGGAGCTGCTCATGGAGTCGGAGCTCTTCGGCTACAAGGCCGGGGCCTTCACCGATGCCCGGCGCGACAAGCCCGGCCGCTTCCAGCTGGCCGAGGGCGGCACCATCCTGCTGGACGAGATCGGCGATTTGCCCCTGCCGTTGCAGGGCAAAATCCTGCGCGTGCTGCAGGAGCGCGTGTTCGAGCCCCTGGGCGGGGTGGCGGGCGTGGCTGCGGACGTGCGCGTCATCGCCGCCACCAACCGCGACCTTGAGCGCATGGTGGCCGAGGGCAGCTTCCGCCAGGACCTGTACTACCGGCTCAACGTGGTGCGCATGACCCTGCCGCCCCTGCGCGAACGGCGCGGCGACATCCCGCTGTTGATCGAGCACTGCCTGGGGCGGCGCAGGCAGGTCGGGAACATCGACATCCAGGGCCTCTCGCCCGAGGCCATGCGCCTGCTTTTGGCCCACCGCTTTCCGGGCAACATCCGCGAGCTGGAGAACATCATCGAGTACGCCAGCATCCTCTGCACCGGCGGGCTCATCCAGGTGGAGCACCTGCCGGCCGACGTGCGCGCCTGCGAGCATCCGAGCCCCGATGCCGACCGCCCGCCGACCATGGAGGACATCCGCTACCAGGGGGCTGTGCAGGCCGTGGAGAGAAACAACGGCAACCGCAACGCCGCCTGCCGCGACCTGGGGATCTCCAAGGACACGCTGCGGCGCATCCTGAACCGGGGCGAGCCCGGCCAGGCAGACGATCCCTTGGACGTGTCCAACCAGGCCTGGACGTAAAATTCGTCCGTTGCCGGGCCGCAAACGCAAAATTCTTCCGCCGGGCCAAAAGGGGCACCTTCCGGGCTAGGCACCCTGCGAATTTCTTTTGGTTTATTGAAAGGACTCAGGGCAGCGGCGCGGCAGCCAGCGGCATGCGCCAGCCAGAACCGAAGCTGCGCCAGGCGATCTTGATGCCCGGCGCGGCCTGCCTGCGCTTGAACTCGGCGAACTTCACCAGCCGGCAGACCCGCGCCACCACCTCGGCGTCGAACCCGCTCGCCACGATCTCCGCGGCGGTCTGGTTCTTTTCCACGTGCAGGGCCAGGATGGCGTCCAGCACGTCGTAGGGCGGCAGGGAGTCCTGGTCGGTCTGGTCGGGCCGCAGCTCGGCCGACGGGGCCTTGTCGATGATGGCTTGGGGGATGACCTGGGGGATGGGCTGGGGGACGCCCTCGCCCTTGAGGCCCCCCTTCAGCTGATTGATGTGCCGGGCCAGGGCGTAGACCTGGGTCTTGCGCAGGTCGCTGATGAGCGCGAACCCGCCGGACATGTCGCCGTAGATGGTGCAGTAGCCCACGGCCAGCTCGCTCTTGTTGCCCGTGGTCAAAACCAGCGCCCCGGTCTTGTTGGACAGCGCCATGAGCAGGTTGCCCCGGATGCGCGACTGGATGTTCTCCTCCGTGGTGCCCGGCCCCTGCCCCGGTGCCAGCGCCGCGAAGCTTTCGCCCAGCGCGGCGTCAAAACCCTGCATCAGCGGCGCGATGGGGATGGTGCGCGTCATCATGCCGAGGTTTTGCGCCAGGGCCAGGGAATCGTCGATGCTGCCTTGGCTGGACCAGGGCGAGGGCATGAGCACGCCCAGCACGTTCTGCGGCCCCAACGCCTCCACAGCCACGGCCGCCACCACGGCGGAGTCGATGCCGCCGGACAGCCCCAGCAGGGCTTTCGTAAAGCCGCACTTGCGCAGGTAGTCGCGCGTGCCGAGCACCAGCGCCTGCCAGATTTCTGCGCTGGAAGAGGGCTCCGCGCTGACCAAAGGCTCGTCCGGGGTCAGAACCTTCCGGGCCGCCTGGCCCTGTGCAAAGCCGCCCGCCACGTCCGCCACCAGCACGTTCGCCACCAGCACGTCCTCGGCGAACCCGGCGGCCTGGGCCAAAAGTGTTCCGTCCGGGCCATAGATCGCGCTGCGACCGTCAAAGACCAGCTCGTCGTTGCCGCCCACCTGGTTGCAGTAGACCAGCGGCAGGCCCCGCTTTTTGGCGATGGCCGAGAGCATGTCTCGCCTGAGCGCCTGCTTGCGCAAACTGAACGGCGAGGCCGAGAGGTTCAGCAGAACCTGTGCCCCGGCAGCGACAGCGGCCTCCACCGGATCCACGGGGTACAGGCGGTGCGGCCAGTAGTCCTTGTCGTTCCAGAGGTCCTCGCAGATGGTCACGCCGAGCTTCAGGCCCCGGTATTCCACAACCCCTGAACCCCCGAAGGGGGCGAAGGGGCTGGGCTCGAAATAGCGCGCCTCGTCAAAGACGTCGTAGGTGGGCAGCAGGGATTTGCGGATGCGCGCGCGGATGCGCCCGGCCTCGCACCACAGGGCGGCGTTGTAAAGCGCCTTGCCCTGGCCCGAGGCATTGGGCTCCGGGCAGCCGAGCACCAGGGCCGGGCCTCCGGGGAAACGCTCGTGCAGGCGGCGCGCCAAGGCCTCGGCCTGGGCAAAGGCGGCCCGGCAAAAGCCCTGGTAGAGCAGCAGGTCGCGCGGGGGATAGCCGGTGAGCGCCAGCTCCGGGGTCAGGCAGAGGTCCGCGCCAGCGGCCTGGGCCGTTGTGTAGGCGGCTTCGATGCGCGCGGCGTTTCCGGTGAGGTCGCCCACCACGGGATTGATCTGGAGCAGGCCGATCTGCATGGCGACGTCCTTCGCAACGTGCTGGCCTGGCGGCCTGTTAATCGCGGGGGTCGGTCAGAGTGCCGGACCGTGTATCGGGCCGTGCTTTGGGCACTGCGCCGCGCACCACCTCGCGCACCTTGAAGGGCATGTTGCCGCTGGCCACATCGTGGGTGTTCACCAGCACCTCCAGGATCAGCCCGGTGCTCATGAACCCAAGCGACGACAGGTAGAACAGCACGGCCCCCAGGAACGGCGGCCGGGTGCCCATGTGCACGCCCAGGAAAAGCTTCTCGTACAAGAGCCAGACCATGGTCAGCGTGGCCAGGAGGAACAGCCACAAGCTGATGCGCCCGAAGAGATACACGGGCCGCTGCTTGTAGGAGTTCTGGAACCACAGGAGCACGATGTCGAAGAGCACGTCGATGCTGCGGCCGATGCCGTAATGGCTCTTGCCCGCAAAGCGCGGGGGCGCGCTTGTGGGCACCTCGCACACAGCACCCCCCTGGCCGTAGACCAGGGCCGGGATGAGCCGGTGCTGGCCCTCGCGCAGCTTGAGCGAGCGCGCCAGGTCGCCATTGATGCAGGACAGCCCGCCCATGTCGTGGATGTCGCACTTGCTGGTGGCGCGCATGAGATAGTTGGCCACAAGGCTCGGGATGCGGCGCAGGAAGAGCGATTCCTGGCGCTTCTGGCGCACGCCCTTGACCAGCTCGTAGCCCTCGCGGATCTTCTGGATGAGGCTCGGGACTTCCTCGGGCGGGTGCTGCAGGTCGCCGTCCATGATGACCACGTACCGGCCACAGGAGTGCTGGATGCCCGCATAGATGGCCGTGCACTGGCCGCGGTTGCGCGCCAGGAACACGCCCACGAGATGCGGATCGCCCGCTGCCAGCTCGCGGATGATCTCGGGCGTGGAATCCGTGCTGCCGTCGTTCACCAGCACGATCTCGTAGCTCGCGCCCAGGCCCTGGAGGGCCGCGCCGATGCGGCTGTGGAACTCGCGCACGCAGAGCTCCTCGTTGTGCATGGGCGTGACGATGCTGACCTCCACAGGCCAGGCCCCTTCGGGGTTCAAGGCCCCTTCAGGGTTCAAGGGACGACCGGCCCCGGCCTGGGCGAGGGAGCCGTTCTTGGGGCAGTTCAGGTCGGATCGTGCCATGCTCGGTATCCCGTTTTCCTGCTGGTTGTTCAGCTCATGGTTCTGGGGCGTGTGGCCACGTTACTGGCGAAATTCCGGCCGCAGGCCGCGCGTGGCCGGGTCGAGCTGGCCGTAATGCACCAGCCGGGCTCCGGCGCTGGCGAACACCGCGTCCCAGCCCGGTGCGGCCAGGGCGTCGCGCTCGGCCGTCCACTGGCCGCTGATGCGCATGGGGCCGTACTCTGCGGGCAGCGGGCCATCTGTTTCCATTGGCGCGCCGGGGTGGCAGACCACCTCCAGCACATCAGGCCGCACCCGCTTCATATACGCACCAAGCCGCCCCGGCAACAGGCTGGCCCCCTGGTCGGCCACGCCGAACACGCATTGCGGGCAGGCCACCCGCCCGTTCTTCGGCAACTGGTGCCACAGGGCGAAGAGATTGAGGATGCGCGCGCGGCGGGCGCCCTTGTCCCAGCGCAGGGGTGAGACCAGCTCCACAGGCCGGCGCACCCAACCGATGCCGAAGCGTTCGGCCACGCGGCAGGCGGCCTCGAACAGCCCCGGCCAGACGTGGATGTGCTTTTCGGAATCCAGGTGCGTGGGCGTGACGCCCAGCTCCAGCGCGCGCTCCACCTGGCGCGTCCACTCGCGCTCGGCGTCGGCCGGGGTGAAGGCGCGGCCCAGGTAGCGCTTGAACAGCGCCACATAGTCGCCCAGGAACAGGCCGGAAGGCCCCACAAGGCCCGGAATCTCGTGCGCCGGGCTCATGGGGCGGCCGCGAAGAATGTTCAGGTGCACGCCGATGCCGAGCGCTCCAGCTCCTGAGGAGGACCCGCTCTCGCACAGGCGGGCCGCAGCGACCGCGTCCGGGCCGTTGACCAGGAGCGTGGCCGAGCTCACGCGCGCCAGACCGGCCAGGTCCTCCACGGCGCGGCGCACGGCCACATGCAGGCCCAGATCATCGACATTGACCACCACGAACATGGGCGGCATGCTATCCCCTGGCGCGCAGAAGGTAAAGCGCGAGCCGCAGTCAGGCCGCGCCCAGGCCGCGCCGAACATCCTTCGGAGCCGCGCGGGCACTCGCTTTCCGCCAAGATTCCACTAGCCAACCTGCAAAAGCTTGAGTATCATCAACAAAAATGACACCGCCGCTAGCCAACATGCGCAAGCTAAGGTATCATCAACAAAAATGACACCACCGCCCCGCCCTGATTCCGGGAGGGGCGAAGCACAGGAGACAGGCATGCTCATCGAAAACTGGATGACCAAGGACGTCGTGACCGCGACCCCGGAGACCTCGATGATGAAGGCCTCCAAGATCATGAAGGAGAAGGGCATCAGCCGCTTGCCCGTGGTGGACGAGCACGGCGTGCTGCTGGGCATCGTGAGCGACCGCGACATCAAGGACGCCTCGCCCTCCAAGGCCACCACGCTCGACATGCACGAGCTGTACTACCTGCTCTCGGAGATCAAGCTTAAGGACATCATGACCAAGAAGGTCGTGACCATCAAGGCGGGCGAGACCGTGGACAGCGCTGCGGCGGTCATGCTGGAGCACAAGATCGGCGGCATGCCCGTGGTGGACGACGGCAACAAGGTCGTGGGCATCGTGACCGACTCGGACATCTTCAAGGTGCTGGTGCGCATCACCGGCGTGCTGGAGGGCGGCGTGCAGATCGGGGTGCGCCTGCCCAACGAGCCCGGCGGACTGGTGCCAGTGCTCGATTACCTGAAGGACCACGGCGCGCGGCTCATGAGCTTGCTTACTGCCTGCGAACCCGCCGAGGTGGGCAAGCGCGACGTCTACATCCGCATCCGCGACATGGACAAGACCGCGCTGACCAAGCTCAAGGCCGAGATGAAGGACGCTTTCGAGGTTGTCTACTGGGTGTAGGACCTCTGGGAAATAGAAAGGCGAAAGGCCGGGGGTTGCAGCCTCCGGCCTTTTTTATTGGCGCGTGGGAGTGCGGTGATTGTATCTAGTGTTGCATGATCATGGATATGTCACGTAATCCGACAATGCCAAATAAGATGTAAAGAGCATATGCACCTATGACAAATGGCACAACGATTTCTGAAAAATAGCAAACGACAATTATTGCTGTCGGCTTCATGCGGAACCAAAAGGAATTGATGAACTCATTATGACCCTTTGATACCTCCACCTCACTATCGCTAACTTTTGGGATGCCATCTTTGTAGATCTTCCATATTTTCTCAAGGTGCATAACCCATGAAATATAATTATTTTTTAGGAGAAAAGAAAAAAGCCTCAAAGAAAACATCAAAGACTCATACAAAATGCAAATCGCTAATACTGAGTAAATGTTTACGCTGTCTGCAATTGGCATGTCGATGCCGAACACTGTTAACTTCGAAACGTGCAATTTTAACCCTAAAAGGGCAATCGCAACTGTAGAGAAAGCAATAAGGTTACGTCTCGAT
>Ga0154365_1140_pt7 | contig 13140 bp, 12 predicted proteins | sample RifGroA2_FD_115893 | JGI IMG/M metagenome (GOLD analysis project Ga0154365, IMG submission 115893) | Desulfovibrionales bacterium GWA2_65_9
AGTCGTAACGCTCGCGCATGTCCTCAAGGGCGATGTTCAGGATCAGCCCCTTGTTCTTGCGCTCCTTCAAATCCACCTCAAGCTCGGAGAGCCTGATTGAGCCTGGCGCAAAGTCGAACCCGCCGGCTGTGCCCGTCTTGAGGATGCGCTCCCAGACCTCGCGCCCTGCCTGCTCCTCCTGGAAAAGATCGTACACCGAGGTCTCAAGCGTCTCCGGAAAGAAGGAGAGGTGCACCGAGGCGTTGGCGTGCGGGTCAAGGTCCATGACCAGCACCCGCTTCTCAAGTCTCGTCAGGGCCGCCCCAAGGGTCAGGGCCGTGGTGGTCTTGCCCACGCCGCCCTTCTGGTTCGCTATGGCAACGACCCTGGCGCCCAATACGCTACCCTGCTCCTGACAGCAGGCCCATCGCGTTTTGCATCAAGCCTCCTTCTTGTACATGATGGCGCCTGGGTAGTGGATGGGCTTGAACGAACGCGTGATGTTGTGCAGCGACTCCGCGTGCCCGATGAGCATGTATCCGCCAGGCTGCAGGTTGTCGTAGAAGGCGCCGATAACCTTTTTCTTCATCTCGTCGTCGAAGTAGATGATGACGTTGCGGCAGAACACCAGTTGCGAACGTTCCACCCGCTTGAGCGCCACGCGGTCGGAAAGGTTCAGCTGGCCAAAGGAGATGAGCCTTTTCAGCTCCGGCTTGATGCGAAAGTTCTCACCATCCTTGTCGAAATAGCGCGGCAAAAGCTCCTTGGGCGTGGTGCGCAGGGTATACTCGTTGTACACGCCCTTGCGCGCGGCCTCGAGCACCCGCTCGGACAGGTCGCTGGCGGTTATCCGCACGTCCCAGGAAGCAAGCTCGCCCTTGAGCACCTCGGCCACGATGATGGCCAGGGTGTAGGGCTCCTCGCCTGTGGAGCAGCCTGCGGACCAGATGCGCAAGCGCTTGTCGCCCTTCTTGCGCATTTCGGCGATGACCTCGGTCAGGATATTCTCCTGAAAGACCTTGAGTTGCGGCGGGTTGCGGTAGAAGCTCGTCTCGTTGGTGGTTATGACCTCAAAAAGCTTGGTGAGCTCCGCCTTCTTGTTCGTGTCGTACTGCAGATAGTGGTAGTACTCGCCAAAGTTCTTCAGATTCAGCAGCTTCAGCCTGTTGGCCAAGCGGTTCTCCAGCAGGTACTTGCGGTTGTCCGCCACGTAGATGCCGCACTGCGCGTAGATGAAATCACGCAGTTGAACAAACTCAGGGTCACTGATCTTCAGCTCGCCACCCACGGGCATTGATGTGGAGAAGAGCGCAGACATCTATATCTCCCTCTCCTGTTCGTCCTGAATCCTTGCAATGGCGGCCTCGGCGGCCTCCATGATCTCGTAGTCCTCACTGCCGGAAACGGCCAAAAGGGCGCGGAAGGCCGAGGTGCCGCCGATGCTGCCCAGGCACTCGATGGTGCGGATGGTCACCAGCTTGTTGGGATGCTCCAGGAGTTCCACAACCTCCGGGATGGCCTCCATGACCCTGTGCTGGCCGAGGACCTCCAGGGTGCGCACCTTGACCCAGTCGTCATCGTCATGCAGGGCGTGCAGCAGGTGCGGGATGGCGGATGCGGAGAAGCACTGGCCCATGATCTCCACCACGGTCTGGCGCACGTCCCGGTTTTCGTCCAGCAGGCGCGACGCCAAGAGATTCAGCCAGACTTCGGAGCCGTGGCACAAGGAGGCGACGGCCTCCAGGGCATGCTTGCGGATCTCCGGGCTTTCGTCCTCCAGGGCAGACTTGAGGATGTCGATGTTCCCGGCGGCGTCCATCTTGCCCAGAGCATACACGGACATGAGCCGCTTAAGCGGGTCGATGCCCTTGAAAAGGTTCTGGAAGCGCATCTGCATCTCGGAACCGTCGATGGCCACGCAGGCGTCCAGCGCAGCCTCTTTGACATCGTCGTACTGGTGGTCAAGCAAGGCGAAGAGCGCGTCTGCGGCCGGGGCATGGCGCAGCTTCTGCCCGAGGAAGCTCGCGGCGGACTTGAGCACCTTGCCGTCGTGGTGCTTGGCCAGAATGTTCATAAAGAAATCGACCGCGCCTGGCCCGGCGATGCGCGCCAGCACGGCGATGATGCTGCGCTGCACAACCACCTGGTTGGCCCAGAAGGCACTCGTGAGCACCGCCTCAACCTCAGGGTCGGATACACGCGCCAGGGTCTCCACCGCGAGCAGCGCCTTGGCCTGGTCCTCCTGCTGGAGCGCCTGCCGAAGCACATAGGTGAGGCCCATGCGCGACAGGCTCTCCAGGATGTGCTCCAGGCGGTCCTGGTCCTTGTCCGGGTCGAGCTTGCTGGCGATGGAGAAGACCCCGGTAGCTGCGTCATCGCCGCCCATGGCGGCCAGGCCGATGATGGCCGCATCCTGAACCTCGATTTCCTCGTCCTCCAGGGCCACCAGCAGGTACACCCGGAAATTCTCGCGCTCGGCCTTGGGCAGCAGGTTCACCAGCTTGGCGCCCAGGATGTTCACGATGGCCTTGACGATCTTGTTGCGCAGGGCTGTGGGCGAGGACTCCATGCGGTTGAGCAACAGGGTCACGGCCTTGACGTTGCCCATCTCGCCCAGGGCGTCGATGATCATGGAGACCACCAGCTCGGAGGAATGGCTCATGGCCTTGACCATGGCGTCTACGGAGCTGGCGTGGCCGATCTTGGACAGGGCCTCGATGACCGAATACTGGACCCACTCCTCGTCGCGCATGGCCTGGTTCAGACACTTGGCGGCCTCGGGCAGGCCGAGATTGCCCAGGCTCACTGCGGCCTGATAGCGCACGTTGACCTCGGGGTCCTTGAGCAGGGCCTCGCACAGCGGGGCCACGGCCATGACGTTGCCCGCCGAGCCCAGGATGTCGCTGGCGAAGATGCGCAGGTCCACGTCCTCATCCTTCAAGAGCGGGATGAGCAGTTGCAGCTCCTTTCCGCCCAGGGCGCGCAGGATGTCCATGGCTCCGTTGCGCACCGGGGCCTCGTCAGACTGGAGGAGCGGTATGACGCCGCTGACCGCCTCCTTGCCGCCGATCATGCGCAGGGCGTTGTCTGCCGCCTCTTGAACGCCAATGTTGCTGCTTTTGAGCATCTCCACAAGCAACGGCACCGCGTCTTCGCAATGGGCCTCCCCAGCCAGGTAGGCTCCCTCGCGCAACACGTCCGACTCGGGACTCGTCAGCATCGGCAGAATATCTTTGCAGTCAGTCATTTGCTCGCGCCCCTCCAGAATCTTGCTCACTCATCAGACGCACCGGGCACCCCCTGGCGCTGTTGCGCCCATCACAGATAAACGGTAGCGCCCACTACAGGTAAAGATTATTCATAATGGCCTGGGCCATGTCATCAATATCAACTATTTCGTCCGAAAGTCCAGCGTCAACTATGGCTTTGGGCATCCCGTAGACTACGCAAGTTGCGTCGCTCTGGGCCAGGGCCCGGCCACCTTTTTGCTTGAGTGCGCGGATGCCTTCCATGCCGTCATTGCCCATGCCGGTCAGGATCACGCCCACGGCGCGGCGGCCCACGGCGTTGGCCACAGAGCTGATGAGCACATTGGCCGAGGGCTTGTACAGGGCGCTGGCAGGCTCGGTGGCAATCTCCAGGTCGACACGGCTCATCATTTGCTTGAGCACCAGATGCCGCCCCCCGGGGGCGATGAAGGCGCAGCCAGGCTTCAGGCGGTCTCCCGGCTCGGCCTCCTTGACGCTGATCTTGCACAAACCGTCCAGGCGCTTGGCAAAGGGGCCGGTAAAGGCCTGCGGCATATGCTGGGCGATGACGATGCTGGCCGGAAAATCGGCGGGCAGGGCCGAGAGGACCTTCTGCACCGCAGGCGGGCCGCCCGTGGACACGCCAATGGCCACCACGTCGCGCTTGGCCGAGCCGCAGGGCAGGGTCGGCGCGGCCGCGGGCCGACCAAGGCCAGGCGTTGACGCGGCCTGGGTGGCCGACGAGGTAAAGGGCGCACGGGCCATGGGCGTGGACAGCCTGGCCCGGGAATGTATCAGCTTGCGCGAGGCCACGATCTTGACCTTGGCGATGAGGTTGGCCTCGATCTTGACGATATCGAGCGAGACCTTGGAGAGCTGCTTGGGGATAAAGTCGACAGCTCCGAGATCCAGGGCCTTCAAGGTGGCCTCGGCGCCCTCGTTGGTCAGGGAGCTGACCATGAGCACGGGCCTGGGCATCTCCATCATGATGTGCCGCAGCGCCGTGAGCCCGTCCATGCGGGGCATCTCGATATCCATGGTCACGACGTCGGGATTGTGCTTGCGGATCATCTCCAGGCCTTCCTCGCCGTCGCGGGCCGTGGCCACAACGTCGATCTCCGGATCCTTGGAGAGCATGGTGCTGATGGCCTTGCGCATGAAAGCCGAATCATCGACGACAACAACCTTGATCACACAGCACTCCTTCTACGTGGCTGGCTCAGCGCGCACAGTGTTCCGAATCCGTTTCATGCTCTCATAAATATCACCCCTTGTCCAACGCCAAAGGCTCCAGGAGCTGGCCCCAGCCAAGGCTCCGCCAGGACAATTCCCATCCAAACCGCTTGCCTTTTGTTTAGGATTCGGCTAAATGCCACCTCTCACATCGGGATGTGGCTCAGTCTGGTAGAGCGCCGCGTTCGGGACGCGGAGACCGGAGGTTCAAATCCTCTCATCCCGACCAGACAAATCAGCCCCTTGCGGAACACCTCCGCAAGGGGCTTTCTCGTTGGCCTGGCAACAGGAAAGAAGAATGCCTAGTCGCGGCCCCGCATGACGACCCGGGGCTTGCTGCCGTCGGCCGAACCGAGCAGGCCGTCAGCCTCCATCTGCTCAATGTAGCGGGCCGCGCGGTTGAAGCCGATGCGGAAACGGCGCTGGATGAGGGAGATGGACGCCCGGCCCTGGCTGGTGACGAACTCCACGGCCTCGGCGTACATGGGGTCGTCGGCCGTGCCGCTCTCCCCACTGCCTTGTGCGCCGCCAGCGCCTGCGGCCTCGCCGTCCTTGCGCCACTCCGTAAAGTCCAGCTCGAACTGCTGGGGCTGGCGGGCCTTCCAGTGCGCCACCACGGCCTCGATCTCGGTCTCGTCCACATAGGCCCCGTGCAGACGCCGCAGCTTGGCTCCGCCGGACTTGTAGAGCATGTCGCCCTTGCCCAGCAGGCGCTCCGCGCCAACGGTGTCCAGGATGGTGCGCGAGTCGTGGCGGCTGGTGACCTGAAAGGAGATGCGCGTTGGGAAATTGGCCTTGATGAGCCCGGTGACGACATCGACGCTGGGCCGCTGGGTGGCCAGGATCATGTGGATGCCCGCCGCGCGCGCCAGCTGGGCCAGGCGCACGATGCAGGTCTCCACGTCCTTGGCCGAGGTCATCATCAGGTCGGCCAGTTCGTCGATGACGATGACCAGGTACGGCAGGGGCGCCATGTCGGCGAACTCTTCCGGCCGCTTGTCGCCCATTTCGGCCAGTTTCTGGTTGAAGCCCTCGATGTTGCGCACGCCCAGCCGGGCCAGGGTCTCGTAGCGCGAATCCATCTCGCACATGGCCCACTCCAGCGCGCTCTTGGCCAGGGCCATGTCCGTGACCACCGGGTGCACCAGGTGCGGCAGGTCGGAGTAGATGGCCAGCTCGATGCGCTTGGGGTCGATGAGCAGGAGCTTGACCTGTTCAGGCGTGGCCTTGAACAGGATGCTGACCAGGAAGCCGTTCAGGCACACGCTCTTGCCCGCACCAGTTGCGCCTGCCACGAGCAGATGCGGCATGGTGGCCAGGTCGGCGATCTGCGGCGCGCCCTGAATGTCCTTGCCCAGGGCCAGGGCCAACGGCGAACGGGCCATGGCGAACACCGGGGACTCGATGATCTCGCGCAGGGAAACGGTCTGGCGCTTCTCGTTGGGAATCTCGACGCCGATGGAGTCCTTGCCCGGGATGGGCGCCTCGATGCGCACGGCCAGGGCCTTGAGGGAAAGCGCGATGTCGTCGTTACGCGCGGCGATGGTGCTGATCTTGACCCCTGGGGCCGGCTTGAACTCGAACATGGTCACCACAGGGCCGGGCAGCACCTGCTGGATCTCGCCCTGGATGTTGAAGTCGGCCAGGCACGCGGTGAGCTGCCGGGCCTTGGCCTGGAGGATCTTCGGGTCAGCCACGGCCTGGTGCTGCGGGGCCTCGCGCAGGAGTTCGGAGTTCGGCAGGTCAACGTGGGAGGACGGAAAGGTCTGGGTCGGAGCCTTCCTCTTCTGGGCCGGGGACTCAAAGGGCTTGAGCACCAGGCTGTCGCCTGCGGGGTCCGGGTCGACAAAAATTTTCGGCTCAACCTTGCGCAGGGCCTGGGCCGAGGCAACTGGCGCGTCGTTTTTTTCAAGTTTTTCGGACTTGCCGGGCTTCTCAGGCTTTTCGGGCTTGCCCTCGGCGGCGCGCCGCCGCAGGATGCGCTCGCGGTACTTGCACCACTGGTCGTACACGAAAGATTTCAGACGCTTGAACACCGTGGCCCAGCTCACCTGGAAGCCCACCTGCACCGAGGCCACGGTGAGGAAGAGCCAGAACAGCACCGAGCCCCAAGGGCTCAGCAGGTTCATGGACATGCCGGCCAGATACTTGCCAAGCAGCCCGCCGCTGGTGAGGGCGGGCTTGATGTTCGTGGCGGGCTTGGCCCAGGGGCCAGTCACCCAGGCCATGATGCACAGCATGACCGTGGTCACGCCAACCCAGCGGTACAGGGGCAGGCGCAGCCTGTCCGAGAACTGGGTCAGGCCCATGTACGCCAGCAGCAGGGGCCAGGCGATGGCTCCGACGCCGAAGAGCTCCACCAGGAACCCGGCGATGTATGAGCCCACGGCCCCAGCCATGTTGCTGGTCTTCCAGGTGGCGCTCACGGCCTGATTCAAGGTTGGGTCATCGGGATGGAAGGAAAAGATGCACAAGAACAGGAAGGCGGCCACAAATAGGTAGACCAGCCCCTTGATTTCCATGCGAAACTTTATTTTGTCCGTGACCCTACCCTCCACATGTCGCGCGCCTGCGGCGAGGCGTCGCGGCGGCCTGGGATGCGCCCGGCCCGGAGCGTTGCCCCGGGCCGGATGCCTTCACTGCTATTCCCTGTCGCGGCTGATGTACGCGCCGGTGCGGGTGTCGACCTTGATGCGCTCGCCCTGGGCGATGAACAGCGGCACGTTGACCATGATGCCGGTTTCCATCTTGGCGGGCTTGTTGGCGTTGGTCACGCGGTCGCCTTGCACGCCGGGCTCGGTCTCGATGATCTCAAGCACCACGGAAGCGGGCAGGTCCATGTCGAAGAGCTCGCCGTTGTAGAGCATGACCTTCAGCGTCTCGCCTTCCTTGACGTAGCCGCCCTTCTCGCCCACCTGGCTGGCGGGGATATGCTTCTGCTCATAGGACTCCATGTCCATGAACACAAAGTCATCGCCCTCTTTGTAGAGGTACTGCATGTCCTGGATGGCGATGTCGGGCTTGTCGACCTTCTCGCCGGAGCGGAAGGTCTGGTCCACCACGCGACCGTTCAGGATGTGCTTGAGCTTGGTGCGCACAAAGGCGCCGCCCTTGCCGGGCTTCACATGCTGAAAATCAACGATTTCGTAAGGCTTGCCATCCATCTCGATCTTCAGACCGCGACGGAAATCAGACGTGGAATACATTCAACCTCCGGTGCATACATGGCGGGGCATTTGCTGCGGACAACTCATTGCCACGCCTTATTATTTTTTGTCCTGGACCCCGGCGTTGTGCCGCTCAAGCGCTAGGACGGCCAACGCATACCCGAGAATGCCGAAACCGGCAACAACTCCGATGCAGGATTTCCCCATCAGGCTTTTCTGGCGCAGCGGCTCGTCCGTGCGGGCAAAGATGTTCGACAGGTGCACCTCCACGCAGGGCACGCCGATCCAGGCCAGGCAGTCGGCCAGGGCCAGGCTGGTGTGCGTCAGCGCCCCGGCGTTCATGGCCACGCCGTCCAGGCCCTCGCGCCGCGCCGTTTCCAGCCGGTCGATGAGGTTGCCCTCAAAATTTGACTGGTGGAACAAAAGCTCGATGCCTTCGGCCCCCTCGCCCAGGAGTTCCGTAAGCAGCCCAGGCAGGCTGTCCAGGCCCTGGGAGCCGTAGATCTCCGGCTGGCGGTCGCCGATGTGGCCCAGGTTGGGACCGTTCAGGACGAGGTATTTGCGAGTCTTCATGGCTGCCGCCTGGGGTTTAGGGGTGCACGCCCGCTTGACGCGGGCCAAAAAAGCCACCATTTACTGCGCACCGGGCTTTAGTCCCGGCAACCGGGGTATTATGAATCGAACTTTCGACTTAGTCAAAACTGCGTACGAACTCTCCCAGCTCACGCCCACCGGGGAGCCGCAAGTGGCCATGGCCGGGCGCTCCAACGTGGGCAAGTCCTCGCTCATCAACTGCCTGGCGCAGCGCAAGGGCCTGGCCAAGACCAGCTCCACTCCCGGCAAGACCCAGAGCGTCAACTTCTTCCAGATCGAGCCCGGCGGCTACACCCTGGTGGACCTGCCCGGCTACGGCTACGCGCGGCGCTCCCAGGCCGAGCGCGCCAAATGGGGCCAGCTCATTGAGCACTTTTTGACCAAGAGCACGGGCCTCAAGGCCGTGGCCCTGCTCATCGACGTGCGCGTGCCGCCGCAAAAAAGCGACCTGGAGCTGGTGGCCTGGCTACGCCATGCGAACATCCGCATCCTGCCCGTGCTGACCAAATGTGACAAGGTGAATCAGCGCGAGGCCTCCGCTCGACAACGGGAATGGCGCGACCTGCTCGGGGGCATGGCCACGCCCATCTGCTTCTCCAGCGTTACCGGCCAGGGCCGCGAGGCCCTGTGGGACGCCCTGGACAGCCTGGCCGCCCGCCCAGTCCAGACACCAGATTCGATAGACGGCTAGCCGAGCAGAAAAAGAGACCCAGGGCGCGTCTGCCCGCTAGGGTCTAGTTTCCAACTGCTGGATTTTGTTCCCTGGCGAGGAGAGAGCCTATTTTGGGGCCAGAGGGTGTACTCATGCGGTACAGCCCTGGACCAAAATCGCCTCGCGACGACGTCCAGGGGGCAAAAGACGCTTTTAGAAACAGGCCCTAGTCACGCTCCTCCCGCGTGAACAGCAACTGCAGGCGCACGCTCAGGCGGTGCGCCCGGATGCCCAGCCAGGGCACCGAGACCCAGGTCAACCGGCTCAGGGCCGCGCCGCTGAACAGCATGTTGGCCAGCCAGGCCCCAAGCAGGGGCGGCATGAGCCCCTTTTGGCCCGTGGTGATGCCCAGGACATAGAGCCCATAGTAGCCGAAGACCACGAGCAGGCTCAGCACGAGGTTCACGTAGAGATTTTCAAAGAGGGTGCACATGGCCAGGGCCAGCAGCGCCATGGTGACCATGGAGAAGGCGTAGGACCACTTGCCGTGCCAGGCCGTGCGCAGGCGCTCCACGTTGGACCCGGACTCGCGCAATTCCTCGATGACCCTGCCCAGGGTCTGCAAGGGCAAATCAGCCTTGTCCCCGCTGTCCGCGGACAGAAAGCCGCGCATGTCCTGCCGGAGCGGGATGAAGTGCGTCAGCAGCTTCATGGCCGCGAAATCAGCGGTTTCGATCTCCCAGACATCAAGCAGCCCCCAGCCGTGTTCGTCCACCAGGCCCTTCTTGGCCGTCGTGATGCGCGAGAGCCGGTTGGTGTCGCGGTCGAACTCGTACACCGTCACGTCATTGACGCGGCTCTGGGTGGGCTGGGCCTCACCGGCATGGACGATGTACGGCCCCTCGCGGAACCAGAGATTCTTCAGCACACGCTTGTCGAGCTGGCGCTTGCGCACCTCCTCGCGCCAGATGCGGGTGGCCTCCTGCTCGCCATAGGAGGCGATGAACTGCGAGAAGACCAACTGCCCGAGGCTCCAGATCAACGCGTAGACAAGGAAGAAGCGCACGAACCAGCGGATGGACACCCCGCCCGCGCGCAGGGCCATCATCTCGCGGCTGCGCACCATGAGCCCGATCTGCAGGACCACGGCCAGCAGAAACACCGCGGGCAGGATCTGGGAGAAGATCAGCGGCATTTTCACCGCAAAATAGGTCAGAATCTGGCGCACGCCGAGGCCCGCGTCCAGAAAATGCTCCAGGCGGTCGGAGAGATCGGTCAGCAGATAGATGAAGGTTCCGGCCCCCAGGCAGGTGGCCATGAGGAACAGGTTCTGGCGGACCACGTAGGCCCCCAGGGCGCTCAGGCGAAAGCCGGGCAGCCTCACGCCACACCCCTGGAGCGCAGCTTCTGGAGCACCCAGAGCACGCCTGCGGGCACGCGCTCGCGCACGGCCTGGCGCAGGAACAAGAGACCCGTGCCCAGGAACAGCAGATTGGGCAACCATACACCGATGTACGGCGGCACCAGTTGCGATTCCCCAAGGCTCTCGGCCACGGAGAGCAGGGAATAATAGACCAGGAAGACCCCCAGCGCCAGGACGATGCCGTGCTGCTGCTTGAAGGCGTGGAACACGCAGGCCACGGGCACCGAGAACAGGCCCAGGATCAGGCAGGCCAGGGGCAGGGCCAGACGCTTCTGGATCTCCACCTTGACCTTGAGCTGGCGTGTCTGGTCAAACTCCTTCATCAGCTCCGGATCGGAGTCGTATTCCAGGAGCTTGGCAAAGGAGAGCTCCTTGGGCGAGGTGCGCTCAAAGCCCATGCTGCGCAGCATGTTCCCAAGGGGCAGACGCACGGCATAGCTGCCGAAATGCAGGACGTCGAGGGTCTCCCCCACCCGCCTGAAGATGCGCCCGTTGCGAAACACGACCTTGATCTGCTCCTTTTCCGAATCCGTGGTGACCGAGCCCTCGGGCGCGATGACCGTGGTGGTGAAGCCCTTGTTGGTCTTGTCCTGCACAAAGACGAAGTTGATGTCGCCGGTCTCCAGGTTGACCTTCTGCGCGTAGATGGTCAGTCCTGGGAATTCCTGATTGAAAACGCCGGATTGCAGGGAGAGCTTGGTCTTGGTCCGGGCGAATTCGATGAGCGAGTGCTTGAACTGCTCCATGCCCCAGGACAGCCCGAACAGGCCGATATACAGGCTGAAGAGCGTGCACAGCGAACCAAAGACAAGGGGCGCGAACAAAAGCTGGTACAGGCTCACGCCGCTGGCCTTGAGCGCGGTGAGCTCGCGGTCTGCGCTCATGCGCAGAAAGGTGAGAAAAATGCTCAGCATGCAGGCAATGGGCGTGAGCAGGAGCAGAAACACGGGGCTCAAGTAGAAGAACAGGCGCAGGACGTCAAAAACGCCCAGGTTCTGGGAAAGGAGCATGTCGCGCAACTGCAGCATCCGGCCCACCAGGATGAGACCCAGCAGGCAGGAGCCAATGAGCAGGAACAGCGAGAGATGCTCTTTGAATATTTGTCTGTGAACGATCTTCAACGACTTTATCCGTTTGCTGAATCGCCTTTCAAGAAACGCTCGAGAAATTCCTCTTCCAGGGGGCCAAGGTTGAAACGCCTGGCGGCCTCTTCGATGGCCTTGCGCCGGGCAGCCGGGTTGTCCATGTCAATCTGCTGTTCGCAGATCCAGTTGATGGCGCGCTTGGTGAGTTCACACTGGGGGATCACGGTTGTCATAAATCTCTGCTCCTTTGCCAACGCATGGCGATGACATGCAAAACGTACACCAGCCAAGCACGTCTGGCAACGCGGGGTTTATGGACCCGGCGGCAGAAGAATCAAGCGCACCTGAAATTGACGCCGGGTACCCCCTTGCAAAGCGTTTGGAGAATGGCTATAAGGCCATTCCCGTTGAGGGAAATGTGGCGAGGTAGCTCAGTCGGTCAGAGCATGCGGCTCATATCCGCAGTGTCGGGGGTTCAATTCCCTCCCTCGCTACCACAAGACAAAATACCGCGCCTCCGGGCGCGGTTTTGTTTTTGGGGCTTGCCTTCCTGGTTTAAAGGCTTATCTTTTGAAAAGACGTTCTTTGAAAGGGGGCGCACCGGTTTCGACGGGGACAGTCGATGCCGAGGTTGCAGGTCGAGGCGCCGCTGGCCTCGTAAAAAGCGGCAAGCACTCAAGTGCCAACGACTACGATTACGCTCTGGCTGCTTAATAACCAGTCACGATCCTTCTGACTGACACCCGATACGTCTGTTAGGATCGACAAACCCCATCGGGTCGGCGTGCTAATGGCGTCCGCCGTAAGCACGCGGCACAAGGCGGACATGTCGACATGATACCTGTTCGGGGGCACGCATGACGACGAGAATCAAACCCGGACTAAACCTGTAGATACCTCGAGCAAAGCGTTCTCGGACGAGGGTTCGATTCCCTCCGCCTCCACCAAAAGAACATCCGGACAAGAACGATTAAGTCCACAAGGCCCCGCGAAAGCGGGGTTTTTTGTTGCCTAATGGTCTAATGCCGACCGATACGGCACATTGACATCCCGCAAAATATTGGTATCAGTCTAGGTATCACGCCTGAAGACGACTGCAAAAGCCAGGAGAATGATACCATGTCACTGACCGACGCCGCCGTAAAGAACGCTTCCCCCAAGGAAAAGCAGTTCACCTTGTACGATGCCGAGGGGCTGTTCCTGCTGGTCCTGCCCAACGGCTCAAAGCTCTGGCGCTGGAAGTACCGCGTTGACGGACGCGAGAAACGCTTGAGCCTGGGAGTCTATCCCAAGGTATCACTGAAGTCCGCCAGGGAGGCCAGGGACGGGCACCAGACCGACTTGCGGAAAGGCATTGACCCCGGCGCGGCCAAGAAGGTGGTGAAGGCAGAGGCGAAGGCCCAAGGTGAAACCTTCGAACTGGTATCACGGGAGTGGCACAAGAAGTTCCGGCCTACCTGGACTCCCGGCCATGCCGCCCGCATTTTGGTATCACTGGAAAAGGATGCCTTCCCCTGGATTGGTATCAGACCCGTCCGCGAGATCACCGCACCCGAGGTGCTGGCTGTGGCCCGCCGCGTTGAATCACGCGGGGCCATTGAGACGGCCCACCGCCTTGTGGGCAATATCGGCATGGTGTTCCGCTTCGCCGTGTCCTCTGGCTTGGCGGACTCGGACCCTACACGCGATCTGCGCGGGGCGCTCTCCCCCACCAATGAAAAGCATCATGCCAGCGTCACAGACCCCAAGGCCGTTGCCG
>Ga0154365_1150_pt1 | contig 12893 bp, 11 predicted proteins | sample RifGroA2_FD_115893 | JGI IMG/M metagenome (GOLD analysis project Ga0154365, IMG submission 115893) | Desulfovibrionales bacterium GWA2_65_9
GGTGGCGTCGAACAGGCCGGGATACTTGCCGTGGGACAGGGCGTTCAGGTCCTCGGCCAGGTCGTAGACCAGGCTGATCAAATCCTCGGACAGGGTCAGCACCTGCTCCAGCGTAAAGGGCTTGTTTTCGTAGAGCAGGTGCTCCAGCTCGGTCAACAGCTCCAGGGAGCGGTTGTTCTTGATGAGCAGGCTCTTGAAATATTCGTACTTGCGCTTGACCGCGTCGTCTTCGGTGCGGCTGGTGGGTTTTTTCTGGCTGCCTAGGAGCATGTTCAGGAACTTGAGCATGCCAGTCTCCGGGGATTGAGGGTTCGGACTAAGGGTTCGGACTAGAGGGACTGTGATGATCGCATGCTACGCGAGGCGCTCGCGGTGCGCAAGGACGCAGGCCCGGCGTTGCTGGACCACTGTCGCTGGACCCCGCCAGTTGGACCCCGCTGGTTGAACCATCGTTGCGGGTGCGCGGCAAACAGGCTATAAACAGCGCCTTTGGGAGGACGAACATGTACAAAGGCAAACGCATCCTGGGCACCATCAGCGCCCGTGGCGGCAGCAAAGGCGTGCCCGGCAAGAACATCCGCGACCTGGGCGGGTTGCCGCTCATGGGCTGGACCATCCGCGAGGCCAGGTGCTCGGCGTATCTGGACCGGCTCGTGGTCTCCTCGGACGACGAGGGCATCCTGGCCGTGGCCCGCGCCCACGGGGCCGAGACGCCCTTTGCGCGTCCGCCGGAGCTGGCGCGTGACGACACCCCGGGCGTGGACCCGGTGCTGCACGCCGTGGAGGCGCTGGCGCCTGAGCAGTACGACTACGTGGTGCTCATGCAGCCCACCTCGCCCCTGCGCACCGTGGCCGACATCGACGGCTGCATCCAGCGCTGCCTGGACAACGACTGGCCCTGCCTGATCAGCGTCACCGAGGCTGAGAAAAGCCCCTACTACATGTTCCAGATGGACGAGGGCGGGCGCATGAGCCCGGTCATCCGCCAGGAGAGCTTCCACACCCGCCGCCAGGACCTGCCCCGGATTGTCGCGCCCAACGGCGCGGTGTACGTGGCCCGCTGCGACTGGCTGGCCCGCACGCGCAGCTACCTGACCCCGGAGACGCGGGGCTTTGAGATGCCGCGCGAGCGTTCCTGGGACGTTGACGAATTGCTGGACTTCGAAATCTGCGAGCTGCTGCTGAAACGCGCCGGGCGCATCGCATGAGCGGGGGTGACATGACCAAGGTGCGCGCTGCGGTTATCGGGCTGGGCGGCATGGGCAGGCGACACATCGCGGCCCTGGATGCGGCTGGAATCAGCCTGGCCGGGGTCTGCGACATGAACCTGGCTGTGGCCCGGGAGCTGGCCCAGTCTCGGATCTCGGCGCGTGCGGACAGGCCCAAGGCCGTGTCCGACTGGCGCGAGCTCTTGTCGGCAGGTCCGGCCGGCATCGATCTCTTGTGCATCGCCACCAACGGCCCCAGCCACCACGAGATCGTGCTGGCCGCCGCAGCGGCCAAGATCCCCTTTGTGCTCTGCGAAAAGCCCATGAGCACCAGCGGGGCCAAGGCCAGGGAAATGGCCGCCGCTTGCGAGGCCGCAGGCACCCGGCTGGCCGTGAACCTCTGCCGGCGCTTCCTCACGCGCTGCCTGCTGTTCCGCCAGGCCGTGCGGGACGAATGTGTCGTGGGTCGGCCCCGGCGCTTCTGGGGGCTCATCGGCGGCGGCGGCGTGGGCTGCGTGGGCCTGCACTATTTCGACTACGCGGCCTGGCTCTTTGACGCGCGCCCGGTGTGGGTGAGTGCGGAGCTGACCCAAAACCCAGCGCCCAACGTGCGCGGCGCGCAATTCGTTGATCCCGGCGGGCAGGTCAGCGTGGGCTTCGAGTGCGCCGACGGCCATCGCTTTGTGGGCGATTTCGAACTCTCCGAGGATGTGCCCCGGGCCTCGCGCTGCCTGGTCATCGGCACCGAGGGCGTGGCCGAGTTCGACGACTTCACGCCCGCCCCGGCTGGCCGTGCCTCGGCCAGCGTCCGGCCAGTCGGCCAGCGCCAGGTGGTCAAGACGCGGCTGGTGCAGCCCGAGCCCGTGGCCATCGACCACGGCCCGGCCCTGGACATCGTGCAGGCCACGCGCGACTGCCTGCTGGACCTGCTCGGGCCGTTTGCGCATTCGACAGTCCGCGCGGGCATCGAGTCCGTGGACGTGGTCCTGGGTGCGCACCTGTCGTCGCAACAGGGCGGCGTGCGCGTGGCCCTGCCGCTCACCGGCCAGGGCCTGCTCCTTGACGTGCCCATTACCTGACGTGCCCAGCACCTGACGTTCCCATTAGCTGAAGGACCGTGCATGACCACAGATATCGAGAATACGGCTGACCGCCCCGTTGACCGCCCCATTCGCGTCGGCCTCGTCGGCGCAGGGCTCATCGCCCGCCAGCACCTGACCGCCATGCGGCGCGTGCCGGAGCTTCTGGCCGTGGGCATAGCCTCGCGCACGCGGGCCAAGGCCGAGGCCCTGGCTGCGGAGTTCGGCCTGGGCCAGGTCTGCGACAACCCCGAAGAGCTGGTGCGCCAGGCCCGGCCCGACGCCCTCATGGTGCTCGTTTCGCCCCAGGCCGTGGCCCAGGTGGCCGTGCAGTGCCTGGATTTCGGCCTGCCGCTGTTCCTGGAGAAGCCCGTGGGCCTGAGTGTGGCCGAGGCCGAGGAGGCCGCCAGGATCGCTGGCGAAAAGGGCGTGCTCAACATGGTCGGCTTCAACCGGCGGCACTACTCCATATTCCAGAAAGGGCTGCGCAAGGTGCTGGAGCGCGGGCGGCTTTTGTCCGTGCAGGTGGAGGGCAGCGAGCGCATGGCTGTGGCGCGCGGCACGGGCCGGTTCACGGAGGAGGTGCTGCGGGCCTGGGTCTTTGCCAACGCCACGCACCCCATCGACCTGCTCCGGCATTTCGGCGGCGAGCCCGAGGAGGTCTGCGCCTTTGCCACGAGCCTGCACGAGCCCCTGGGCGACCAGTTCGTGGCCTGCCTGCGCTTCCCCGGCGGGGTGCTGGGCTCGTTCACGGGCAACTGGCATTCCCCGGGCGGCTGGGCCGTGGTCTTGAAGGGCGAGGGCGTCACGGCGGAGTTCCGGCCGCTGGAGACCTGCCGGTTGACCTATGCCGATGGCACAACCGAGGTCCTGGAGCCCGACGCCGACGACGCGGCCGTGAAGCCCGGCTTCACCGGGCAGCTTAGGGCCTTTGCCGGACTGGTGCGCACGGGCGTGCTTGCGCCGCCCTCCCAGGACCTGGCCGGCGCCCTTGCGACCATGCGCCTGGCCGGGCAGTTTATCGCCCCGGTGCGGCCGCTTTCGTGAGTTTGTTTAAGAAGAGTGTAATGATTTAGCCGCGCCTGCGTACAATATGTCGAAATTACATATTGTGCGTATTCCTTTTTGCTTGTACTTGGGTTGACGCTGGAGCCATACCTTTCAGGGCAGGGCGGAGGAACACCATGCAGAGCGGCAACAACTCCCCGATGCGGCCGCGCATCCTGCTGGCCGAGGACGAGTCCGTCATCGCCATGCAGATCGAGGAGCTCATCACCGCCGAGGGCTACGAGGTCGTCGGCATCGCGGGCACAGCGGCCGAGGCCGTGCGCCTGGCCACCAGCCTGCGGCCCGACCTGGTGCTGATGGACATCGTCATGCCCATGGAGTCCGGCCAGGCCATGGACGGCATCGACGCCTGCGCCCAGATCCAGCGCGACCTGAACATCCCGGTGGTGCTGCTCTCGGCCCACGGCGAGGAGCAGTTCCTGCGCCGGGCGCGCACGGCGCTGCCTTCGGCCTATCTGCTCAAGCCCTGCCAGAACAACCAGATCCGCGCGGCGGTGGAGGTGGCCCTGGCCATGCGCGCGCACAATGATCCCGCAGCGGGTTTCCGCCTGCGCGAGGCCCATCACCGCATCAAGAACAGTTTTTCGCTGCTGCACGGCATGTTGCGCATGCAGCAGTTGCAGGTGGCGGACCCGGAGGCCAAGCGCTCCCTGGCCGATGCCGGCGCCCGCGTGCTGGCCCTGGCCAAGGCCCACGAGAGCATGTCCGACCCGGCCCAAGGGGCCAGGAGCGGGGCTGGCCCGTTTGTGGAGAAGCTGGCCCGCGGCCTGTTCGAGGGCAACGCCCCGAACGGCCCGAACAGCCACCTGCGCCTGGACGTGGCTGCGGAGCCCGTGGCGCTGGACGCCGGGCGGCTGGTGCCCTGCGGCATCTTCCTGGCCGAGGCCATGACCAACGCGCTGAAGTACGCCTTTGCGGACGGCCGGGCGGGCGTGATCCGCGTGGTCCTGCGGCTGGATGGGGACAAGGCGCTGCTGGAGGTCTCCGACGACGGGGCCGGGCTGCCCGGCAATCCGGAGGAGCTGGGGCGGCATTCCTTTGGCCTGCAATGCCTGCAGGCCGCGGCAACGCAGTTGGGCGGGGTGCTCGACATCAAGAGCGAGCCCGGGCAGGGCAGCAGTTTTTCGGTGCGCTTCCTGGCGCTCTAGGCTTCACATCCGGGCGGGCCTACCAGAGCCTGTCGGCGTAGACCGTGGGCAGGCCCACCTCCACGATGCGCGCGGCGGTGCGCGCGATGTCGTAGGGCACGAAGCGCACTTCGATGTTCGTGTCGGCATGCATCTTGACGCCCGGCTTGCCCGGCTCCCACAGAATATATTTGGCCTTGTTGTTGCCGTCGCGCGGTTGGCCCACGCTGCCGATGTTGATGATGTGCCGCGCGAGCCTGGCCAGCGTTGTCTGGCCCTTGCCCAGGTCCTTGCGCTCGATGCGCCCGGCCCCTGGCCCTGACTCCGGCCCTGACGCCGGGAAAAAACTGATCCGTTTCAGCTCGTGGGTGTGCCCGGCGAAGCAGAGCGGGTGGGGGTACAGGGCAAAGGTCTCGCGCAGGGCGTCCTCGTCCAGCACGTAGAGGTATTTGGACACCAGCCCCGGCGGGCAGCCATGCACGAAGAGCGCCCCAAACGCCTCCAGGGTGCGCGGCAGGGTGCGGAAGTACATCAGCGAGTCGTCGGACAGAAGTTCACGGGTGCGGTCCAAGGCCTTGCGGGCCTGGGAATTGAAGAAGCCCCGCATCTGGGGCTCGGCCAAGCCCTGCTCGTGGTTGCCCAGAACCGACGGCACGCCGCGCTCGCGCAGGAGCTTGACGCAGGCCTCGGGCTCCGGGCCGTAGCCGACCATGTCGCCCAGGTTCAGCACCGTGGTCACGCCCAAGGCGTCCACATCCGCCAGCACGGAGTTGAGCGCCTCCAGGTTGCCGTGCACGTCGGACAGGACGGCGATGCGCTGCTGCTTTGCTTCCACCATGGCTCAAGGCTACATCAGCCGCAGTGTGGATGCAACCCGGCCTTGCGCCGCGCCACTTTTTGCGGCAAGACACCTGGAAGGCTCCGGCCTGTGCCCGGCTCTCCGGGGCGGCCGGTTCACCCCCGGGATCAACCCCTCACCAGCGAGAACACAAGCCGCATGGCCAAGCTCAAGACCCTGCTCCTGCACCCCGACGCAACCGTCCGGCGCGACCTGCGCCGGGTGCTGGAGGGCGCGAACTTCCTGCAGGTGCTGGGCGAGGCCGTCAGCGCCTTCGAGGCCCTGGAGCTCTTGGAGGCCATCCCCTACGGCGCGCTGTTCCTGGCCGTGGACCTGCCCGGCGGGGTCACCGGCCTGGAGCTGGCGCAGATGCTGGCCGGACGCAAGAACAAGCCCGCGCTCATCTTTCTGGCCGTGGCCGAGTCCCAGGCCTACGCCGCCTTTGAGCTGGGGGCCACGGACTATCTGCTCTGGCCCGCAGGCGAAGACCGCGTGCAGAAGACCCTGCAAAAACTCTCCGAGTTCAAGGCCCGCTTCCGCGAGGTGCCCATGCCCGACAAATGGGCCGAGGCCGCCCCGCCCAGCGCCGACTCCTGGGCCGAGGGCGACGGCGAGACCGTGTCCCTGCCGCTGGAGGACGACGAGCAGGACCACTTCCTCTCGGCGCTCAAGCAGGCCTGGGACACCAACCAGCACCGCACCCCGGAGATCGAGAAGCTGGCGGTCAGCCAGGACGGGCGCATGTATCTGGTGCCCTACAACCAGATCGTCTTTGTGGAGGCCTACGAGGACTACTCGTACGTGAACACGGCCAACCAGAAATACCTGACCTCGTACCGGCTGAAGTACCTGGAGGAGCGCCTGGCCCCGCACCGCTTCTTCCGCGTGCACCGCAAGTACCTGGTCAACTTGGATATGGTGACGGAAATCGCAAGCTTGCCGGGCAGCAACTTCATGCTGCGCACGGCCGGCCGCACGCGCATCGAGCTGCCCATCAGCCGCCGCAGGCTGGCCAGCCTGAAGCAGGTGCTGGGCTTCTAGCGCCGGGGGGCGTCCGTTCGCCTCCTCTGGACCGCCGTACGCCGAATTTAATGGGCCGCGCCGACCGGCATGATGTAGAAGCTGACCAAGCGGGTCCATGGCGCGCAGGAGGACACGAGTCCCCGGCCGCGCCTTGAGGAGGACACTATGGAACACAGTGGTACCCTGGAGAGCCTGGCGCAGGAATTGCGCGTCTTTAGGCCGCTGCCGCAGCTGGTCATCGAGGCCAACGTGAACCCGCAGGAGCTGGAGTCCTTCCGCCGTCAGGCCGCAAACGACCCCCAGGGCTACTGGGAGGAGGCCGCCGACGAGCTGGACTGGTACAAGAAGTGGGACCAGGTCCTCGACGAGTCGAACGCGCCCTTCTACCGCTGGTTCCCCGGCGCGCGCTGCAACATCGTCTACAACGCGCTCGACCGCCACATCGAGACCGCCAACAAGAACAAGCTGGCGCTCATTTGGGAAGGCGAGCCCGGCGACAGCCGCAAGTACACCTATTACGAACTCTACCGCGAGGTGAACCGCTTCGCCAACGCCCTGCGCACGCTCGGCGTGGGCAAGGGCGACCGCGTCATCATCTACATGCCGCCCCTGCCCGAGGCCGTCATAGCCATGCTGGCCACGGCCAAGATCGGGGCCATACATTCGCTCGTCTTCGCCGGGTTCTCGGCCAAGGCCCTGCGTGGCCGCATCCGCGACGTCAAGGCCAAGCTCGTCATCACCGCCGATGGCTTCTACCGCAACGGCCAGATCATCCGCCTGAAGCAGACCGTGGACGAGGCCCTGGTCGGCGCCTGCGCCGATTGCGTGGACTCCATGGTCGTGGTGCACCGCGCCAAGGTCGATACCGACATGCTCGACGGCCGCGACTTCTGGTACGACGACCTGGTGCGCCGCGAACGGCCCGAGTCGCCCACCGAGGTCATGGACGCGAACGACACGTTGTTCCTGCTGCACACCAGCGGCACCACGGGCGCGCCCAAGATCGTGTCCCACTGCCACGGCGGCTACATGGTCGGCGTGCACCGGACGCTGAACCATGTCTTCGACATCAAGCCGACAGACATCTTCTGGTGCACCGCAGACCTCGGCTGGGTCACGGGCCACAGCGCCGTGCTCTACGGGCCGCTCTTGGCCGGCACCACCACGCTGCTCTACGAGGGCCACCCCAACTATCCCCAGGCCGACCGGATGTGGCACATCGTCAGCAAGTACGGGGTGACCATCTTCTACACCGCGCCCACGCTCATCCGCATGCTCATGCGCTTCGGGCCGCAGTACCCGCGCCAGCACGACCTCTCCACCCTGCGCCTGCTGGGCAGCGTGGGCGAGCCCATCGGACCCGAAACGTGGCTGTGGTTCTACCGGCACATCGGGCGCGGCGAATGCCCGCTTTTGGACACCTGGTGGCAGACCGAGACCGGCATGTTCATGATCTCGCCTTTGCCCATCTCGCTGCTCAAGCCAGGCTCGGTGACCAAGCCCCTGCCCGGCGTGGAGGTGGACATCGTGGACCGCGAGGGCAACAGCGTGCCGCCGGGCGTGGGCGGCCTGCTTGTCATCACCAAGCCCTGGCCGGCCATGATGACCGGGTATTTCAACGACACGGGCGGGGACAAGGGCGACGAGACCAGTGGTGACAAGAGCGGCGAGAAGGGCGTGGAGGGCGAACGCTTCCGCGAGGCCTTTTCGCGCTTCCCAGGCAAGTACCTGGCGGGCGACGTGGCCAAGCGCGACGAGGACGGCTACCTCTGGATTCAGGGCCGCGCCGACGACGTTTTGAACATCGCCGGGCACCGCCTGGGCACCGCCGAGATGGAGAACGCCTTCCGCTCGCACCCGGCCGTGGCCGAGGCCGCCATCATCGGCGTGCCGGACAAGATCAAGGGCGAGGCGGCCAAGGCTTTCATCATCCTGATCCAGGATGCGCAGCCCTCGGACGACCTGATCCTCGACCTCAAGCACCACATGCGCAAGGAGCTGGGGCCGGTGGCCGTGATCAAGAGCATCGAGTTCCGCACCACGCTGCCGCGCACGCGTAGCGGCAAGATCCTGCGCCGCGTGCTCAAGGCCGAGGAGCTGGGCGAAGCGCCGGGCGATTTGTCGATGCTGGATGATACGGAGTAGGGGATGGAGCTACGGGGAGGAGTCACCCGCGTGGCCCGCTCACCAGCCCTCTTCCGATGCTCCCTGGTAAATACTGAAGGCGTTCACCCGGCCATGCTTGCCCAGATAGACCGTGACGAAGTGTAACAGACGAATACCTTTGCCGTAGGTCTCGGTGTCGGGCAATGGAGTAAATCATGGCGAATAATGACCAGATTATCCTCGGGCAGATCATTGAAGAACAGCGGGCATTGCGTTTCCCCTCTGCCACCAAGGGTGCTTTTTTTGAAATGTATGTTGCGGAACAGGTTCTGAAAGACTTCGACCTGTCCGACGACGAACTTGAATCAGGTCTGATTGGCAGTGGATGCGACGGCGGAATAGACGGGATATACACGCTGGCCAACGGCGACTTGGTCCAAGAGGATTTCGACTCCGATTCGCTCAAGAGAAACGTGGTTCTTGAAGTTTATATTTTCCAAGCGAAAACGACCGCTTCCTTCGACGAAGCCAGCATGAACAGGTTCGTCGCGACGACACGCGACCTATTCGACCTCTCCAAGCCGCTGGACGGGTTCAAAAGCACCTACAACGAAGGACTACGCTCTGCCATCGACACCTTCCGCCGCATATACACCAAGACGGCTGGGCGGTTCCCGCGACTGCTATTCCACTACCTCTACGTCACGATGGGAGACGGCGGGCAGGTGCATCCAAACGTCGACAGGAAAAAGAGTGATGTCCAAAGCGCAGTTGCCGCGCACTTCCCTTCGGCGACGTTCGCTCTCACCTTTCTCGGGGCTTCCGACCTGTTGGCCCTTGCCCGTCGCCAGCCCCTTGTAGCCTATGATCTTGAGACGAAGGAATGTCTCAGCCCGAAGGATGGCTACATCGCGCTCGTGGAGTTGAAGAAGTTCTATGATTTCATGCGCGATTCCGGCACGGGACAAATCAGGAAGAACCTATTTGAGGCGAACGTCAGGGACTACCAAGGGAGCAACCAGGTCAACGAAGAAATCCAACACTCGCTGGTCGAGAGCGGTAAGGAAGACTTCTGGTGGCTGAACAACGGGGTGACAATCGTCTCCACGAAGGCAATTCAAAGTAGTAAGGTGCTGACCATTGAAGACCCGCAGATCGTGAATGGGCAACAGACCTCGACCGAAATATTCAATTATTTTAGCTCCGCCACCCGTGATTCAGAAACTCGAAGCGTCATGGTTAGGGTCATCGTCACCACCGACCCCGCCACCCGTGACAAAGTGATAAAGGCGACGAATCGTCAAACGTCAATCACGCCCGCATCCCTGCGCGCCACGGACAAAATACACCGTGACATTGAAGAATACCTTTCCCCGTTTGGCATCTACTACGACCGGCGGAAGAATTCCCAGAAGAACCTTGGTCGGCCCGTCGAAAAAATCATCAGCATTTCTCTTCTCGCGCAGGCAATCATGGCGATAGTCCTGCAACGTCCGGATAGTGCTCGTGCCCGTCCATCCTCGCTCCTGAAGAAGGACGAAGACTATCAGCAGTTGTTCTCTGGCGACTACCCGATAGAGGTATATCTTCTCGTCGCCAAGCTCATCAAAGACGTGCAGTCCTACCTTCGGTCGTTGGCAACATTGCAACCGAAGGACAAGACGAACTTGACCTTCTATGTCGCCATGCATGTTTCCGCAGTCTTGGCGAAGAGGCCAAATCCTTCTGTCAAAGACCTCGTCGCTATCAACCTCGACAACATGAATCCGGACGTGCTTGCTTCGAGCCTTGGTGTCGTCACAGAGTTGTATGAGAAACTCGGAGCGAGTGACCAAGTTGCGAAAGGCACACAACTCGTCGCGGACTTGAAAATTGTGCTTGCCGATTCCTTCGCCAACGCCTGAACTCTTGGGTGTGTTGGCGACTACGCAGGTAGGCGAAGAAAAATCAGGTGGTCGCCTTACTGGCAACCACCTGATTCGATTTTAGTTTAGTCTCACTACGTATACTGGGGGGGTCTTCCCCCCTAGCTGCGGTTCTTGTCTAGCTCCCGCACTCGCGCTTGGGGTCCAGAGGCTCAAGCGTGCCCTGCTTGTAGGGCGAGATTGTGCGCAGGGTCTCGATGATCTGCGGCACGTTCTTTATCACGTAGTCCACGTCCGCGTCCGTGGTGTAGCGCGAGAGCGAGAAGCGGATGGACCCGTGGGCATAGGTGAAGGGCACGCCCATGGCGCGCAGCACGTGCGAGGGCTCCAGGCTGCCGGAGGTGCAGGCCGAGCCGGAAGAGGCCGCGATGCCCAGCTGGTCGAGCAGGAGCAGGATGGCCTCGCCTTCGATGTACTTGAAGCTGATGTTCGAGGTGTTGGGCAGGCGCTCGATTGCGTGGCCGTTCAAGCGGCTGTCGGTGACGCTGGCCAGCAGCGCGTTCTCCAGGCGGTCGCGCAGGGCGCGGACTGTCGTGTTCTCGCCGGGCAGGTGCGCCTGGGCGGCCTTGGCCGCAGCGCCCAGCGCGATGATGCCGGTGGTGTTCTCGGTGCCGGCGCGCTTGCCGTGCTCCTGGTGCCCGCCGATGAGGTACGGCCGGTAGGGCAGCTTGCGCCGCACGTACAGCGCGCCCACGCCCTTGGGCGCGTGCAGCTTGTGGCCGGAGAGCGAGAGCATGTCCACGCCGGTTTCGGAGAGCCTCATGGGGATTTTCCCCACGGCCTGCACGGCGTCGGTGTGCAGCATGATGCCCCGGCTGCGCGTCAGTTCGGCGATCTGCTCGATGGGGAAGATGACGCCGGTCTCGTTGTTGGCCCACATGATGCTGACGATGGCCGTGTCGTCGGACAGGCTGTCGGTCAGCTCCTGCATGTCCAGGCGGCCTTCTGCGTCCACGCCGAGGTAGGTCACGCGGTAGCCCTGGCTGCGCTCCAGGAACTTGCACAGCGAGAGCACGGCCGGGTGCTCCACGCGGGTGGTGATGATGTGCCGCTTCTCGGGCTGGGCGGTCAGGGCCGAGCGGATGGCGGTGTTGTCGGACTCCGTGCCGCAGGAGGTGAACACGATCTCGTCCGCGCCGCAGCCGAGGAGCTCGGCCAGGGATTCACGCGCCTCGCGCATCTCGCGGCCCACGCTGCCGCCGAAGGTGTGCATGGACGAGGGGTTGCCATAGCGCTCGGAGAAGAAGGGCAGCATGGCCGTGAGCACTTCCGGGGCCACGCGGGTGGTGGCGTTGTTGTCCAGGTAGACGATGTTCTGTGCGCTCATGGGTTAGGCCTCCCGCACCTGGATTTCCGGATCGACCTTCTCGCGCAGGATGGCCTGCACCGTGCCCTGCACCGTGGACTGGCTGGCCGGGCAGCCGGTGCAGCGGCCGCGCAGGTTCACGCTGACCACCAGGCCCTCGATGTCCGCCAGCTCGATGTCGCCGCCGTCGAGCTGCAGGCGCGGGCGGATCTCCTTTTCCAGCACCTCCTCGATCAGGCGCATGCGCTGGAGGTTGGTCAGCCGCTTCGCGGGTTCAGGGGCGGGCGCGGCCACGGCTTCACCCCTGGCCTGGGCGATGAGCGCCTCGATCTTCTCGTGGCACTTGGCGCAGCCGCCGCCAGCCTTGGTGTAGTAGGTCACGTCCTCCACGGTCTTGAGGTCATTCTCGCGCACGGCGTGCAGGATCTGCTCGTCGGTGACGCCAAAACACTCGCACACGATCTCGCCCTCGGAATGCTCCTGGCTGGACACGGCCTCGCCGCGCCAGGACTTGATGGCCGCCTCCAGGGCCTCCTGGCCCATGACCGAGCAGTGCATCTTTTCCTTGGGCAGGCCGCCGAGCGCCCCGGCGATGTCCTTGTTGGTGATCTTCAGCGCCTCGTCCACGGTCTTGCCCTTGACCAATTCCGTCAGGGCGGAGCTGGAGGCAATGGCGCTGGCGCAGCCAAAGGTCTGGAAGCTGGCGTCCTTGATGATGCCGTCCTCGATCTTGAGGAACAGCTTGAGCGCGTCGCCGCAGGCGATGGAGCCGACCTCGCCCACGCAGGAGGCGTCCTTCATCTCGCCGACGTTCTTCGGGTGTAAGAAGTGTTCCTTGACGATGTCCGTATATTCCCACATGGCGCAACTCCAAGAAAGTCGATTGGCGCGGGCCGCTCTTGTCGGCAGGGGGCCGGGCGCATTCGTGTAAAATACGCACCTTGGCGGCAGGCGCAAGGGGGCAGGCGCAAGTTTGTGGCGGTGGATGGCAGGAGGAGAAGGGGGACAGCCTCCGGGGGCCGCTTCTCCCTTAGTCGTCAAAGCGCCTGGTCAGCGCGTCGTAGGCGTCGATGCGGCGGTCGCGCAGGAACGGCCAGCCCCGGCGCACGGTTTCGATGCGCTGCGGGTCCACCTGGGCCAGCAGGATGGTCTCTTCGTCGGTTGTGGCCAGGGCGGTGATTTCCCCGGCCGGCCCGGCCACGAAGCTCGACCC
>Ga0154365_1158_pt5 | contig 12730 bp, 15 predicted proteins | sample RifGroA2_FD_115893 | JGI IMG/M metagenome (GOLD analysis project Ga0154365, IMG submission 115893) | Desulfovibrionales bacterium GWA2_65_9
GGTCCGCTTCACCCACCTGGGCCTGAAGGTGGAGCGGGTCAGCGGCCCGCTGTTCCACCTGGAGCACCCCAGGCCCCTGGACCAGGTCGGCCCAGGCAACCCCTGCTATCAGGCCAACGACCAGGAGTACCAGAAGGTCATCCGCATGAACCCCGGCGAACTCAGGGCCTACATCGCCACCTGGCCCTGGCTGGCCGAAACCCATCAGTGACAGCAGGAGGGAACATGCTCCAGCCAACCACCAGCCCGCCAGAGGGTCTGCTCGACCGCGCCGCGCTCTGCATCGCCACCCTCGGCCCGGTGGGCAGAATGCCCAAAGCCCCCGGCACCTGGGGCTCGGCGGCTGCGCTGCTGCTGGCCCCCTGGGTCTTCAATCCCCTGCCCCTGCCCTGGCGGCTCGGGGTTCTGGCGCTTATCCTTGTTCTGGGCACCTGGGCCGCCGCCCGCGCCGAGGTCCTTCTGGGCCAGGAAGACCCGGGCTGCGTGGTGGTGGACGAGCTCCTCGGCCAGTGGACGGCCTTTGCGCCCTTTCACCTTGCCACAGGCCTGACCGGCGGGGCATCCAGTTGGAACGCCACCACCCCGCTGGAATTGCTGGTGCTGTTCGGCCTGTTCCGGCTCTTCGACATCCTCAAGCCCTGGCCCATCCGCGCGGTTGAACGCGGCGTTCCGGGCGGCCTGGGCGTCATGCTCGACGACCTGGTGGCCGGGCTCCTCGCCGCTGCGGTGTTCCTGCCCATCCGCCTGTTTTTGTAGCCGCGCATTCGTTCCGTCAGCGCAAAAAAAGACCGCCGCAGCCCAGGGGCCACGGCGGTCGTCTTGTCTCGTCCGGATGCGGCTAGTTCTGGATCTTGAACTCGTCGCGGCGGTTCTTGGACCAGGCGGCCTCGGTCTTGCCCGGATCAAGCGGGCGCTCCTTGCCGTAGCTGACGATGGTCATGCGGCTGTCGGCGATGCCCAGCTGGTTCAGGAACTGCTGGGAGGCCTTGGCCCGGCGTTCGCCCAGAGCCAGGTTGTACTCGCTGGTGCCGCGCTCATCGCAGTGGCCCTCGATGACGATGTTGAACAGGGAGTACTTCTTCAGGGTGTCGGCCTTGGAGGTCAGCACATTGCGGCTCTCCGGGGTCAGCTCGAAGGAGTCAAAGGCGAAGAAAATCATGTTGCCGACTTCGCGCTGGGCCTGCTCACGCTGCTGGGCGCGGATCTCGTCCTCGGTCAGGCTGCGGGACTCCGGGGCCGGAGCGGGCTTCTGCCAGTCGGTGTCCTTGTCCGAGATCTCCACCTTGGTGGCGCCGGCCGGCATGGAGTCGGCGGTCTTCTTGGCGCAACCAGCACCGAAAGCCACCAGCAGGCACAGCATCAGCATGAGGCTGAAAATACGTTTCGCGTTCATCCGTTTTCTCCTTTGTTTCATAGCGCTTGCGCGTTCACTGTATTTCACGAAATGATGTTCCAACAACACAGTTACCTGCTCACTTTCTATAGCTTCCCCCTATTTTTCGGGAAAATCAAGGGCAATGTTGCACGCGCTAGTTCAGGGCCTGGGCCACTCCCCAGGCCGGGGCCATGGCGTCGCCGGGACCGGTGGGGATGAGCCTGGCCGGATCGCCGTAGCGCGTGGTGACGTAAATCCTGGTGCCGCCGCTGCGCGAGGAGGCAAAGGACACGAAGTAGCCGTCCGGGTCGAAGCTCGGGTCCTCGTCGTTGCCGGGGCCAAAGGAGATCTGCCGCTCCTGGTTGACCACAAGGTCGCGGATGAAGATGCGGTGGCCGTCGCCGGTCATGCGCGCAAAGACCACGAAGCGGCCGTCGGGGCTCAGGGAGGGCCTGGTGTTGTACGTGCCCTCGTAGGTCACGCGGTCGACAGCGCCGGTGTCGCGGTTCAGGAGGAAGATCTGCGGCCCGCCCAGGCGGCCGGAACAGAAGACCATCTTGCGGCCCGAGAGGTCGAAGCTCGGCGACACGGCTATGGCCCAGCTTGGGGCCAGCGGCGCCGAGGGCTTGAAGTCGCTGTTCAGCATGTAGATGTCCGGGTGGCCGTTGAGCGAGAGCGAGATGGCGATCTGGCCGTCCGGGGTGAAGGTGGGGCTGATGGCGATGTTGCCGGGGAACTTGCGCAGGCGGGACACGCGCGAGCCGCGGTCCCAGATGCCGAGACGGTGGCCCAGGTCGGAGATGTTGGTGTAGGCCAGCTTACGGCCGTCCTTGGACCAGGAGGGGCTGACATTGAAGCCGTCGTCGTGGGTGACCTGCTGCAGCTCCCGGCCGAGCGCCGAGGCCGTGAACAGCTCCTTGCCGCCGTTGACCTTCTTGGAGAAGGCCAGGGTGGAGTCGAAGAAGCCGCTCTTGCCCGTGAGCACGCGCATGAGCTGGGCGCAGAAGCGGTCGGCCACGTGGGCCACGCCGCCCTGGTCCACCTGGCTGTAGGCCTTGCCCACCAGGAGCTTGCGCGTGAAGGTTTCGTAGACCCGCGCCTCGATGTCCTGGCCTGCGCCGCTGATGGTCAGGACCAGGTCGATGCGCGAGAGCTGCAGGGGCTTGAAGTCGATGTCGTCGGCCTTGACGCCCTTGCTCGGGTCGCCGCCCAGGACCTCGGTCAGGTACGCCAGGCGCAGGAACGGCAGGAAGCCGATGTCGCCCTGGACATACTCGCTGAAGCTGCGGGCCAGGCTGGTGGCGGCGGCGCCATTCACGCCGCGCGCAGGCAGCACCAGGATGTTCACCCGGGTCTGACCGGGGCCGAAGATGTCCACGGACAGGGTCTCGGCGGCGCGAACGCTCTCGCCGAAGGCCAGCACCAGGAGCAGGGTCATGATCCAGATTTTTAGTTTCATGGCTTTTTGCGGACCGGGAATTACTTCCGCAACTCCTGCAGGTTGAAGGTGATGCGCAGGGTGTCCAGGCTCTTGACGCGCGGGGGCGGCAGGGCCTGGGTCTCGTTTACTGCGCGCAGGGCCGAGTCGTCAAAATCGGGCTTGCCCGAGGGCTGGGCCACGCGCGCGCCGGTGATCTTGCCCTGCGGGTCGATGTTGATCTCCAGCACCACGGCCACGTTGGTCTCAACGCCAAAGGCCGGATAGCGCCAGTTCTTCTTGATGATCTGCTTGACGATGTCGCCGTAGACGCTCATGAGGCCCGAGCCGGTGCCGCCTGCCCCTGTGCCCTTGCCGCCGCCTGCGCCGCCGGGGCCGGTGCCGCCTGCGGTGAAGATGTTGCCGCCCTCGGACTTGCGCAGGGCCGCCAACTCGCCCGCCACCTGGTCCTTCTTGACTTCGGCCGGGCTCTTGGCCGTGGCCTTGGCGTCCTTGGCCTTGCTGGCCACGTCGGTCTTCACGTCCTGCAGGGCCTGCTTCAAAAGCTCCTCGCGGGTGGGCTTCTTCTCCTCAGGCTTGGGCGGGGCCTTCTCTTCCTTCTTCTCAGACTTCTTCTTTTCCTCGACCTTCTTCTCGCTGATGGCCTTGGCGTCGTCGCGCACCAGCGGTTCCGGCTTCAGCTTCTCGGCCTTGGGTGGCGGCGGGATGGCCGCAGCGGCGGCGTCCTGCTGCTGGCCCTCGGCCTCGGGCGGCGGCGCACCGGCGGCCTCGCCCTTCTCTCCGGCGGCCGGGTCCTCGGAAGGGTTCAAGGACACCAGATCAACGGTGTACATGGGCTTGTCCATGTCCACCTTCATGCTGTTGCCGATGCCCAAGACCCCGGCAGCGATGAGCAGCGCATGCATCGCCAGGGAGAGGAGGAATCCTGCGGTCTGCCGTGTGTCCTGCACGAAATGTCTCCGCGCGCGGGCTTACTGGGCCGGTTGCTTGGGCTTGGACTTGTCGTCGCCCTTCTGTTCATCCGAGGATTCGGCCACGATGCCCAGCTTCTCAATGCCCACGCTCTTGATCTCGCCCATGACCTTGACCACCACGCCGTAGGCCACGTCCTTGTCGGCGCGCAGGTACAGCTGCTTGTGCTGGGCGACCACCAGGTTCGTCAGATGCTGGCGCAGGTCCTCAAAGGGCACGTTGTACTCGTCAAGATAAATGCCGCCGTCCTTCTTCACCGAAAGCACCAGGTGGTCGCTGCCAGCGGGCAGGGTGCGCACGCTTCTCGTCTTGGGCAGGTCCACGTCCACGCCCTGGGTCAGCATGGGCGCGGTGACCATGAAGATGATCAGCAGGACCAGCATCACGTCCACAAAGGGCGTGACGTTGATCTCGGCCATGTAGCCGCGCGGGCCCTTGCCCACTGCCGCGCCCACGAGCGCCTCCTAGCCCTTGGAGCTCGAGGCCCAGGAGACCTCGCGCTCGACGCGGTTCAGGAATGCTCCGGCATAGTTCACCAGCTCGGTCTCCACCTCGCCGAGCAGGGCCAGCAGGTAGTTGTAGGCGATGGTGGCCGGGATGGCGACGACGAGCCCGATGGCCGTGGTCACGAGGGCCTCGGAGATGCCGGGGGCCACGGTGGCCAGGGCCGCGCTTTGCGACAGGCCGATGGAGTGGAAGGCGTGCATGATGCCCCAGACCGTGCCGAAGAGGCCGATGAAGGGCGCGGCGTTGGCGCAGGTGGCCAGGAAGGACAGAGAGCTTGAGAGGCGCTTCATCTCCTCGTTGACGCCCTGGCGCAGGACGCGCCTGAGCGTGTCCTTGACGAGCATGCGCTTGCGGTCGCGCTCGATGTCGGCCTTTTCCAGCTTGCGGAACTCGCCCACCGCCAGCAGGCCCACACGGGACAGGGCGGTGTTGCCGTCGCGGCTGACGGCCTGCAGGCCCCCGGACAGGTCCTCGGCGTCGTTGAACAGGGTATAGCCCTGGGTCACCTGTCGCCGCGTGCGTTTGTACAGGATGACCTTGGTGAAGATGATGGTCCAGCTCCACAGGGACATGAGCACCAGGAGGCCCAGCACCATCTGCACCCCGAAGGTGGCCCCAAGCATCATGCCCAAAAATCCGGTCTCAGGAATCATGCGCGCGTTCCTCCTCGTGCGGCGGCAGCTTGCAAGCCGGCCCGCCTGTGCGCCCGCCCGTCAATGGGCCGCAGCGCAGTCTCAGCAAAAGTTTCTCAGCGTCTGACACGGCAGCGCTGCACGATCTCCCAGGCATTGGCCTCGGTCTGGCGATATTCCTCTAGCGTCAGGCCCGCGCCATAGGCCACCTTCTGGCGCAGCTCCGCGCTCATGAGGTCGCCGGGGGCGTGGGCGTCGTTGTCGATGACCAGCTTGGCCCCGAAGCGCCGGGCCAGGGCCGCCACATGGCCGTTGGCGTAGCTGTGGCCGCGCCGGGTGGTGATCTCCAGCGCCACGCCGAACTCGCTCGCGAGCTTGACCTCGACCTCGGTGATGAGTCCCGGATGGGCCAGCACGTCGACACGGGCCTCGATGGCCGCGAGGTTGGTGCCCTGGACCACCGGTTCGACGATGGTCTCGCCGTGGACGACCACGATCTGCGCGCCAGCGTCGCGCGCCATCTGCACAAAGTCGGCCAGGAGCGCGGGCGGCACGTGGGTCAGCTCGACCCCGGCCAAGACCTCCATGTCGAAGAAATGGGCGTAGCCGTCCGTGAGCTTGCGCACGCTCTCGATGATGAAGCTGATGTTGCTGGCGTCGGCGTGGTCGGTGATGGCCATGGCCTTGTACCCGGCGACCTTGGCCCGACGGATGAGCTCGGCGGGGATGAGTTCGCCGTCGCTGTAGGTGGTGTGCATGTGCAGGTCGATCATGGCCGCCTCACATTTTGTACTTTGTCTCGTCGGTGGAGAGCTTTTCCAGCTCCTCGGTCCACTTCTCACGCTCCTGCCCGCCAAACTCGGCCTTGGCCCCGTCCAGGGTGCGCGTTCCGGCCTCGGCCAGCACGCTCTCGGCCACGCGGATGGGCACGTTCGCCCGCACGGCCAGGGCAATGGCGTCGGACGGGCGGCAGTCGATGCGCTTGATCTCCTCCGCGCCCGTGGCCCCCTGGGCCACCAGAATCTCGGCGTAGAAGGTGCCCTCGCGCAAGGCCACCACCTCCACCGCCGTGACCACACCGCCCAGACCGGCCACCACGCGCACGAGCAGGTCGTGGGTCATGGGCCGGGGCGTCTCCACGGCGTTCAGGGCCAGCGAGATGGCCATGGCCTCCACCGGCCCGATCCAGATGGGCAAAGCCAAATCCCGGGCCTCGTCCTTGAGGATGAGCACCGGGGACTGGGCCTTCTCGTCCAGGGCCAGGCCGAAAATCTTCATCTCTACCATGGCGGGCCTACCTTCTCTCCGAGCAGGGCTCCCCCAACAAGGAATGGTTCTTGGCCTCAAGGATGCGCACCCGCACCATGCGTCCGCAAAGCGTTGAGCCCAAGGGCTCCACGCCAAGGCTTTCGCCGGACATGCGCACGTTGACCACACGCCCGCCCGGATCGCGCCCGCGCCAGAAACTCCCGCCTTCGTCCTGGCGGCGGCTCATGGCCTCCAGCAGCACATCGGTTTCGCAGCCTTCCAGCGCTTTTAGACTTTCTTTAGTAATGCCATTTTGTAAAGACTGCAAGCGCAACAACCGCTCCTGTCCGACCTCGTCCGGCACCTTGGGACGCAGGCGCAGGCTGGCCACGCCAGGCCGGTCGGAGTAGCGGAAGGAGTAGCTCGATTCGAAGCGCACCAGTTCCATCATCTCCAGGGTTTGCAGGAAATCGTCCTCGCTCTCGCCAGGGAAGCCCACGATCAGGTCCGTGGTCAGGGCGATGTCCGGCCTGGCCGCGCGCAGAGCCTGGACCGTTGCCAGGTAGCGCGCGCGGTCGTACTTGCGGCCCATGCGCCGCAGCACCTCGTCGCTGCCAGCCTGCAGCGGCAGGTGCAGGGCCGGGCAGAGGTTCTCAAGCTCGCCAAAGGCGCGGATCACGGCCGGATCGATGTCCTTGGGGTGCGAGGTGGTGAAGCGCAGGCGCAAGAGACCGGGGATGGCCGCCACCTGGCGCAGCAGCCCGGCAAAGCCCACGCCCGCGCCGCCCGCGTCCTTTGGCAAGAGATCCTGGCCATAGCTGTTGACGTTCTGGCCGAGCAGCGTGATCTCGCGCGCACCCTGCTCCACCCGCGTGCGGCACTCGGCCAGCACGGCTTCGGGCTGGCGCGATTTCTGGCGGCCGCGGGTGTAGGGCACGATGCAGTAAGCGCAGAAATTGTCGCAGCCCTGCATGATGTTCACAAAGGCCTGGGCCGGATGGTCGGCAGAGTCGGCCTCGGGTTCGCCCAGGTCGGCGTCAAAAGCCGGAGAAGGGGCCGGGGCAGACGCGGGCGTGCTCAGCACATCCTCGCGCTCCGGGTACGCCGCGAGGAAATCCAACAGGGCGATGCGCTCGGCCGGGTCCTCGGCCAGGCGGTCCAGCGCGTCCGGCGCGCCCGCGATGCCGTCGGATCCGAAGACCAGGCGCACAAAGGGGAAGCGCTCGAAGAACCCGCGCCCGATCTGCTGGGCCACGCAGCCGCCCACGGCCGCCGTGAGGCCGGGCTTGCCCTTGCGGCCCCGGTTGTAGGAAGAAGCCAGCCGTCCCAGCTCGCTGTAGACCTTCTGCTCCGGCTTGTCGCGCACGCTGCAGGTGTTGACCACAAAGAGCCAGGCCTCGTCCTCCGGCACCTGCCGCCAGCCGCGGCTGACCAGGGCGCGGGCCAGCCAGTCCGAGTCGCCGACGTTCATCTGGCAGCCAAAGGTCACGATGTGAAAGGTCTTGTCCAAGCTTTCTCCATGCGGGGGGATGTGGTCCGGGCCTGTGCCGGGGGGGCATCAGCGGCAAAGCCCACGAGCGGGCCAATATGCCCCTTTGTGGTTCAGGTCAACGGCCTAGCTTTGGACCTGCCCGGCCCAGTTTCCGGCGGGTCAGGCTCCGGTGGGTCAGGTTCTGGGATCAGATCCAGGCTAGAGCCGGGGCCAAGGCCGGGGAAGGAACATGGGCACGCGGCGCGTGTACTCCGCCCACACCGGCCCGAGTTCCAGCGCCAGGCGGCGCTCCTCCAGCCAGGAGCCGATGGCCATGTACAGGCAGCCGAAGAGCGCGAAGACGAACCCGCCCAGGGTCAGGCGCGGCTGAAAGGCCAGGAAGAGCATGCCGCCCGCATGCATGGGGTGGCGCACGAGGCCATACGCCCCGGTGCTGGTGAAATCCTGGCGCAGGTCCGCCGCTTCAGGCAGGCGGCGGCGCAAAAGGCTCACGAGCTGCGTCACGCCGAGCATCTTGAGCCCGTGCATGGACACCCCGGCCCAGACCAGAAGCGCCAGCCCGGCCAGTTGCACGCCATACATAAACAGGGCCGAAGGCCCTTCCACGGCCCAGAGCAGCTGCGGCAGGTCCGGCTCCTTGGTAAACACCAGATAGAAGGTCCACAGGCTGACGAGGCTGTAGGCCGTGGGGTAAAAGACGTAGCGCGGCCCGAGCAGCAGCTCGAAGGCGGCCTTGACGCGGCGGGCGGCCAGCACGCTGTGCAGCACGCCCCAGCCCGTCCACAGGCCAAAGGCATAGCCCGCGCTGGCCAGGGCTTCGGGCGTCAAAAGCTGTGGCGCCAGAACCTGTGGAGCCAGAGGATTCACGCCGCATCACCCGAATAGCCGGGCAGCCAGCCGTCCAGAAAGGTCAGCACCCGGGCCGTGTTCTCCGGCACGGGCAGCATGGCGTCGAGCACGCACTCGGCCTGCGGGTCCTTCTCAAAGGGCACGTCCACGCCCACCACCTCGCCCAGGCCGGGCACGCTCTGCCCCGTGCGCTTGCGCAGGAGCGCCCTCTGGTACATGCCGGGGGTCACGGCGTAGCCGCGTGGATGCCCCTGGGAACGAACGGCCTCGCGGCGCATGGCCTCGGGCAGCGGGCAGTTGACGTAGACCTCGGCAAAGCGCGGGATGAGCGCGCGAGAGTGCTGGCGCACGGCCAGCCGGTGCCCGGTGGCGTCCAGGATGACGCCCTGGCCCTGGCCTGCCAGCTCGGCGGCCTCGTGCGCGATGAGTTCGTAGGCCACCTTGCGCTCCTCTTCCGTGTAGGCGGGCTTGGGGAAATAGCTCCTGCGGCGCTCGTCCATGACCAGCAGGGCCACATCGCGGCCCTGGCCCACCAGCTCGGTGTGCACGGCGCGGGCGATGGTGCTCTTGCCGCTGCCGGGCAGGCCCGTGAACCAGAGGACCCAGCCTCCGTCCACATTGCCCGCGACATTGCCCGTGACGCTGCCGGTAAGCATGCTTTACTCCAGATACCTGTTGGGGTGCCGCCAGTCGAACACCTCGTCCTCCAACACGCTGGTCAGAAAGCGCACCAGCGCCCGCCTGACCGGGAGCGGGTGGTCAGGGTACCACTCCGGCGAGACGATGACCAGCCCCCGGAACACAAAGAACGGGGCCATGACCCGGAGCATCTCCGCGTCGCCCGTGGCTTCCAGGTACTCCTCGAAGAGGACGCGCCAGAGCTCCAGGAACGCCCCGTCCAGCCGGGCCTGGCCCTGCAGCAGCCCGAAGAGCAGGTAGTTGGCCGCGAGCGTGGCCACGTCGCCCGCAGGCTCGCCCCACTCGCCCCGGCTGCGGTCGAGCACCGAGAAGCCGGCCCGCGCGTCCACCGGCCCGTCCACCAGGATGTTCCAGGGGTGGAAGTCGCCGTGGACCGCGGCCAGGCGGTGCGAGAAGGCGCGCAGCTTCCAGCGCCAGTCGGTGAGCCGCTTTTCGAGCGCCATGAATGCGGCGTCAGGCAGGAATTCACAAGGGTGGGGAAAGGCCTCGTCAATGAGGCCCATGATGCACTCGCTGGCACCCAACAGGTTGCGGATGTGGCGGTAGTAGAGATCCGGGTCGTCCTTCCTGGTGCCGTGGACCTCGGCCAGCCAACGGGCAAAGGTGCGCGCCTGCTCCACGTCGGCCGGGCGCAGGTCGCCGTGGCCGATGCGGTCCAGGTCCTGGAAATAGTCGTAGCCGGTGAGCTTTTCGTTGAGGATGAAGAATTCCTGGGGCGCGAGCACCGGCACCAGGCGGTTGCGTCCGTCCACGTAACCCAGGCCGAGGGGCCGCACATGGCGCGGCAACAGGGCCGAGGTCTCGTACTGGAACATGAGGATGGCCGCGCGATCCCAGTAGAACTGGTGCCCGTACTTGTCGCCGCGCATGACCGAGAGCACGCCCTCGCGCTCCTCGCCGTCCACGCGGAAGCGCACCAAGAGCGGCTTGCCGTAGCCGAAGCGCTTGATGCCCTGCTTGTCCAGGGTGCCGATGGCCCCCAGGTCCAGGAGTTCCGCGCCGTCGCCATAGGCCTGGCGCAGATACTCCGCAACGCTCTCCGGCTTCAGGTCGATCATGGACCCTCCGAGATGCTCTGGGCTAGAAGCTCTGGGCCAAAACTCTGGGCTGGAAACCCTCTTCTTGAAACCTCGTGCCGCAGGGGCGGCCAATCTTGCACGCAGTCCGTCGCACGGCCCGTGCACGCAGTCTGCCGTGACTGGTTTAGATGGTCCGACCGAAATGGGAGACCAGCTGTTCGTTCACGTCCGCCAAGGTGAAGCCATGCTCCTGGGTGCCCTTGTGCTGCACGCAGAAGGCCGCGCAGACCGAGCCCAGGGCCGCAGCCTCGGCCAGGGTCTGGCCCAGGCACAGGCCCTTCATGAGCCCGGCGCGGAAGGCGTCGCCCGCGCCCGTGGGGTCCAGGGCCTTCTGCACCTTCACGGCGGGCACGCGGACTTCCTCCACCCCAGCAGGGCCGCCCTCGGCGATGATGCTGCCCTGGTCGCCCAGGGTGGTCACCAACGCGCCGGTCAGCTTCAAGAGTTCCGCGCGCGTGAGGCCCGTGGCCTTCAGGACCATCTCCAGCTCGTAGTCGTTGGTGCACAGGGCGAGCGAGCCGGTGATGGCCCGGGTCATCTGCTCGCCGGTCAGGGCCGTGATCTGCTGGCCGGGGTCGAAGATGTACGCGATGCCCGCCTTCTTGAAATACTCGGGCAGCTCCACCATGTCCTGAACATTGCCAGGGGAGATGATGGCCAGGACCTTGCCCTCATGCTTGGCCGGGAACGCATAGCCGCAGCGCTCGCGCATGGCGCCCGGATTAAAGCCGGTGATCTGGTTGTCGCTCTCGTCCGTGGTGATGTAGGCCCCGGCGGTGAACTGGTCGTCCACCTTGCGGATGCCGGCCAAAGACAGGCCCAGGTCGTCCAAGCGCTGGCCGTAGGCCGCAAAGTCCTTGCCCGCGCAGCCCAGGATCAGCGGCTTTTCGCCGAGCAGCGCCAGGTTGTAGGCGATGTTCCCGGCGGTGCCGCCGAAATACTCGCTCATGCCGTCCACCAGGAAGCAGACGTTCAGGATGTGGATCTTGTCCGGCAGGATGTGGTCCGCGAATTTGCCGGGGAAGTTCATGATGCGGTCAAGGGCCAGGGAACCGGAAATATAGAGCTGCATAGATCATCCTCCTGGGACGAAGTTTAGCGCAATTGGCCGCAGAATGCTAGACGGCCGAAGGACGGGTGAAAAGCCGACCGATAAAATATATTGTGACATATTGACACAACCGATATTATGTACCATAACTTAGCCAACTGTTGATATTTGGTGCCACTAACCACAAGGAGGCGGGCAGCATGCCAAAGTCAAAGACACTTCCCAGCTCACCCTCGCAACGGATACTCAATTGCCTTCCCTCGCGGGAGATCGAGAAGGACTGGACCTTCCAGGACGCGGTGCAAGCCGCATGCGCACAGGATGCTCCCCCGCCACAGTCCGTGGACCTCAGGGAACCGTCATGGTGGGAGGTGGGCGACCAGGGCAGGACCGGTTCCTGCGTCGGCTGGGCTTCTGCGGACGGCCTGCTGCGCTGGCATCTGGTCAAGGCCGGGCGCATCAGCCAAAGCGAGGGCCTCTCAGTCCGGTTCGTCTGGATGTCCGCCAAAGAGACGGACGAATTCTCCTCCTATCCATCGACATTCATTGAAAGTGACGGCACCTCGCTCAAGGCGGCCCTGGACATCATGCGCAAGTTCGGGATGGTGACGGACGCGCTGCTCCCCTTTGCCCAGAACGTGCTGTTCCAGGGCGGGGCCAACGTGTTCTTCGCCCAGGCCGCGAAACTCAAGATCGGCTCCTACTTTTCCCTGGGCCGGGACCAGGACGCATGGCGTTCGTGGCTCGCCTCCACCGGCCCCATCCTGACCCGGCTCAACGTGGACGACACCTGGCAGGCAGCCAGCGCCACTCACGGACGCCTCGACGCCTACAAGGCGGACACGGTGCGCGGCGGCCACGCCGTGTGCATCGTGGGCTACACCCCGGAGCGCTTCATCATCCGCAACAGCTGGGGCAACGCCTGGGGGGACCAGGGCTTTGCCCACGCGTCTCTGGGGTATTCCCAAAGCGCCTTCACCGAGGCGTACGGCATCACCCTGTAACCATGAGGGAGGTCAACATGGCGAAGTTCAAGATCAACGACAAGCAATGGAACGCCCTGAGCAAGGAGGACCAGAAGAAGGTCACGCAACTCCTCAAGCGCGTCGGCTCCCTCCAGGAAGGCGACCAGATTGTCGGGGACGCCGCTGCGCCGGAATTGCCCGCTGGCGACGCCTGGCCTGATTGGCCAAAAATCCCCGACTTTGGGTGTCAATTCAAGTGCGAGGTGGCCGGCAGAGCGGCCCAGGCGGCCTGTGCCCTCTTAACGGGCCCGGCGATGGGGATCTGCATGGCCGCTGCCGAACTCGCTCTGGACGAGTGCAAGAGACGCTGCTGACACTGCCCACGGCCAGAACCGGCTGGCTTTGAGCCATGCCTTGAGCCGG
>Ga0154365_1158_pt3 | contig 12600 bp, 13 predicted proteins | sample RifGroA2_FD_115893 | JGI IMG/M metagenome (GOLD analysis project Ga0154365, IMG submission 115893) | Desulfovibrionales bacterium GWA2_65_9
GGTCCAAGAGCCGATCGGGCAGTCAGTCCGGCAGCCGCAGGAGGCGCCCAGCCCCCTGCCGACCATGGAGGAGGAAAGCCCCCTGCCGGTCCAGGCCAACGTGCCCCTGCACATGGACCAGGCCCTGGCCCGTGAGCACCAGCGCTTCACCCAGTTCGCCACCGAGCAGATGCACAAGATGAACGCCAACATCATCGGCGGCAAGCACAACATGCAGGTGCACAAGCACGGCACCCAGTACCGGGCCAGCTACAAGGCCATCGACGTGGAGGGCATCGTCTGCCAGGTGCGCCGTTCCGAGAACAACCCCAACTATTACGTGGGCAGCGTGCTCTACAAGGAGCACATCCTGGAGAGCGTGGGCCATACCCCGGAGGCCAGCCGCAAGGGCGAGTTCGTCCGCGTGTCCGAGAAGCCCAACCGCATCATCTACAGCTCCAAGCACGGCGGCGGCTGGGAGTAGCTCCGGCCCGCCCAGGGCTTGCCATGTCGAGCACGCCCCTTAAGCCCCCCTCTCACAACACAGACGCCCGGTTCTGACGCGACCAGGACCTGCCGGACGCCTTTGTGCGCAGCTCCAGCCACGTGCGCCAGGTCTTTTGCAGCGACACCCAAGAGGCATGCTGCTTTGCCCCCGTCAAGGCCGACAACCCCCCGCTTCTCCCGCTGCGCGGCGATCCAGGCCGCAAGCATTGGGCCGCCGTCGGCCCAAAGCCTGGGGGCCGGACCCGTGGGCTGAGACTGTGGCCCGGCGGGCAAGACGGATGCGCTCCAGGCGCATGCTGGTCGGGGAATCGCCGCCCGGACGAACGTCCCGGACGCAGGGCGCTCCGAATCCGCCGGACAGAGCGAAATCCCGCGCAGCGTTGGGTGGGGCCGCCGGGGCCGGGGAGGGCTTCGGTGGTCAGGCCGCCACGGGGCTCTTGCGCAGCATCAAGAACAGGCCCAGGGCGATCATCGGCAGGCAAAGCACCTGGCCCATGCTCATCCAGCCCAGGGCCACGAAGCCCAGCTGGGCGTCCGGCTGGCGGAAGAACTCCACCAGGAAGCGGAAGGCCCCGTAACCCATCAGGAACAGTCCGCCCACGGCCCCGCGCGACCTCGGCCGGGCCGAGTAGACCCACAGGAGGAGAAACAGGGCCAGGCCCTCCAGGGCGGCCTCGTAGAGCTGCGACGGGTGGCGCGGCAGCGGCCCGCCCGTGGGGAAGACCATGGCCCAGGGCGCATCCGTGACCCGGCCCCAGAGTTCGCCGTTGATGAAATTGCCCAGCCGCCCGGCCAGCAGCCCCGGCGGCACCAGCGGCGCGACGAAGTCGCCGACCTCAAGCAGGGACTTGCCGATGCTCCGGCCAAACAGCCAGGCCACCAGGATCACGCCCGCCACCCCGCCGTGGAAGCTCATGCCCCCGCGCCAGATGGACAAGACCTGGAACGGATTGGACAGGTAGTAGGAGAAATCATAGAATAAAACGTAGCCCAGCCGCCCGCCCAGCACCACGCCCGCCACGCCCCAGGTGATGAGGTCGTCGACCTGCATGGCTGTCCAGCCGGAACCGGGCCGGGCCGCACGGCGGCGCGCCAGGAACCAGGCCGCAGAAAAACCCACGGCGTACATGATGCCGTACCAGCGGGCCGCCAGCGGGCCGATCTGCAAGGCCACGGGGTCGATGATCGGATATTCGAGCATGAACGTCACTCCTCAGGGTCGCCGGATCAGGGGGCCGGATCAGGGGGACTCGGTCGGGGGCCGGGGCGCCTGGTCGGGCGGCACGGCGGGCCAAGCATGTTTGTTTCCCGCAGAAAATTGCGCTAGGATTGAATCCGGCCAGCCGGGAGCCTCTGACTTTTTGCAGCCCGCGTCAACCCCAGAAGCACGATGGAGAAGCAGCATGGACGAGCACAAGGAACTGGACATCCTGGAAATGCCTGTGGAGGCCCTGGCCGCCTACTGGCTGTCCATCAAGAAGCTCCTGGATGCCAAGAAGGACCTCGCGCTCCTGGCTGTGGAGGCCGAGAACACCTCCGAGCCCTACATCCGCCACCTGCTCGACACAGCCCAATCGGAAATGGCCCCGGAGCTGGCCCTGACCCTGGCCCGGGCCAAGCGCGGGGTGCTCCTGACCGAGTTCCGCCGCCGCATGGAGATGATGCGCCGCACGCTCATGGGCATCGCCGGGTCCGAGAACCCGCGCCTGACGCTTTTGGGCCTCAACGCCCTGGCGGGCACCACGCCGTTCCACGAGCAGCGCACCTTCGAGCTGGCCACGGCGCTCATGGCCACCGTGACCGAGAAGGATGCGCTCCTGCCCACGCTCCTCGGCGTGGACCACAAGCATAAAGACGACCGGCTGGTGGTCAAGCTCCTGTTCTACTCCATCAACACGCGGCGCAGCGGCAAGCAATCGCTCAACAACTTCCTGCCGCATCTGCACGCCGGGTTCTTCGCCGAGGGCCTCTCGCTCTGCGCCGACGGGCTCGAGCCCGAGTTCGTCGGGCGGCACCTGGGGGTCATCCGCGACACCACGCTTTTGGCCACGCGCCGCAAGATGGACATGGCCGCGCAGATGAGCCTGGCCATCAAGGCCGGGCTTTCCTACGACGACGTGTTCCGCGTGGCCCGGGCCTACATGATCTAGGCAATCCCAGGGCGCACGGCTCCAGCCGCAGGCCGGCGCAGAGCCGCCGCCACGCCCGAGACGCAGACGCTCAGACACTCAGGTGCCCAGACGCCCAAATGGAGGATGACCGTGCGCCGACTTCCCCTCGCCTTGTGCTGCCTGTTTTTGCTCTGCGCCTGCGCCACGCCGGTGGTCAAGAAGCAGATGCTCATCCCGGCCCCGGCCGCAGAGGTCGCCAGGCTCACGCGCCTCCGGGTCACCGGGTTCGACAATGACGGCGCCGGCCAGGTCCGCGCCGCCGTGGAGAGCGCCCTGGCCTCCGTTGTTGTCGACGGCAGGCCCTACTTCACCCTCATCGGCGCCAACGCCCCGAGCACCGGCCTGGGCAAGCCGATGCAGTGGATCGACAGCAGCAAGACCAAGGGCCAGCCCATCCGCTACGGCGCCGAGGGCCTGGTGCAGGGCAGCGTGGACCAGAACGGCTGGCAGGACGAGCGCTACACCGAAGACCGCAGCGAGTGCGTGGCCGAGGACGCCAAGGGCCGCTGCCTCCAGACGCGCAACCGGCGCGTCCAGTGCGTCCGGCGCGTGGCGCAGTTCAGCTTCACGCCCAGGGTGGTGCAGAAGGACACGGGCGAGGTGCTGCTGTCGCAGGAGTTCTCGGAGACCGGACAGAGCAACGCCTGCCTGGACAGGGGCACACCGGCCAGCGGGGCCACGCTGCTGGCCACCGCGCGCGCCAAGGCCATCGCCCGGTTCAAGAACCACGTGGCCCCGCATTACGTCACCATGGACATCCCGCTCATAACCGAAGACGACTCCGGCATGAGCGCCCAGACCAAGGTCCTGGTCTCCGGCGGCGTGGACTTCGCCCAGGCCGGGCAGACGGGCAAGGCCTGCCAGGTCTGGCGTAGCGCCGCCCGCAGCCATAGCGCCGGGTTTGCCCTGCCCTATCTCTCCGGCGTGTGCGCCGAACTGGAGGACGACCTGGACCAGGCCGAGAGCTTTTACTCCCAGGCCGAAAAGCGCGCAGGCAATCCCGTAGCGGAGATCACCGCGGCCCTGGCGCGCCTCAAGACCACCAGGGCCAACCTGGACCGGCTGGAGCAGCAGCTCAAGTAGGAGTGCGGCGAAAGGGCCAGCAGGCCAGACAAGGTCGGGGAAACTGCGCCTACAGGCCCTTGCGGTAGAACACGCTGTCCACGCCCATGACCGGAAAGGCCGGGGGAAGCGCGGATTTTTCGATGCGCTCAAAGCCGTGCTTCTCGTAGAAGCGGTGCGCGGCCAGAAACCTCGTCGTCGTGCCCAGAAATATTTCGCGCACGCTGTGCGCGGCGCACCAGCCAAGCAGCGCCTCAAGCAGCGCCAGCGCCACTCCGGCCCCACGCCAGTCCCGCTCGACGAACATCTTGCGCAGCGCGCCCTGCCCGCCGCCGATATCCACCAGCGCGATGCTGCCGACCACGCCGCCGCGCACGCCGTCTCCTGCGCGCGCCACCCAGAAATTGCCGCAACCCCGGCGGTAGAACCCCGGCACGTCCAGCAGATCGGGCTGGTCTTCGGCGGTGATGGGAATTTGAAATTCGCCACGCTGAATGGTGCAGATAAGATCGAGCACGCCCTCCCGGTCCGCGTCCGCATAGGGTGAGACCCGGAAGGCGGCGACCGGCATGGTCATGGCCGTCGTCAAGGTCACGACAACCCGGCCATGAGCGCGCCGATACGCTCCACCTGGCCTGAGTCCGAGGCCGGGAACAGCCCCATGACCCGGCCCCGGTACAGGACCAAGATGCGGTCGGCCAGTTGGAGCGCCTCGGCCAGGTCGCCGGTGACGAGCAGCACGCCCATGCTCTTGCGGGCCTCCAGCAGGCGCTGCCACACGGCCTCCGTGGCTGAGATGTCGAGTCCCTGGGTGGGCTGCTCGGCCACGAGGAGCCGGGGGCGGCGGCGCAGCTCGCGGCCGAGGACGAACTTCTGCAGATTGCCGCCGGAAAGCTGCCAGGCCTGCAGACCGATGCGGCCGGGCTGCACGTTGTGCTCGCGCACGATCTCGCGCGCGGCCGTGCGGGCGCGGGCGCGGTCCAGCCACATCCCGCGCGAGAAGCCCTCACGCGTGGTCAAAAGCATGTTGTCCGTCAGGTCCAGCGAACGGCAGGTGGCCAGCCCGGCGCGGTCCTCCGGCACCCAGGCCAGCGCGCCGTCCCAGTCGTGGTACTTGTGGAATTCATCCCAGCCGTGGCCCAAAAGCTCAACCTGGCCGCTCTCCGGCCGGGAGAGGCCGCACACGGTCTCCACGAGCTGCTGCTGGCCGTTGCCGGCCACACCCACCACGGCCAGCACCTCGCCCTGGCGCAGGTCGAAGCTCACGTGGTCGAGCAGCGCCGGCCCGGACAGGTTCGCGCCCTGCAGGGACAGGTCGCGCACCGCGAGCACCAGCGGGCCGGGCGGCACAGGGTCGCGGTGCACGTCGAGCAGCACGTCGCGGCCCACCATGCGCCGGGCCAGGTCCGCCGGGGAGGTCACGTCCGCGGCCAAGAACTCGCCCTCGATGCGCCCGCGGCGCAACACGGCGATCTCGTCGGCCACGGAGAGCACCTCCTCCAGCTTGTGGGAGATGAAGACAATGGCCTTGCCTTGGGCGCTCATGCTGCGCAGGGCGTCAAAAAGCGCTGCGGTCTCGCCCGGGGTGAGCACGGCCGTGGGCTCGTCAAAGATGAGCACCCGGCTCTTGCGGTGCAGAAGCTTCAGGATCTCCACGCGCTGGCGCTCGCCCATGGACAGGTCGCCCACGCGCGCCGCCGGGTCGATGCCCAGCCCGAAGCGCGCGGCCAGCTCGCCCACCGTGGCCCGCATCTGCGCCGGGTCGAGGAAGAACCCACCCGCCTGGCCCAGGAGCACGTTCTCGGCCACGCTCATGTCCTCCACGAGCATGAAGTGCTGGTAGACCATGCCGATGCCGGCCGCGATGGCCTGGCGCGAGGAGGCGAAGGCGACGGGCTTCCCGGCCACCTCGATGTGCCCCGCGTCGGGCTCAAAGCGCCCGGCCAGCATGGCCATGAGCGTGCTCTTGCCCGCGCCGTTCTCGCCCAGGAGGGCCTTGATGCGCCCGGGCATGATGGACAGGCTGATGTCGTCGTTGGCCAGCACCTGGCCAAAGCGCTTGGTCACGCCCGCCAGACGCACCAGGGGCAGCACGTCCACAGGGCCGACATCGGGGGTGTGCGGGGCGATGTCCATGCGCCCTACCCCACCGACTCGATGTTCACGCCCAGGGCGGCCGGGGCGGCGGACTTTCGCCCAAGGATCCCGCGCCTGCGGGCGCTTTGGGCGCGCGCGGCGGAGAGCACCAGCACCAGCACGGTCAGCACGTAGGGCAGCATGAGCAGCAGCGACGAGGGCACGTTGGTGCCGGAGGCCTGGAGCCGCAGCTGGAAGGCCATGACCCCGCCGAAGAGATAGGCCCCGGCCACGGCCCGGCCAGGCCGCCAGAAGGCGAAGATGACCAGGGCCACGGCCACCCAGCCGCGCCCGCCGGACAGGCCCGTGGTCCAGAGGTTGGTGTGCGCCAGGGACAGATAGGCCCCGCCCAGGCCGCACAGCAGGCCGCCCAGGAGCACGCCCAGGAAGCGCAGCCGCTGGGGGTTCAGCCCGGCGGCAGAGGCCGCGGCAGGCATCTCGCCTGCGGCGCGCAGGCCCAGGCCGAAGCTGGTGCGCCAGAGCAGGAACCAGACCAGCGCAGGCATGAGGAAGGACAGGTAGACCAGGGCGTCCTGGCGGAAGAATATCCTGCCCAGGATGGGCAGGTCCGCGAGCAGGGGCACAGCGAACTGGTGGAAGCCGTCCGTGGCCTGGCCGATGTACGGGGTGCCCAGGAAGTTGCACAGGCCCACGCCAAAGATGGTCAGGGCCAGGCCCGAGACCACCTGATTGCCCAGGAACACCTGGCAGACCACGCCGTGCAGCCCGGCCAACAGCGCCCCGGCCAGGCCACCGGCGGCCAGGCCCAGCCAGGCCGAGCCCGTGAGGTGGCAGCCCAGGAACCCGGCAAAGGAGGACAGGGCCATGATGCCCTCCACGCCCAGGTTGAGCACCCCGGCGCGCTCGGAGATGATCTCGCCCAAGGTGGCGTAGAGGATGGGCGTTCCGGCCTGCACCGTGGCTGCCAAAAGCGCGAGGATCAGTTCCGGGCTCATGGCCGGGCCTCCGCAACCTGCGCCGGAGGGCCTGTCCGGGGACGCTTCAGGCTCACGGAATAGGCCAGGAAGAACTGCCCGGCCAGCACGCAGAGCAGGATGGCGCCCTCCATGATCTGGCCGAAGGCCGCCGGTATCTGGAGCTCCAGCTGCATGGCCTCCACGCCCACGCGCAGCGCCGCCAGCAGAAAGGCCGTGAAGGCAATGGGCCAGGGCTTGAGGCGCGCCAGCCAGGCCACCACGATGGCCGTGTAGCCGTAGCCGACCATCAATGTCGGCTGCAGACGGCCCAGGGTGGCCGAGGTCTCGATGCTCCCGGCCAGGCCGGAGAGCGCCCCGCCCAGGCCCATGACCAGAAGCACCAGAAAGCCGTAGGGCAGCCGGGCGTAGCGGGCCACGCGCTCGCCCTCGCCGCAGGCCGCTAGCTCAAAGCCCAGGCGCGTGCGGTTGAGAAACACGCTGTAGGCCACGCCCGCCAGCGGGCAGGCGATGAGGCCCCAGTGCAGCTTTCCCAGCCACCCAGGCCAGATGCGTGCGATCAGCGCTGCGGGCGGAAACTCCGAGGTCATGGGGAAGCCGAAGCTGGCCGGGTCCTTCCAGGCGCCGAACACCAGATATTCGAGCACCAGGATACCCACGTAATTGAGCATGAGCGAGGAGATGATCTCGTTCACCCCCAGGCGCAGCCGCAAGACCGCCGGAATGAGGCCCCAGAGGGCGCCCAGCACCAGCGCCGAGAGGAACATCTGCGGCAGAAGCACCACGCCCGGCAGCGTGCCGAAGGTCAGCGCGGCCCAGGTGGCGCCCACGGCGCCCAGCGCGAACTGGCCCTCGGCCCCGATGTTCCAGATCTGCATGCGGAAGCAGAGGGCCACGCCCAGGGAGCATAAAAAGATGGGGATGGCCTTGATCAGCGCGTCGAGCAGGGAATGGCCCTGGCCAAAGGCCCCCCGGAAAAGCATGAACAGGCCCCCCAGGGCGGGCTTTCCGGCCAAAATGAGCATCAGCGCGCACAGGCCAAGGGACAGGGCCAGGGCGCACAGGTAGACCACCGGTGCGCCCCAGCCCATAGGTTCCTCGCGCTTGTGAACGGTCAGGGCCATACTCCCTTTTGCTTACTGCACGCTGCCGACGACGCCGTCCACGAACCAGGTCATGCCGAGCAGCTCCTTGTCCTCGGCCTTGACCCCGTCGGGGATCTTGACCTTGCCGCCCTGGTCCTTGATGGGGCCGACAAAGACCTTGTCGTTGCCCTTCACGAACTCCGCCTTCTGGGCCAGCACCTTGTCGGCAACGGCCTTGGGCACCATGGGGCCAAAGGGCGCGATGTCCACGATGCCCTTGTCCATGCCCCACCAGATGACCCGGTTGCCCGTCCAGGTGCCCGCGCGCACTTCCTTGACGATGGCCTCGTACAGCGGCGCCCAGTTCCACACGGCCGCGGTCAGATGCGCCTTGGGCGCGAAGACGGCCATGTCGGAGTTGTAGCCGATGGAGTACTTGCCGCGCTGCTGGGCGGCCTCCTGCGGGCCGGGGGAATCCTGGTGCTGGGCGATGACGTCGGCGTTCACGTCCAGCAGGCTGATGGCGGCGTCCTTCTCCAGGGCCGGGTCGAACCAGGTCTTGGTCCAGACCACGCGCACCTGGGCCTTGGGGTTCACGCTGCGCACGCCCAGGGTGAAGGCGTTGATGCCACGGATGACCTCCGGGATAGGGAAGGCCGCCACGTAGCCGATGATGTTGCTCTTGGTCATCAGGCCGGCCACCATGCCGGTCAGGTAGCGGGCCTGGTAGATGCGGCCGAAATAGTTGCTCACGTTCTCAGCGGACTTGAAGCCCGAGCAGTGCATGAACTTGACCTTGGGGAAGTCCTTGGCCACCTTCATGGTCGGGTCCATGAACCCGAAGCTGGTGGTGAAGATCAGGTCATAGCCGCTTCTGGCCATGTTCTCGATGACGCGCTCGGCGTCCGTGCCGTCCTTCACGGCCTCGGCAAAGGAGGTCTTGACGTCCGGCAGCTTCTCGATGGCCTTGCGGCCCTGGTCGTGAGCCCAGGAGTAGCCCGCCTCGCCCACGGGCGAGGTGTAGACGAAGCCGATCTTGAGCTCGCCGGTCTTGGGGCCGCCTTCTGCCGAGGGGGCAACCTTTTCCGGGGCTTTTTCCGAGGCCTTTTCGCAGCCCGCCAGAACAAGGGCCAGGCCCAGGGCCAGGGTCAGCGCAAGAGCGCCAAAGGTCCGAATACGCTGTTTCATGAAGTCCTCCATTCAGGCGTGCCCCGGAAGCGGCCGGGGCGGCCGGATGCTGTGCATGAGCCTCAGGCCCGCCGGTCTGGCGGACCGTAGTGTCCGGACGGGAGCCCTGCGCGGGCCCTGGTCCTTGCTCTTGGCGCTGGGCGGCACAAACTGCACGCCCGCGTCTCAGGGGAATGCTCTCCAGGTGTCCGGGCTGACCCCGGTGATGCGCGTGCCCACCAGGGGCGGCCCCTCGGGCTTGGCCCCAGGCTTGTCTAAGACCGTGACACAATGAGCGCCCTGCATAAGCCGCCAGGACAGAACCCGGCAGTCGCGGTGCAGTTGCTCCCGGGAAACGGGAAAAACCGTGTCGTGCGGATGATGCTCCACCGACGCCCCTTCTTGAAGGGCTGGATTATAGCCGAGAGCCTGGGCCGGAGCAAGTCCAAGCTTGGGGCGGAGCCGGTCAGTATGGCGGGAGTGGTTGGGGCGCTAGGCGCGGCGGCGCAAACGTTGCGCGCCGAAGAGGGCCGCGCCGTACACGCCGGAGTCCTCGTTGATGTTGAGCATGACCGGCAGCCCGGCCAGCAGGTCACTATGCGAGGGCGAGAGGCGGAACTCCTCCAGGAAGGCCGGGTGCTCCACGAACTGCGGGTTCTTGGCCGCCACCCCGCCGCACACGTAGACCCCGCCCAGGGCCAGCACGGCCAGGGCGTAGTTGCGGGCCGCCCGGGCGTAGAACCGCGCGAACCACTCCACCGTGTTCGGATAATTGGGCAGGCGCGGGGAAAGCACTGCCGGGGTCAGCACCTCGCCGGTCAAAAAGGCGTGCAGGCGCGAGAGCCCGGAGCCGGAGACCACGGCGTCGCCGTGGCAGTAAGCCAGATTGGTGACACGGCGGACATACTCGCCGTAGGCGTGCTCCTTGTCGCCCACAAAGGGGAAGGCCACATGCCCGGCCTCGGAAGGCACGGCCAGATGCCCGCCCCGGCCATCCGGCACCAGGGCGCAGTGGCCCAGCCCCGTGCCCGCGCCGATGACCGCCACGGTGCCGCCAGCGGTGACCTGGGCGTCGGAGCGGCTGGCCTGGAGCACACGGGCCTCGCGCACGGCCCGGCTGCGGCTGGCAAAGGCCTGGGCCGCGAAGTCGTTCAGGAGCGCGCCGCGCCCCAGCCCGACCTTGGTGATGTCGTACAGGTCGATGTTCCACTTGATGTTCGGCGGACGGCAGAAGCGGCCCTGCACCGGCCCGGGCACGGCCAGCACGGCCAGGTCGCAGGAGCCGGGGGCAAAGGGCCGCTGCTCGGAGAAGAGCAGCGTGAGAATGGCGGTCAGGGATTCGGATTCCTGCGTTGGCAACCGGGCGATGCTCAACAGGCGCGGCTCATCGGCCTCTCCGAGGAGCTCGAAGAACCCGAAGCGGCTGTAGGTGCCGCCGATGTCCGCCGCGAGAATCCTTTGCATGAGCCTCCATCCGGGTCTGTCAGCCCGCCGTCACTTGGGCGCCAATGCTGAGCGTTTGCTCACACATACCAGAGGCTGAGGCAAAAACAAAGGGGGGAGCCTGGCTCCCCCCGATTTTGCGTACTGCTTGGCTGCCCGGCTACACGGCGCGCGCCAGAGGCGACATGCGCAGCCGGCCGGGCGAGGGCATCTCCATGGGCTGGGGCATGGGCACGGCGTCGTTGAACGGCTTGGGCTCGGTGATCTCCCGGTGCTCCTGCGCCGCGCGCTCGCTGGCCGCGCGCGCCCTGGTGATGTACTTCTTGGTGATGGCCCGCAGAAGCTCGGTCTTGCCCACGCGCTCGTCCGGCGAGAGGAAACTGGTGAGCTTCTTTTCCAGGCGGTGCGAGTTCTGTTCCTTGGCGATGGCGATGATGCCTTCCATGATCAGCTTCTGGTTGAGCATCTCGGCATTGGTGTTGAAGCTGATGCTCTCGGCGATGGGCGCCAGGATGAGGTTACTGATGACCACGCCGTACAGGGTGGAGATGAAGGCCACGGGGATGCTCGCGAGCAGGGCCTGGGTGTCGTTGATGCCCGAGAGCATGCCGATGAGGCCGATGACGCTGCCGGCGACTCCAAAAGCCGGGGCGGCCTTGGCCATGGTCTGGAACACGCGCTCGCTCTGCTGGCGGCGGTCCTGGAAGAAGCTCATCTCGGTGTTCAGGAACTCGCGGATGTCGCGCTCCTTGTAGTTGTCCACCAGGAAGGCCACGGCCCCGCGCAAAAACTCGTCGCCAATCTTCTGACGGATGGCCTCCAGGGACAGCACGCCCTCCACCCGCGACTTCACCGAGAGTTCCAGCAGTACGCGCACAATGTCGTCCGGCGTGGGCTGGGTCTTGGTGTAGACGCTGCGGGCCAAAAGGAACGCCGTCCTGATGCGCTCGAAGGGGTAGCTCATGAACAGCGCGGCGCACAGCCCTGCCGCCACAATGAGGAAGGCGGCCAGATTCCAGTACAACAGCAGCCCGCCGCTCATCCAGAAACCGCCGATGAAGATGGCTGTGCACAGCACCACGCCCAGCATGTTCCGCTTGCTCATTTCTGTCCCCCTTAGATGTCTGTCAAGACGAGCACTTCCACCCGCCGGTTGCGCCTGGCCGCGTCCTGGTCCGAGGCCGGGGCCTCGGGCTGGAACGAGCCGCGCCCGGTGATGAGGAAGCGCTTGGCATCAAGTTTCGCCGTCCGGATGAAATATTCGGCCACGCTGGCCGCGCGCCGCGCCGAGAGCCCCAGGCTCTCCGCCTCGCCGCCGTCCTTGCCGCCCGCCTCGCCCTCGGCCGTGTGGCCCACCACGAGCACCGCGCCGCTGCTCACGCGCAGGATCTCGGCAATGCGCGCCAGATAGGGCGCGCTGTTCTGCGCAAGACTGTCCCCGCCAGGGGAAAAGAAGAGATCCCCGCGCAGGAACACGCGCACCTGCCGGTCGGTCTCGCGCACCACGGAGATGCCCAGGTTGTCCGACTGGTAATAGGTCTCGCGCACGGCCTGGCCGCGCACGTCCTGGAAGGCCTTGCCCCCGGTCACAGGATCATTCAGCTGGCCCAGAAAGGCCTGCATGGGATCGCTGGGAGCCTTGGTCTCGGCGGCCCTGGGCATCGGCGGCGCTGGCAACGGGCTCTGGTCCTGGTGCGAGCGGGTGTAGATGAACAGCACGGCGAAGACCACGAACATGATCATCATCAGGTCCGACCAGGGCACCGACCACTCGGCGAAATTTCCGCCAGCGGCCAGAATCCTGCTCCCGCCCGGACGATCTGCGTGCTGTCTGTCCCGTCTGCCCATGCGCACCTCACGTTGAACCCCGCCCCCGGGACATTCCAGGGGCCTGCGCCTAGTTCAAAGCAAATTGCCTGCCAAGTTTGCAACATGTCGCATTTACTACACTTAATGTTGAAATAGAAAACACCCCGAAGGGGGGCGCCAAAACTCCGGCGTTTCTTTTCGGCGCGCCCCGGGCTATGCTCGCGCTGGAGGTGATTCATGCGCATTCTGCTCACCGGGGCCAGCGGCTTTCTCGGCGGGATATTCTGCCGAGAACTGGCGCGCGAA
>Ga0154365_1027_pt1 | contig 12339 bp, 11 predicted proteins | sample RifGroA2_FD_115893 | JGI IMG/M metagenome (GOLD analysis project Ga0154365, IMG submission 115893) | Desulfovibrionales bacterium GWA2_65_9
GAGGTCAATGACGCCTTTGTGGAGCTGACAGGCTATTCCCGCGAGGAGATCATCGGCAAGAACGCGACACAGCTTGGCCTGTGGACCGATCTGGCCCATCGCAACGAGATGCGTGATCTGATGGCCGCGCACGGGGCCGTCCACAACTATGCCCTGACCGTGCAGCGCAAGGACGGAACCCAGCGGCACTGCCTGCTTTCCGGGCGGCGGCTGACCATCGGCGGGCGCGAGCTGCTCTATTCCTCCACCAAGGACATCACCGAACTGCGCGCCGCCGAACAGGCGCGCCGGGCCGGGGAAAACCGTTTGCGGATGCTGGTGGAGACCGCCTCCGAGGGCGTCTGGATCGTGGGCGCGGACGGGTTGGTCTCCTTTGTCAACGCGCGCATGTGCCAGCTCTTGGGAGTGCCGCAGGAGATGATCCTGGGCCGCAATCCGGCGGAATTCGGCATCCCGTCGACTCTGAACCCCGTGTGCCCCCTGCCCGAGGATGGTCGCAGGCCACCGCGCGATGTGCAGCTGACCCGGCCGGACGGCACGCAGTGCTGGGTCATCATGAATGGCACGCCGCTTCTGGCCGACGACGGAGCCTGCATCGGCGCCGTTGGCCTGTTCACGGACATCTCCGAGCGCAAGCAGATGGAGCAGGAGCTCGTCCAGGCCTGCACCCGCGCCGAGGCCGCCGACAAAGCCAAGAGCGAGTTTCTGGCCAACATGAGCCACGAGATCCGCACGCCCCTGAACGGCATGCTCGGCATGCTCCAGCTCATGCAGGCCGACAGCGCTGACACGGAACAGAGCAGCTACGTTAAAATGGCCGTGAACGCCGGCCACAGGCTGCTTTCCCTGCTCACCGACGTGCTCGACTTCTCCAAGATGAACAGCGGGCAGGTCCAGCTTCGGGTCGAGCCCTTCAGCATGTCCAGGCTCTTCGACTCCGTGGCGGCAATCTTCCACGTGGCTTGCGCGGCCAAAAAGTTGCAACTGTCCTTTCTGGTGCACCCGGACGTGCCCGAAACGCTTCTTGGCGATGAGGCGCGCCTAAGGCAGATCCTCTTCAACCTCGTGGGCAACGCGGTCAAGTTCACCAATTCCGGCCAGGTGCGTGTCGAGGCCTGGGCCAGGCCCAGCGAGAAGTTCGGGCCAGGCAAGGTGCGGCTGTACCTGACCGTGGCGGACACCGGCATCGGCATCCCGGATGACAAGATCAGCCATGTGTTCCACCGGTTCACCCAGGGCGACGGCACCTTCACGCGCGAGTACGAGGGCGCTGGCCTGGGCCTGGCCATCGTGAAGCGCATCGTAACCCTCATGCAGGGCGGCATCTCCGTGGACAGCGAGGTGGGCCGAGGGACGACCATGAACCTGCACGTGCTCCTTGATACTCCGCAGGCTTCGGCCCAGGCGCAGCCAGCCGGCGTCAAGGACGTGTCGGCCGAGACGGCGCGGCCCCTGCGCATCCTCCTGGCCGAGGACGACGCCACCAGCCAGCTGGCCATGCGGGTCATGCTGAAGCGCTTGGGGCATGAGGTGGTCGTGGTGGAGACGGGGAGCATGGCCGTGGAGGCCCTCAAGGCTGGCGACTTCGACTGCATCCTCATGGACATCCAGATGCCGGAGATGGACGGGGTGCAGGCCACGAAGCTTATCCGCACCTTGCCGGAGCTTACGCACAAGGCGCACATCCCCATCTTTGCGCTCACGGCCTACTCAATGAGCGGGGACCGCGAGAGGTTCATGGCCGCCGGCCTGGACGGGCACATGCCCAAGCCGGTGTCGCTGGCGGAGCTTGAGCGCATTCTGCGCCAGGTGGGCGGCCAAGCGGACCGCAGGAGCTAGCTGTTCTTCTGCCTGTGCGCCTGGGCGTACTGGGCCGGGCTGAGCCCGACTGCGCGTGCGAAGTGCCGGGTCATGTGGGCCTGGTCGCAGAAGCCGGACTGAAGCGCCGCCTCAATGAGGCTGGCCCCGCCGCGCAACAGCTCCTTGGCCCGGCGCAGGCGCAGGTGCGTCTGGAAGGCGTGGGGCGGCAGGCCGATGACGCGGGTGAAGGCCCGGTGCAGGGCGAACATGCCCACCCCGCAGGCTGCGGCCAGCCCGGCCAGGTCCACACCGGCCTCAAGGTTTTCCTCGATCAGCCGCCGCGCCTGGCCGACCACCTTTGAAACCTTGGCCATCTCGGACACCTTGGCCGTCCCGGTCAGGCCCGCGTCCTGCGGTTCCTGGCGAGACGGGGCGCAGCAGTGCCCGGCCAGGCGCTCAAGGCATTCCGCCAGGAGCGACTGCCGCTCCAGGAGGCCCGTTGGCGCGCTCAGGGCCTCGGCCAAGCGGACCAAAGCCTTGGCCAGGGCCGGGTCGTCCAGGCGCGGCGAGGCCTGGCGCCAGCTCGACAGTTCGGGCGGCAGGACCTCGGCGGTGATGCTCAGGGCCAGGTAGGAGCAGGCGGGGGTGTGCGGGCTTGATTCGGCGTCGGACTTGTCGTCGGATTCGTCGTTGAACTTGTCGTCGGAAGGGGCCTGCCCCTGGGGGGCTGAACCGGCGTCTGGTCTGGCTTTGCCGACGGGCTTGCTGCCCGGTTTGTCGTCGGAGTTGTCGTTGAACTTGGCGTTGGCTTTGGCGTCGGAATTGGCGTCGGGTTCGACTGGCGAGCAGGCGTGGGCCTGGCCCGGTGCGAGGACGAAGACCGCGCCCTGGGGCACCAGGGTCGGCTTGCCAGCTGTCTCGATGCGCCGCGTCCCGGCCGTGACCACGCCCAGGACCAGGGAGTCGTGGGCGTGGCGCGGTTGGCTGGCGTGCGAGGAACTGGCCAGGGCCAGGGTCACGCCGGGCAGTTCGGCCGGGCAGACGAGCCGGATGTTCCGGCCAGGAAACCGCCTAGAGCAGTGCGGGCGCGAATTTGGCAAGGATGTAGAGTGCTTCTCCATCGTGCCCGTCTTGTTTGGCATTGGCCCGCACGCTGTGCGCCACGCCCGCCGGGATGAGCCCGCAGACGCCGGGCTGGTAGATGGCCTCGCGGCCGTCCAGGGTGCACACGCCCGAGCCCTGCACCACCTCGTGCAGTTCCAGGCTGCCGTCGTGGGTGTGGGACGAAAGCTCGGCCCCGGCGTCGATGCGCACCAGATGCGCGCTCAAGGCTCCGTCCGTGTCCGCTGCTGTGAGGAGGTGCCTGAGGGCCACTCCGGCAAAGCGCGGGTGCGGGTTCCAGGGCCGGGTGGAAAGATCGCTGTCGCCGTCGGGCCGTGCCAAGCGGCCGGCCCCCACAAATCTGCTCGTGTCTGCGTTCATCGCTGTTCTCCTTGGGTTCAGGCGGGTTTGTGCCGCCTGATTGCCAGGGAGAGGCGCGTCTTGTCTTGGACGTTCTTGCAGAACCCAGCGTGCAGGGGCTAGGCGGCGGTGTGCTCCTTGTAGGCCTGCACCGTATTCTTCAGCAGCATGGCGATGGTCATGGGGCCGATGCCGCCGGGCACGGGCGTCATGGCGCTGGCCGTGGCGCAGAGATACTCGAAGTCGCAGTCGCCCACCAGGCCGTCCTCCACGCGGTTGATGCCCACATCCACCACAACGGCCCCGGGCTTGACCATGTCGCAGGTGACGAACTTGGGCTTGCCGATGGCCGCGAACACGAAGTCCGCGCGTCGGCACTGCTCGGGCAGGTCCGGAGTGCGCGAGTGGCACAGCGTCACCGTGGCGTCGCCGAAGCGGCCCGGCTGGGAGAGCATGATGGACAGCGGGCGGCCCACGATGTTGCTGCGGCCCACCACCACGGCGTGCTTGCCCTGGGTGGGCAGGTCGTAGCGCCGCAAGAGCTCGATGACCCCGGCCGGGGTGCACGGCGCAAAACCCGGCAGGCCCTGGGCCAGCCTGCCCATGTTCTGCGGGTGGAAGCCGTCCACGTCCTTGTCCGGGGCGATGCGCTCAAGCAAGGCGCGGCTGTCGAGGCCGCCCGGCACCGGCAGTTGCAGCAGGATGCCGTCCACGAGCACGTCGGCGTTGAGTTGCGCGACGAGGGCCTCGAGCTCGGCCTGGGTGGTGCTGGCGGGAAGCATGTGCGGGAACGAGGCGATGCCGACCTCGGCGCAGGCGCGTTCCTTGTTGCGCACGTAGACCTGAGAGGCCGGGTCCTGGCCCACCAGGATAACGGCCAAGCCTGGCGCGCGGCCTTGTGCTGCGGCGATTTCCGCCACCTCGACCTTGAGCTCCGTGCGGATGGACTGGGCGGTGGCTTTGCCGTCGAGCAGGATCATTGGGCCTCCTTGATTGCGTAGGGGGAATGCCGGACGCACGCAAGCGCCCGCGAGGCGGCAATCTAGGGCAAACCGGGGCCGTTGTCGAGGCGCGGGCAGGCTGCCTTTTCAGAAGGGCGGCAAAGCCGTCTATGCGATGAGCGGCATAGCCACCTATGCGAAGGGCGGCAAAGCTGTCATGTCAGAAGAGCGGCCACGCCGCTTGGTCAGCGGATGGTGACCTCCACGCGGCGGTTCTTGGGCTCGTGCGGGTTTTGGCTTTCGACCAGCGGGTTGGCCGAGCCGTGGGAGGTGACCTCAAAGGCCTCGGACGGCAGGCCGTCCTTGACCAGGATCTTGCGCACGGCCTCGGCCCGCCTGCGCGAAAGGTCGATGTTGTAGGCTTCGTCTCCGGCCTTGCTGGCGTGGCCGACCACGGCGATGTCGAGGGACTGGCGCTCCTTGGCCGTGCCCCGCACCTTGGGCAACAGGTCCTTGGACTCCGGCGTGAGCTGCACGCCGTCGCTCATGAAGTACAGGATGTAGCGCACCGGCTTGGTCGGCATGGCGCGCAGGGCCGGGCCAAAGAGTTGTTCCTGCTCCGTTGCGGAGAGGATCTCCGGCGGGCTGGGCGCGGCCTTTGGGGCAACGCGCGTGGCTGTGCCGGCCTGGGTCAGGGTTTGGCTGCCCTGCTCGTTGGAAACGACCACGGAGCCCACATGCCCGTCCGGGTCGGGCAGCAGCAGCACCACGTTTTTGTTCTTGCCGCAGGCGCTGAGCATCAGGACGGACAGCAGCACCACCACCACGAGGGAAATGAGACGGGCGGCGCGCATCTCAGTGTCCTCCTGGTGTTTCGGGAGTGTCTTCAACATTCACCAGGAAGTGCGTGCCCCGGATGCCGATGGTGGCCGTGGGGGTCAGGACCTGCACGGCGTCCGGCGAGAGCTTGGCGATCTCCCCGGTGATGCAGGCGGCGGAGCCCTTGCCCACACGCAGGATTGAGGCCAGAGCGCCCTTTTCCGGCGCGAACAGGAAGCGCTCCACCACGAGTCTGCTTCCCGGTCCCATCGACACGGTGGAGTTGTCGCGCATGATGAGCCCCAGGCTGCCAGCCGCATCCGTGGTCAGCACGTCTTTTTCGAAAATGCGCTCGCCGGGTTTCAGGGGCGCGGGCGCGGCCCCAACGCGGGCCACCTGGGCCTGGCCGGTGATGGATTTCACACTCCCGGCAATATTGTCGGCTTCAGCGGCCAGCGCAGAAGCAGCGGGAACGGACAAGAAGGCTGTCAGGGCAAGGACGCCGAGGATGGTACGCAGGGGGTGTTGGGGCATGGCTCTTCCTCCATGTTCCAACACCTACGTAATCGATCGGGCCCTGTCAACGCAGGGCGTCAACGTCTGAAAAGGTCCTCAGGGCAGGGCGGCGCCGAGCCACCAGCGCAGGAACTGCGGTCCGGCCAGGAGAAAGGCCACGGCCCCGGCACAGAGGAATGGGCCAAAGGGCAGGGCCGTGCGCAGGCCGTCGTCGCTCCCCTGCTGTGCTGAGCGTCTGGCGGCAACGAGCCCCACGGGCAGGGCCAGCACCGCCCCGGCGAAGAGCGTCAGCGGCACGGCGAGCGGGCCGAGCAGCGCGCCCACCAGGAGCATGAGCTTGGCGTCGCCCAGGCCCAGGCCGTCCTCGCCCCGGATGCGGCGGTAGGTCCAGGCCAGGAGCCACAGCCCGCCGCCGCCCGCCAGCGCACCCCAAAGCGCCGCCCGCCAGCCGATGCCCAGGGTGTGCGCGCGCGGCAAAAGCGTGGAGGCGAGCAGGGCCAGAGCCGCGCCCGGCAGGGTCAGCACATCGGGCAAAAGGAAGGTCTCCAGGTCGATGAGCGAGAGCACCAGGAGCAGCGTGCCGAAGCCCACGGCCACGAGCCAGTGCCAGGTCGGGCCGAACACGGAGGCTGCGGCCAGGGCGAAGCCCGCGCTGGCGAGCTCGGTGAGCGGGTAGCGCAGCGGAATTTTTGCTTCGCAGAAGCGGCAGCGCCCGCCCTGGAGCAGATAGCCCAGGAGCGGGATGTTCTCGCGCCAGGACAGGGTGTGGCCGCAGGCCGGGCAAAAGGACCGCGCCGGGCTGGTCACGCTGCCGCCCAAAGCCAGGCGGTAGGCGGCGCAGCTGGCGAAGCTGCCGAGGACCAGGCCGAGCACGGCGGCCAGGATCTGGAACAGGATGAAATCCACAGAGTTTGATCTCCCTTACAACCACGGTCTACGCTTGAAGATCAGGGCAAACTGCTGCATGATGCCGCAAGCCGTGCGACCTGCGCCGTTTTCGCTGCCTCTGGGCGGAGCTACCGCATTTCTCCCGGCCCCACAAGCGCCCCCACGTGAGGAGAACCGACCCATGATCCAATCCGCCCGCTTCATCCCGGACATGAGCGCCGATGAACTCGCCGCTGCCCAGCAGGATGGCCTGAAATGGACCGTGCACCACGCCTACCAGGGCAGCCCCTTCTACAAGCGCCGCCTGAACGAGGCGGGCATCCATCCCGGTGACATCAAGCACCTGTCCGACCTGACCAAGCTGCCCTTTACCACGGCCTACGACCTGCAGGCCGAATATCCCCTGCCGCTGCTCAGCGTGCCGGAGGAGCAGGTGGTGCGCATCCACGGCTCCAGCGGGACCACGGGCAAGCGGAAAATCCTCAGCTACACGCAAAAGGACATCGACGACTGGGCCAACATGTTCGCCCGCTGCTACGAGCTGGCGGGCCTGACCCCGCTCGACCGCGTGCAGATTTGTGTCGGGTATGGCCTGTGGACCGCCGGAGTCGGCTTCCAGCTCGGCTGCGAGCGCTTCGGGGCCATGGCCCTGCCCGTGGGACCGGGCATGCTCGACATCCAGCTGCAGATGCTCACCGACCTGGGCTCCACCTGCCTGTGCTCCACGGCGAGCATGGCGCTGCTCCTGGGCGAGGAAGTGGAGAAGCAGAACCTGCGCGACAAGATCAAGCTCAAACGTGCCATCTTCGGGGCCGAGGCGCACACCCTGCGCATGCGCCAGCGTTTCGAGGAGGCGCTGGGCGTGGAGCACAGTTTCGACATCTCCGGCATGACCGAGATCTACGGCCCCGGCGCGGGCATCGAGTGCGAGGCGCACCAGGGCATCCACTACTGGGGCGACATGTACATCCTGGAGCTCATCGACCCGGAGACGCTGCAGCCCGTGGCCCCGGGCGAGCTGGGCGAGATGGTCATCACCAGCCTGAAAAAAGAGGCCAGCCCGCTCATCCGCTACCGCACCCGCGACATGACCCGGCTCATCCCCGGAACCTGCCCCTGCGGCTGCGCCATGCCCCGGCACGAGCGCATCCAGGGCCGCAGCGACGACATGATCATCTTCCGGGGCGTGAACATCTACCCCGGCCAGGTGGCGGCCGTGCTGGAAAAGCACCCGCAGATGCTGAGCGAGTATCAGATTTCGCTCTCCCGTTCCGAGGGCCTGGACCACATGGTCGTGCGCGTTGAGCGCCGCGCCGAGACCCCGGAGGCCGAGACCGGCGCCCTGGCCAAGGCCATTGGCGAGGACATCAAGAACCATATCCTGGTCAGCGCCAAGGTGGAGATTCTGGCCCCCGGCACCCTGCCGCGCAGCTTCGCCAAGACCAAGCGTGTGCTGGACGAGCGGGAGAAGGACTGAACGCGAGCAGGACTAAACTAGAAAGTCTCTAGACTTTATCTAAACCCCAGGAGGATGCCATGCCGAGCCTTGACACCATAGCGGACCGGCACGTGGTCATCGACCGCCGCCAGGGGCATTACCTGTGCTTCCCGGACCTGTGCCTGACGGACGACGGGCGGCTCTTGTGCGTCTACGACGAGTTCGACCGCCACGTGGGCACGCGGCGCAGGCTGATGCTGCGCGAGAGCGCGGACCTGGGCCGCACCTGGGGGCCTGCGCGCATCCTGTGCTCCACGGAGTCGCACTGCCCGCGCATCAGCCGCCTGTCGAGCGGAGAAGAGGGCGGCCTGCTCATCATCGTCGACGACGCCGGGCCGCTCCTCTACTTCAGCGCCGACCAGGGCCGCAACTGGGTGCAGCAGCCGGGCGCGGGCCTGGGGCACGGCCTGCAGGACCGCATCCTGGAGCTGGACGGCCAGATGCTCTTCACCACCGGGCACCAGCACCGGGGCAGCCAGCCGCAGCCCCGCATCCGGCAGGCCCCCACGGAGCAGATGGCCTACCTCTCGCGCAACCAGGGCCGCAGCTGGGAGCCGTTTTCCGTCATCGCCAGCGAGAAATGCCTGGTGCTCTGCGAGGCCTCGGTGATCCGCCTGCCCCAGGAGCTGGTGGGCGGGCCGCCGCGCCTGCTGGCGCTCATGCGTGAGAACTCCTTTGTCGGCGAGCCCATGTACTACTGCCTCAGCGAGGACGGCGGGGCCACCTGGGGCGAGCCCAGGCCCACACCGCTCATCGGGCACCGGCCCACGCTGGGCTGGACGAGCAGCGGGCGGCTGCTGGTGACCTACCGCGATGTCGGGCCGGACCCCGGCACCAAGGCCTGGCTGGGCTCGCTGGACGATCTGTGTTCGGACTTCGAGGTCCACGGCCTGCACCCTGTGCCGGGCAATCCGCGCCTGACCAAGAACGGCCTGGTCATCAAGAACGAGTCCGGGCCGCCCTCGGCCACCAGTTCGCCGGTGCGCTACTCCCTGCGGCCGCTCACGGACCCGGCCTCGGCGCGGGCGGTGTTCGAGGCCGAGGTCAAGGTGGTCGCTGCGGACGTGAACGGCTGCGGCATCCGCCTGGGCCTCTGGTGGAAGCTGTACCCGGACTGCCTGGTGCCGGACATTGACGACGCCCTGCCCATCCCCTGGAAGCCGGGGCGTTTCCACACCGTGCGCATCGAGTACGAGCCCGGCCTGTGCCGCCTGTTCATTGACGGCCACGCGCGCGGAGAGTACCCGGTGGACCGCATGTCCGGCGAGACGCGGCCCATCCTGGTGGGGGCCGTGGTGCGCCGGGCCGACAACGCCTGCGAGGCTGTGTGGCGGCACATGTCGCTGGCCACCGAGGAGCCGACCGTAGGCCGCCACTATGCCTGGTCCTGGGACCACAAGAGCGGGCTTCTGCCCGACGAGCACACCCAGCGCCGCGTGCTGGAGCTCAAAAACGACCGCCAGGCCAGCCCGGCGGACTTCGGCTACTCCGGCTGGGTTGAACTGCCTGCCGACGAGAATGGCCCGCGCTTCATCTGCGCCTTTCACCACGGCGGCGGCGACGAGCCGGGCTACACCCCAGGCGAAAGCGCGCATGTGCTGGGCACAATGTTTTATGAGAGTGATTTCGGGGGGGAATAATCGTGGATTCCTGTTCCTGCGTCGACCTTTCAATGATTGAGGATTTGCCACCAGATACGTGGCAGGATCTTCAATCTCGTGTGGCGCGGATATTTAATGAAATTGGCCTAACTGCTGACGTCGATAAGAAGCTGACTACGCCAAGAGGTGAAGTTGAGATTGACGTTTACGCTATTGATCATGGAAGCGTGGATCAGATTAGGTATATTGTAGAGTGCAAGAATTGGAAGAATCCAGTATCTCAAAATATTGTGCACGCATTCACAACCGTCATGCATGAGTCAGGTGGGAATATTGGCTTTATTGTTTCGGCAAGAGGATTTCAAAAGGGTGCGACAGGTTACACAAAAAATACAAATATAATCTGCTTATCTTACGATGACTTTCAGCTTAGATATCTTGATGTTTGGTTGAGAAGATACTTCGCACCAGAAGTAGGAAAAGCGTTTGACAGCTTCGTTCAGTATGTTGAGCCAATCAATTGTAGGCGTGATCGACTAGTCGCAGAGCTCCCTCAGATAGCAAAGGAGCAATTCAATAACCTTTCAGAGCGCTACGCTTTGTTCGGCATTGGAATCGCCAGCCTTATATTTCCTTGCTATCTACTCAAGGAAGAATCCATGCGAACGAAGAATCTTCCTGCCATTAAAGACATGTTGTCAAAATTGTTGGGAGATGAGCCAATGTTTCATTCTCTAAGTTTTCGAGCTATGCAAACGGAACTAATTAAATTTGCTGGGAAAGCCACTTCTCAATTCAATGAGCTGTTTGGCAGGGATATATTCAAATAATGATCACCATCCCCATCATTACCCCTGGCTGGCCGGAGTACGAACTCATCGATTCCGGCGATTCCCGCAAGCTGGAACGCTTCGGGAAATACCTCATCGTGCGCCACGAGCCCAAGGCCTGGTGGCATCCGGCCCTGCCCGAGGCCGAGTGGGCCAAGGCCAACGCCAGCCAGGACGACGAGGGGCGGCTTACAACCCGCCAGGATGGGCAGGGCAAGTTGCCCAAGGCCTGGCCCCTGCGCCTGGACCTCCCTGGCGGCAAGCAGATCACCCTGGAAGCGCGGCTGTCCGAGACCTCCCGGCACATCGGCCTGTTCCCGGAGCAGGCCCCGCACTGGCGGCTCTTGGCCGAAATCGCCGGGCAATTCCCCAAGAAGGGTGAGGCCCCAAAACTCCTGAACCTCTTCGGCTACACCGGGGCCGCCAGCCTGGCCGCTCAGGCCAGCGGCTTCGCCGCCACCCACGTGGACGCATCAAAGCCGGCCATTGCCTGGGCCAAGCGCAACCAGGAGCTGTCGGGCCTGAGCAATCCTGACATGAAAGGGCACCCGGTGCGCTTCCTGCTCGACGACGTGGTCAAGTTCGTGCAGCGCGAGGTGCGGCGCGGCAACCGCTACCAGGCCATCCTGCTGGACCCGCCGTCCTTTGGCCGCGGCCCCAACCGCGAGGTCTGGAAGGTCGAGGGCATGGTCCGCGACCTGCTCGTGGACTGCCGGACCCTGCTGGCCGATGACGCGCGCCTGCTGCTGCTCACCATGTACAACATCGAGGCCTCGGCGCTGATGCTCGGCAACCTCATGCAGGACGTGCTGCGCGGCATGCCCGGCAGCATCCAGGTGGGCGAGCTGGCCGTGCCGCACACGGCAGCCGGGGCCGAGGCGCGCCTCCTGCCGCGCTCCATCTTCGCGCGCTGGCAGGCCTAGGCAGGAGTGAGAGGCAGGGGCTCCGCCCCCGCCCCCCGCCACAGTGGCCTTGCCCCCAACGTTGGACCATTTGAAGTGAGAACTTTCCAGCTTTCCGCCTCAGACCAGGCATGCCTCGTCTGAGGCGGAAGCCAACTCCACCGGGGTCTGGTTGCCGATGGAGCTGTGCGGGCGTAAGTCATTGTGCTCGTCCTTTGGCGCAAGACGTGGTTCCCAAGGGGAGCGCCCTGGCCTGAGGGGCAGGGTGGCCCGGCGCCATAGGAATACCGGCCGTCGTCTCTCTCGGGTCCCGCCAAGCAGGCCTGGGGCAAGGCCGTTGCCCCGGCTGCCCGACTGCCCAACTGCCCTGTCTGCCCAACTGCCCCGGCTGCCCAACTGCCCCGGCTGCCCAACTGTCTTGTCTGTCTGTTGATCCGAAACTACAGGAACCGCCGGAACACCTTCGCCAATGCCGCGCCATCCGCCGCCGTGGGCTGCACTGGCACCGGGGCCAGGATGCCCAGCCCCTCGCTGGCCTCGTGGAAGGCCTCCGCACCAAGGGCGCTGACCACGGCGATGTTGACCATGGCGTTGACCTGGATAAGTTCCCGCGCCAGTTCCAGCGGCGGGCCGCCGTTCAGGCCCTCGTCCAAGACCACGAAGGCCGGGGGAATGGTCTTCAGCGTGGCCTTGGCATTGACCCAGCCATTGGTGAAGCGCAACTGCGCCCCAGTGCCCTTGGCCAGGGCATCGGCAAAGTCAGAGAGTTCAGACGCGCGCCGGGTGACGATGAGGATGTGCATCGCTTCCTCCTGGACGGCGGGGGGGGCTACTTGCCGCCGCCGCAGGTGAACTCGGTGCTGAAGGCGGGCAGCGAGCCCATGAGGAAGGCCCGCACCGCGTGGCCCACGCTGGGCGCGTCCGAGCCGTGGAACACCTGCACGCCCACCTGCTGGAAGCCCATGAGCGGGCGCATGCCCATGCCCCCGGCGATGAGCACCTGGACGCCGTTGGTCGCCAGGTGGTTCACCGGGGCCATGCAGCCGCCCTGCTGGTGCGGCACGTTCGGCAGGGTGCGCACGT
>Ga0154365_1140_pt9 | contig 12295 bp, 8 predicted proteins | sample RifGroA2_FD_115893 | JGI IMG/M metagenome (GOLD analysis project Ga0154365, IMG submission 115893) | Desulfovibrionales bacterium GWA2_65_9
GGGCCTGCCATTGCATCGCATACCAAAGCCAATCCGAAACTTATGAGGACCGATGTTTCAGGCGGGCGAACAAGCTCCGGCAACGCATGGGCGGCGAGCCTGGGTGCCAAAACCATATACCAAAGCCCAAGTGGGTGCGCTGGGCTACCCATGCCCGCGTGGTGCAGGAGGTCGAGGAACTTGAGGGCAACGGGCTTCTGGCCGCTGTGGCACGTTTCCCCGGACTTCGGTGCTTGATCTGATGAGCACCTTCGCACATGGGCTGCTGCTTGGGAAAACTTGGGTTTTGCCGAGCACTACGCGCGCCCGCGCGCGATGTGGGCGGGAAAACATTCTCGAACAATACGCGCGCGAGGCATTGGCAGATGCAACAAAAGGCAACCTCCAAAGGCCGTACACCGTGACCCAGCGTGACCGGCCCGCCGGACAGTGGATAGTTTTGCGTACCTGTAAATAGAACCCAGACCATGCTTTGAAGGCCTTCCTCTAACCATCTCCGCTTCCTCACCTTCCCCCTAGCCAGGCAACGCGGCTTTCTGTAGAGTCCAGGCCGTACCCCGGCCAGGGCCGGGAACCTATCCCCAGCACACAGAAGGAAGCACATGCCGACCCTGCACTGGCTTACCCGCGAAACAGACCTCAAGCTTTCCGGCCTTGCGCCGTATCGGTTGCTGGAGGCCGTTGACGAGCATTCCCACGGCGACCCCACCACGGGCAACATGCTCATTCAGGGCGACAACCTGGACGCCCTCAAGGCCCTACTTCCCTATTACGCTGGCGCAGTGAAGTGCATTTTCATTGACCCGCCGTACAACACGAAGAGCGCATTTGAGCATTACGACGACAACCTTGAGCACACCAAGTGGCTGTCGTTGATTTACCCGCGCCTTGAGCTACTGCGGGAACTCCTGGCCGAAAATGGATCGATTTGGGTTTCCATTGATGACAACGAAGCTCACTACCTCAAAGTCATCATGGATGAGGTGTTTGGAAGAGTAAATTTTGTCGCAAATGCCTTATGGCAAAAACGCACCTCCCCCGATGCCAGGGCGACTATTAGTGACGCACACGACCACATCCTTGTGTATAGTAAAGGGTTTGAAAATATACGCGGCAAGCTAAACAAAATCGGTCTGACAGAAGAACAAAGAACGAAGTATAAAAATGTTGACAATGACCCTTCAGGACCGTGGGTCTCTACAGACTTTACCGCTCAAGGCTATCGGCCAAATCAAATGTATAAGATAACAACACCATCTGGACAAGAGTACCATCCACCAGATGGAAGGTGCTGGGCTAATGTTGAACATGTATTTTTGGAGTTGATTTCAACAAATAAGATATGGTTCGGCAAAGATGGATCTGCGAGGCCAAGGATAAAGAACTACTTGCGAGATGCTGAAGGCATTACTGCGTGGACATGGTGGAGTAATCAAGAAGTCGGGCACAATCAAGAATCGAAGAAAGAGATTAACGCTCTATTTGGTGCCCACGATGCTTTCGATACGCCAAAACCTGAAAGATTGTTGAAACGTATCATTGAGATAGCCACTAATCCAGGCGACCTCGTATTGGATTCCTTCCTCGGCTCCGGCACTACCGCCGCCGTGGCCCACAAAATGGGCCGCAGATACATTGGCATTGAAATGGGCGAACATGCCGTGACGCACTGCGCGCCGCGCTTGGTCAAGGTCATTGAAGGTGAGCAAGGCGGCATATCCCAGGCCGTGAACTGGCAAGGCGGCGGCGGCTTCCGCTTCTACCGCCTGGGGGAGCCCATTTTCGATGATGACGGGAGCATTCGCCAGGGCATCAAGTTTGCCCAGCTTGGCGCGCACGTCTGGTTCTCCGAAACCAAGACGCCCTTGACCGGCACGCCGGATTCCCCGCTCTTGGGCATTCACAACGGCACGGCCTATTACCTGCTGTACAACGGCATTCTGAAAGACAAGAGCGTGGGCGGCGGCAACGTGCTCACCTCGAAAATATTGGAAGGCCTGCCCGCGCACGACGGCCCCAAGGTCATCTATGGGGAGCGCTGCCTCTTCAGCGCAAGCCGCCTGAAGGAAAAGCAGATTACCTTCAAACACACCCCCTATGACATTAAGGGCCGCTAGAGGAACGCACGCATGTTCACCCTGAAGGAATACCAGAAGCGCACCCTTGAGGCCCTGGAGACGTATCTCACCTCTGCCCGCGTCATCGGCCCCAAGGATGCCTTTGAACGCTTCGTGAAGGCCAACCCCACGGACACGCGCCCGCAGAGGTACGCGCACCGCTGGGACAGCCTCAAAGACGTGCCCTATGTGTGTCTGCGCCTGCCCACTGGAGGCGGCAAGACGCTCCTGGCCGCCCACAGTGTGAAAATCGCAGGCAGCGCCTTTATTGAGCGTGACTACCCGACCGTGCTTTGGCTGGTGCCAACCAACACCATCCGTCAACAGACCGTGGAAGCCCTGAAAGATAAGAGCCACCATTATTGCGAGGCCCTAGACGCGGCTTTCGGCCTGGACCGGGTGGCCGTGTACGACATTTCCGAGCTGGCCAACATCCGCCCCAAGGATTTTCAGGAAAAGGCCTGCGTCATTGTGGGCACCATGCAGACCCTTCGTGTGGCTGAAAGCAGCAAGGAGTTCCGTAAAGTCTACGGTCACAATGAAAACTTTGAGCCGCACTTTGCGGCCTTACCCAACACCGCGCCCGGACTGGACCGTGACGCAGACGGCCAGGTGCTCTTTTCCTTCGTGAACATCCTGCACCAGCTCAAGCCTCTGGTCATTGTGGACGAAGCGCACAAGAACGTGTCCGACCTTTCGGGCGAGATGATGCAGCGCATCAATCCGGCCTGCGTGATTGAGCTGACGGCCACGCCAGTGGAAAGCAATGTGCTTTTTCGCGTGTTCGCCTCGGAACTCAAGGCCGAAGAAATGGTCAAGCTGCCCTTCATGCTCACGGTTCACACAGATTGGGAGCAGGCAATCAACGGCGCGGTGCAGACCCGGAAAAAACTGGCTGAATTGACCCCACGCGACACGGAAACTACATCCGGCCCATAGTGCTTATCCAGGCGGAGAAGAGCAACCAGGAGCGCACTGTTGACGTGGTGAAGGCGCACCTCATGGACAATGAGGGCGTGGCAGCGGATGAAATCGCCATTGCCACGGGCGAGCAACGCGAGTTGGACAAGATCAACCTGTTCGACAAGACGTGCAAGATCAACTTCGTCATTACCATTGAAGCCCTGAAAGAGGGCTGGGATTGCTCCTTTGCCTATGTGTTCTGCTCCGTGGCCAATATCCGGTCCGCCACGGACGTGGAACAGCTTCTGGGGCGCGTCATGCGGATGCCATACGCCAAGCGCCGGGCTATTCCTGATTTAAACAACGCCTATGCCCACGTCATTTCCCAGTCATTCATGGACGCGGCGGAAGGGATGTACTCCCGGCTCTTGAACATGGGCTTTGATGAGCAGGAAGCCGCAGACAACGTGCAGGAAGTGGCAATCCCCCTGCCGGGCGTTGACCTCACCAGCCTGCCCCTCATGCGGGTAGGGGCAAGCCCGACCCCGCCGCCCCCGTTGACCATGACCCTGCCCAAGGCCCCGGACCTGGACGCCGTGGCGGACGAAGCCCGGCAATACGTGTCCGTGACGAAGAACGCAGACGGCACTGTTCAAGTCGTGTGCGCAGGCATTGTGCCTGCCGAGATAGAGGCGGCAATCATCGCGGCGGCACCAAAACAGGAAGATGAGATTCGCAGCAAGGTTGCGGTCCACCGGGCGCGTGTGCGCGCCTCTCTTCCGCCAACGCCTTCACAACAGGGCAAGCGCTTCGCCGTGCCCCAGCTCATGCTTGAGTTTGGAGGTTCACTTGAGCTGCCCGAACAAGAGACAATCCTCTTTGCAACGGACTGGAGCCCGCTTAAGCACACCGTAAGCATGGAGCCAGGCGAATTCGATTATGACGAAACCGCCCACACCTTCCGGTTCGACCTGGACGGGGAGAAGATGCGCTATGAGCTGGCGGATGCTCAAGTGCAACTCTCTTTGCTGGCCACGGCAACCGAGTGGACGGAGCTTGAGCTTGCACGCTGGCTGAATCGCCAGTGTCAAAATCAAGAAATCAAACATGAGGTCATGTTAGAGTTCTGCCGCCGCTGCGTAAAATCGCTTCTGGACCGTGGCTCAATCCCGCTGCCCACGCTTTGCCGGGCCAAGTACGGGCTTGCGGCGGCCCTGAAGGCCAAGCTCATTCGCCTGCGTGAAAAGGGCTTGAGGGACGGCTATCAGCTCTTGCTCTTTGCGCCGGACGCCAAGGTGCAGACGAGTTTCGATTACAGCCATGAATTCCCTGCGTCTGGCTATGCGGAAGGCATCCCGGCCTGTAACAGCACCTACCGATTCAAAAAGCACTTCTACCCGCAGGTCCGAGGCTTAGAACCTCGGGGCGAAGAATACGAATGTGCTATTGCCCTAGACATGACACCACAAGTGGAATGGTGGGTACGCAATGTGGACCGCCAGAAGGGCTCATTTGGGCTGCTGACCTCAAAGGACAAGTTCTACCCGGACTTTGTGGCCAAGCTTAAGGACGGGCGAATTCTCGTGGTGGAGTACAAGGGCCAGCACCTTGCCAGTGGCGATGACGCCAGGGAAAAGGAGAACATCGGCGCGCTCTGGGAAGCCAAGAGCGGCGGCAAGGCCCTGTTCCTCATGGCCGTGAAGGTTGATGACCAGGGGCGGGACGTGCAACGGCAGATTCAGGCGAAGATTGCAGGGAAGGCGTAGTAACAAGCGAGAGCCAGCCTATGGCCTTCAGTGAATTTGAGCAGAAGCGGTGCGAGAAGCTGCTGAAAGATTTCTGCGAACAGCAGGGACCAGGGCCGCATATCCGGGCCAAGCTGCGCTGGGACTTCAGCATTGCGGGCCAAAGCGTGGAGCTTCTGGAGACGCGGCCACGCTGGAACAATCCGAGCGAGTATTCTTCGCTTGGCTTCGCCAAGGCTACCTACGTCAAGGGCACCAAGGAATGGAAGGTCTATTGGATGCGCGCCGATTTGAAATGGCACCGCTACTGGCCTTGCCCCAGCGTCAAGACGCTTGAAAAGTTCCTTGAACTGGTGGACCGCGACGAAGAGGCGGCTTTCAAGGGGTAGGTGGAGAAGGCGAGAGCCAACCGAGCGTGCGGCAGGGACGATTTTGGCAGCGCCTCGCTTGCGAACTCAGCCCTGCACCAACTCCAGCCGCACCTTGCACCCCACGGCGGAGGCGTAGCGCTGGAGCGTGTCCAGGCTCTTGACCTTCCCGGCCTCGATCTTGGCCACGGCAGGCTGGGAAATGCCCATCAGCGCCGCGACCTGGGCCTGAGTCTTCCCGGCGCGGACACGGGCGGCAATGGCCTGCCCAATGAGCGCGAACTCATCAGCCAGCGCGTCATACTCCTTCCGGTACTCTGGATTCTGCATGAGCTTCGCATGAACCTGCTCAAGGGGAATGCCCTTCTTCATCGTGATACCTCCCACCTCGCCCAGGCAAGCTTGATTTCCGCCTGTGGGGTCTTCTGCGTCTTCTTCATAAAAGCCCGGAGAATAACCAGCGCGCGGCCAGTGTCCAGCACATAGAGGCACCGGGCGATGCCGTCACGGCCCGAGGCGCGAAGCTCCCAGAGCTTGCCGTCCACCGGACGCGCCAGAGGCATCATAAGCGCTGCTGGGCCGTGGACCTTGAAGAGAAACATGGTCCGGGTCAACTTCGACTGCACGTCGGCGGGCAGCTCACAGAACTCGGCTTCGGCGTGTTCGCAGAAAATGACGGACCACTTGCTCATGGGGAAAAATAACCGTATGGTTATTGTCTGTCAATGGGGTGGACCGGGCCAGATTGGCAGACGCTTCGGAATATATGAGGGATGAAAAAGGGGCAGTCTCGAAAATATTGGTATCACTTTTGGTATCACGCAAAAACACACATTCGCATGAACCTTTGCGGCTCTAATGACATCTGGAAAGATTCGAGTGACTCCGCCTCGTCCAGCATAGTCCTAACCATCAAGAATTTCAGAAAGAAACCCCGGAAAGAGCGTCCGGGGTTTTTCTTTTGGCGTCCTTTGACATCCTGGGGCAACTTGGGGCGACTATGGGGGCAACAGCGCAGGCCACCTCCAAATACAGCCAGGAGTTGCCCCGTGCCGCGAACAAACACGGAGATGAGAAACACTAAGCCGGGTCAGAAGCCCAAGCGCCTAGTTGACGGTGGGGGCTCGACCTTGAAGTTGCACCAGCCGGGGCCAAGGAACGGCGTCTGCCACTTGGCGTCTACCCGGACGTTTCACTGGCCCAGGCCAGGGAACGGCGAGACGAGGCCCGGCGGTTGCTAAGGGTACAAAACATGTTTTCAGGCACCTCTGGAATGCAACAGGACTCGCAACAACGTTCAAACTCCTTACATCAATTCGCCGACCATCGAGGCAAAACAGTCCGAAACGGGACACTCCAAATCCAGGAAGGATGTCAACTTTGCTTCTAGGCAAAACAACTTGCCGAACAAGTTGACCATATCTTGACCATGGTATAGTTATGGGAGTAACCTTCAAAGGCTGGCAAAGACCCTTCAGCTTCCCCTGTGTCCGGGAGAACGTTAAATATCTGGCGGACGACATGCCTGAATCGTCTCGAAACCCCGCTGTCAGGCTGATCTTGGCGCTGCTCATCCCCCTCGCAGCTTTCGCTGTGCAGTGGGTCTTCTGGGGCGCCATCCAGCCCTATGTCTGGTTCCTGTTTTTTCCTGCCGTTTTCTTCAGCTCCCGCATCGGCGGCATGCTGGGCGGACTGCTGGCCACAATCCTCAGCGCCGCTATCGTCACCTACTATTTCATCCCTCCCCAGTTCACCTTCGCCAAGGCGCTTCCCATCCACACCGTCTCCGTTGTGTTGTTTCTGGGCATGGGCGTGCTCTTCTGCTTCTCCCACGAACGGCTGCGCAAGGCCAACGAGCGCGTTACACTGCTGCTGGAGCATACCCAAGAGCTGGACAAGCTCAAGACCGAGTTTTTTGCCAACGTCAGCCATGAACTGCGCACTCCGCTCACACTTATCCTTGGTCCGGTGATGCGTCGGCTGAGCAAACCCGGCCTTTCGGACGAAGACCGCCGCGAACTGGAGCTCATCGAGCGCAACGCGCGGCTTCTGTACCGCCATGTCACAGACTTGCTCGACGCCTCGCGGATGGAAGCCGGTCAAATGAGCATGCGCTACGCCCAGGTCGACCTTGCCGAGATCACCCGCATCGCCGCGTCCCACTTCGAAAGCCTCGCCCATGAGCGGGGCATCCGCTATGTTGTCCCGTCCGATACGCCCATCCCCATTCAGGCGGACCCGGAAAAGATCCAGCGGGTGTTGGTGAACCTGATCTCCAACGCGTTCAAATTCACGCCGCCCAATGGGGCAATTTTCGTGACCGCAGGGCAACAAGATGGAAAGGCCATCGTCACCGTGCAGGACAACGGTCCTGGCATCCCGGAAGCCATGCGCGAGAAGGTCTTCGAGCGTTTCCGTCAGGTCGAGGGCGGGGCGCAGCGGTCCCACGGGGGGACCGGACTAGGGCTCTCCATCGTCAAGGAGTTCATCGAGCTGCACCGGGGGGACGTGACGCTCCACGAGGCGCCGGACAGAGGCGCTCTGTTCACCGTGACACTGCCCCTGCGCGCGCCGGCGGGGGTGGCCATTGCCGCCACGTCCGGGCCAATGGACAACACCCTGGCCCTCCAGGCCGGGGAGGAGCTCGCTGTCCACGCCACGCAGGCCGTCGCGGAAGGGCAATGCGAGGCCCAGGCGGCCCTGATCCTGGTGGTTGAGGACAACCCCGACATGCGTGAATACGTGCGCAGCATCCTGGGGCGGCACCATCGCGTGGTCACCGCAGCCGATGGTCTCGAAGGGCTGGAGCGGATCAAGGCCGAGGCCCCGGACCTTATCATCTGCGACATCATGATGCCCAGGATGAGCGGTGAGCAGATGGTGGAGACGTTGCGCAGCAACAACGCCTATGATGACATCCCCGTCATCATCCTCACGGCCAAGTCCGACAGCGCCCTGCGCGTGCGCATGCTGGAACATCAAGTCCAAGGCTACCTCGAAAAACCGTTCCTGGCCGATGAGCTGCTCGCACGCGTCGAAGGCCTCCTGGCTGGAAGCTCCCGGCACAAGTCCCAGCTGCGTGAACGGGAACGGCGCTTTGAGGCCACCTTTGAACAGGCTGCGGTGGGCATCGCCCATCTAGCCTTGGATGGCCGCTGGCTCCGCGTCAACCGCAAGCTCTGTGAGATCGTTGGCTACAGTGCGGAGGAACTGGCGCAACGGAAGTTCCAGGACATCACGCACCCGGATGACCTGAAAAACGACCTCGACTTGCTGGCCCAGACGATCTCTGGAAAACGCAACTCCTACGAGAAGGAGAAGCGCTACATCACCAAGTCCGGCGCGCCGGTCTGGATCCGGCTGACTATCGCACTCATTCGCGACGAGTTGGGCCAACCGGATTATTTCGTATCAGTGGTGCAGGACATCACCGACCGCAAGAAGTCGGAGGAGGCGCTAACCCAGAGCGAAGCCAAGTTCCGTACCGTGGCGGACCACACCTACGACTGGGAGTCCTGGCGCGACCCCGGCGGGAAGTACCTCTGGATATCCCCCTCCTGTGAACGCATCACCGGGTACTCCGCAGCGGAATTCATGGGCGATCCCGGCTTATTGGAGCGCATTCTGCACCCGGAGGACGCCGGGTTCTTTATGCAGCATCTCCGCGATAATGTGGCCCAGGCTTCAAGCGCCATCAGCAGCTTTGACTTCCGTATCATCAATCGGGCCGGACAGCTCGTTTGGCTCAACCACACGTGCACGAACACCCTGGGGCCGGACGGCGTCTCTTCGGGAAGACGCGCCAGTAACCGTGATATCACCTCCCGTAAGCTGGTCGAACAGGAACTGTTGCGGGCCAAGGATGCGGCGGAGGCTGCCAACGTGGCCAAGAGCGAGTTTCTGGCCAACATGAGCCATGAGATACGCACCCCGCTGAACGGCGTGCTCGGCATGCTCCAAGTGCTCCGGATCGGCGCACGCCCGGAGGAGCAGAACGTCTACGCGGGGATGGCGTACGAGGCAGGGCAGAGACTGCTCAACCTGCTCAACAACATCCTGGATTTCTCCCGCCTGGAATCCGGAGGGGCCGAACTGACACGGAAGCCTTTCTCGGTGCGCACCCTGTTTGCTTCCGTGCAGAGCATCTTCCTGGAAACCTGTCGCGAGAAGGATCTCAAGCTGTCTGGCGCTGTTCACGGGAGCGTCCCGGAAACGGTTCTCGGAGACGAAGCGCGTCTCCAGCAAGTCCTGTTCAACCTCGTCGGCAATGCCATCAAATTTACCCCAGCCGGTTCTGTGCGGATGGAGGCCTGGGCGAAACCTTCCGGGCGCTTCAAGGACAAAATTTGGCTGTATATTTCCGTAGCCGACACGGGAATCGGCATCCCTGACGACAAGCAAACCCATGTCTTCCAGCGGTTCACGCAAACCGATGCCTCCTACACCAGACAATACCAGGGCGCAGGGTTGGGGCTTGCCATCGTCAAGCGTATCATGACGCTCATGAATGGAGGCATTGACGTTGACAGCGAGGTGGGAGTCGGCTCGACAGTCTACCTGCATCTGCTCCTCGATGTGGCCGCGCAGCCTGGAACTGGCGAAGAACACAAGCGGGGACAAACCTCTGCGGAGCAAAGCCCGTTGAGAATACTCCTCGTGGAAGACGAACCCATTGGCCAAATGGGGATACAGATTATGCTCAGGCGCATGGGGCACGAGGTCGTCACGGCGAACAATGGCCAAGAAGCCCTCGACATCTTCCGGCAAAGGGGCTTCGACTGCATCCTCATGGACATTCAGATGCCGGTATTGGACGGGGTCGAAGCGACACGAATCCTCCGCAGCTCACCGGAGTTCCGCCCCGTGTCGAGCATCCCCATCATCGCCCTGACCGCCTACGCCCTGAGCGGAGATCGCGAGAAGTTCCTGGATGCTGGAATGAACGAATACGTGACCAAACCGGTGCAGCTGGAGGAACTTCAAAAGGCGCTGGCTCGGGTGCGAGTAGGCGGATAAAGAGCCCTAAAGGCCCGGCAGAAGGCCGCCTGTGCCTCGTAACGCTGGCCCTGAGCTCTTGTGCCGCTTAGGTATTTTTGCTTCGGTTGAGAATCCGTAACGGGAGTTCTACCTAACCCGTATGCGCGCGAGGAACTGAAGCAACAAACGGCAACATCAACCGTGACCGAGCGTGACCAGGTAAGCGGGGCAGGGAAGTGTTGCGGAGCGTGTAAATTGGGGGAGCCTCATACGCCTGGGGGCAACCTTGGGGGCAACAGAATTTTTCACATTCCTTAAAGCAGAGCCTTTCATGACGAGAGCTTTCAGATGTGAGTAACTCCGCCCATGATCCTCCAGCAAGGAACGAAACAGCAAGAATTTCAAAGAGAAACCCCGGAAAGAGCGTCCGGGGTTTTCTTTTTGCGCACGCGAAGTCCGTACAACAAACCGGAGAGCGAACAGGGCAACAGGTCTGCGGACAACTATTCGGCCGGGCAACCCGCACGAAATGACTTGGGCATCGCGCCTAAAGCCGCCGCAAGGTCACCGCTGGCTTGATTTCCGCCGTGAGCCTGCCAAGCGCCCAGGCTGCCAGTACACCGGACAGCACGGACAAGGCCATGGCGATGCCCGCAAGCCGCCAGGACACCGCCACGGGCAGGAGCATGGTCTGGGCCGCCTGGGTTTCGGCCTTGGCCATCGCCGGGAGCGGGTTCAGCTCCCAGGGGACAGCCATGGTGATGGACAGGTTGCCCAGGGCCAGCGCCCCCAGGAAGCCCAACGCCACGCCCAGCAACCCGCCCAGCAGGCACTGGACCAGGGCCTCGGCCAGGAGCTGGGTGCGCACGTCGCGCCCGGTCCAGCCCACGGTCTTGAGCACGCCGATTTCCGCCGTGCGCTCCACCAGGCTCGCGGTCATGGACTTGATGATGAGCAGCACGGCAGCGGCAAAGGCCACGCAGGAGACGATGAAGGCGAAGCGGCTGGACACCAGCGACACCCCGCCCATGAGTTCCAGGAAGGAATCCGAGCTGCCCACCACCGCCCCCGACACCTCGGCCACGATGCGGGCCTTGACCTGGTCCTGCAGGGCCGGGTCCGTGAGGCGCAGGGCCACCTGGTTTACTGCGCCCTCGGAAAAGCCGGACACGGCTTCAGCCAGCCCGCGCGCGTCGTCCAGGCGCAGGTAATAGTTGGCCGCCGCCACCTGCGCACCCTGCTTGATCTCCACCAGCCCGACGATGGTGAACGACTTGCCGCCAAGGTCGAGGGCCGACCCCAACCCAAGGTGGTTGAACTTGGCGTAGTGCTTCTCCGCCAGCGCCTCGCCCGCCTTCTCGGGCAAGCGACCCGAGGACAAATCGCGCGCCACCCTGCCCGGCCCGAGGTCCAGGCGGGTGAAGTCCAGGCCGAGCACGGTGCGGAAGCCGCCGGGCGTGAACTCCCAGAGCAGGAGCGATCCGGCAGTGGCGGCCACGCCGTCCAGGCGTTCCAACGTGGCCACGTCCTGGATCGGGATGAGCTGGTTTGAGAACGGGAGCTGCACCCCGCGCATGGAGATTGGGGCATGGCCCTGGTGATTCTTCTCCGCGCGCTGCACCATGAGGTCCGCGCCCAAGTTCTCGAAGGGGCGGCTGGCGGCTTTGCGGTAGCCGTCAGACACCGCATTGATGGCCACGAACAGGGCGATGCCCACCGCTATGCCCAGGACGTTGACCAGGGTGCGCTGCGGACGCCGCCGCAGCTCATTGACCACGTAGGACGTGTTCAGCATGGGCTACTTCCGGCCGGTGGCCTGGTTGAGCGCCTTGGCCAGCAGGTCCAGGTTCCACTTGCCCTGGAACATGGCCGGGCCGGAACCGCTGGGGAACCCGGTGAAGCTGACCTTGGTGCCTTCCACCTGGACCGTGTCCGCGCCGTTGATCCAGATGATGAGCGGGACATGGCTCTTGATGCCCTTGGCCGCCATGAACTTCTCGCCCTCGGCGCTCTCGAAGTCGTGCCAGGAGACCGTCACGCCGTCCTTGTACCGGGCGAAGAGGTCCGCCATCTTCTGGAGGGTCGGCTTGAGCGGCCCGTGGTTCATGTACAAAACGTCCACGCGCACGGGCTTGGCAGCGGCGGCAAACGAGATCGTGGCGGACGCGAAAAGGCCGAGGACCAG
>Ga0154365_1018_pt2 | contig 12247 bp, 11 predicted proteins | sample RifGroA2_FD_115893 | JGI IMG/M metagenome (GOLD analysis project Ga0154365, IMG submission 115893) | Desulfovibrionales bacterium GWA2_65_9
GCGCCCCCAGGGCCTGCTCGGCAAAAACGCGGAAGAGAAGGTGTAGCCCGTGGAAGACTTCGTCGCGCGCTACGGCTTCCTGTTCGTCGTCATTCTGCAGCAAGCCTTGTTGGGCTTGAGCCTCTATTTCCCGCTCATGACCGGCCAGCTCTCCCTGGCCAGCATCGGCTTCTATTCCCTGGGCGGCTACGTGGCCGCCATCATGGGCACGCACCCGGAGCTGGCCCCCCTGCGCGAGGCCCTGGGCTTTTTCATGTACCCGCTGGAGTGGCTCGTGGCGCTTGCGGCCTCAATGCTCCTCGGGCTTGCCCTGGGCTATCCGGCGCTCAGGCTGCGGGGCATCTACCTGGCCCTGGCCACCATCGCCTTTGTGCAGATTTTGGGCGTGGTCGTCCTGAACCTGCCCATCGCTGGCGGGGCCATTGGCATCTTCGGCATCCCCCAGCCCTTTGAGGACAGGCTGGCCTATGTCTGGTTCTTCGGGCCGCTGCTGGCGCTGACCGTGTTCTTCCTGTGGCGGCTGGAACGCTCCGGCACAGGGCGGCTGTTCTTCTCCATCCGCGAGGATGAGCTGGCTGCACGCGCCATGGGGGTCAACGTCACCGGCCGCAAGGTGCAGGCCTTTGTCCTCGGCTGCGCCCTGGCCGGGGTGGTGGGTGCCATGAGCGCGCCGCTTTTGAACACATGGAACGCGCGCCAGGGCACCTTTGACGCGGCCGTGGCCTGCCTGGCCTACGTGCTCATCGGCGGGGCGCGCTCCAAGTGGGGCGCGCTTCTGGGCGCGGCGCTGCTGGTGAGCCTGCCCGAAGTCCTGCGGCCGCTTAAGGACTCGCGCATGATCCTGAATGGCCTGGTCCTGGTGCTGGCCTGCGTCTACATGCCGCAAGGCATCGCCGGGCTTTTCGCCCGGAGGAAATCATGAGCGCCATTCTCGCAGTGCACGACCTTACCAAGGCCTTCGGCGGGCTCATGGCTGTCTCGGATGTGAGCTTCGAGGTGCAGGAAGGCGAGATCTTCGGCCTCATCGGCCCCAACGGCGCGGGCAAGACTACGCTCTTCAACATGCTCACGGGCCTGACCAGGCCCACGGCGGGAACGGTCCGGTTCCTCGGCCAGGACATCTCCCGCAAAGCCCCTGCCGCCATTGCCCGCCTGGGCATGGCCCGGACCTTCCAGAACATCCGGCTGTTCGGCGGCATGAGCGTGCTGGACAACGTGCGGGTGCCCAGGCACGCCCTGGACAAGGTGAGCCTCTGGGGCGGCGTGTTCGGCACGGCCCGGTCGAGGAGGCTTGAGCGCGAGACCCTGGCGAGCGCGCGCGAACTGGTGGCCCTGGTGGGCCTGGGCGACCGGATGGACGCTCCCGCCGCCAGCCTGCCCTATGGCGCGCGCAGACGCCTGGAGATCGCCCGCGCGCTGGCCCTGGCCCCAAAGATCCTTTTGCTGGACGAGCCCGCTGCCGGCATGAACCAGGCGGAAAAAGAGGACCTTTCCAGCTTCATCCGGGACATCCGGGACCGTTTCGGCCTGACCGTGCTGCTCATCGAACACAACGTGCCCATGGTCATGGGCCTGTGCCGGTCGGTGGCGGTTTTGAACTTCGGCCAGCTCATCGCCCAGGGCGCGCCCGAAGCGATCCAGGCCGACCCGGCCGTCATCGAAGCCTATCTGGGAGTGGCCGCCGATGCTTGAGCTCAGCGCCGTCACCCTGGCCTACGGGCCGGTCCTGGCCGTTTCCGAAGCCACCCTGCGCATCGGCCAGGGCGAGATCGTCACCCTCATCGGGTCCAACGGGGCGGGCAAGACCACCATCCTGCGCGCCGTGTCGGGCCTGCTGGCACCGAAGTCCGGCGCCATCACCTTCCAGGGGCGGAATCTGGGCAGGCTCTCCCCGGACAAGATCGTGCGCCTAGGGTTGGCCCACTGCCCCGAGGGGCGGCAGGTGCTGGCAAGCCTAAGCGTGCGGGACAACCTGGAGCTGGGGGCCTACATCCGCTCCGACACGGCCGGCATCCGCCAGGACATGGAGTTGGTCTTCGACCTCTTCCCGCGCCTGCGGGAGCGGGCCGCGCAGTTGGCGGGAACCCTCTCCGGCGGCGAGCAGCAGATGCTGGCCATCGGCAGAGCGCTCATGTGCCGGCCGAAGCTCTTGCTCCTGGACGAGCCGAGCCTGGGGCTTGCGCCCATCATCGCCCAGGGAATCTTCAACATCATCACCAACCTGAACGCTCAGGGCGTGACCATCCTGCTGGTGGAGCAGAACGCCCACATGGCCATGAAGATCGCCCACCGGGCCTATGTGCTGGAGGCCGGGCAGATCGTGGCCCAAGGCCAGGCCAAGGATTTGGCAGGCGACGAGCGGGTGAAAAAGGCCTACCTGGGCTAGGGTCTGTTTCAAAAGCGTCTTTTGCCCCCTGGACGTTGTCTGGAAGTCGGCGTGAGCCGATTTTGGTCCAGGGCTGTACCGCATGAGTACACCCCCTGGCCCCAAAATAGGCTCTCTCCTCGCCAGGGAACAAAATCCATCATTTGGAAACAGACCCTAGTCCACTCCTTCTGGAAAAACGATGGGGGCATGCGGCTGTACAGGCGTCGGCAGAAGGCAACGGCGCCAGGCCATGCCCCCGCACCGCAGACAAGGGCGCCGCCCCGCGCCAGCCGGACAGGACGAAGCCGGCTTAGTGCTGGCAGCACAGCCTGCCGCATCTGCAGCACGCCAGTTGACGCTTGAATATCTCCCGATACAATGTATCATCAGGGCACCAATCAGAGGAGATACCCATGCGCCGGATAATCCCCCTTGTGCTCCTTGCCTGCCTGATCCTGCTCGCAGCCCAGCCCGCACTGGCTCAGCGCCGCGTGGCGCTCGTCATCGGCAACAGCATCCACGAGACCGTGCCCCTCAAGAATCCCGCCAACGACGCTCGCGCCATGGCCGCGACGCTCAAAGCCCTCGGCTTTGAGGTCATCCACCTGGAGAACGCCAGCCAGGCCGTGATGCTGGACGCCGTGAACACCCTGGGGCGGCAGCTCACCAAGGGCAGCGTCGGGCTGTTTTATTTTGCAGGCCATGGCGTCCAGTCCGCTGGCCACAACTACCTCATCCCGGTCAGTTCCGGCATCAACTCCGAGGCCGACCTGGAGTCCAGGGCCGTTGACGCCGGACTGGTGCTCGAGCGCATGGAGCAAGCGGGCAGCGACCTGAACATCGTCATCCTCGACGCCTGCCGCAACAACCCCTTTGCCAGGAAGTTCCGTTCCGCAGGGGGCGGCAAGGGCGGGCTGGCCGCCATGCAGGCCCCCAAGGGCTCGCTCATCGCCTTCGCCACCTCGCCAGGCTCCGTGGCCTCGGACGGGGCCGGGGAAAACGGGGTCTACACCAAGCACCTGCTCCAACACCTGCGCACCCCGGACCTGCAGGTGGAGCAGATGTTCAAGCGCGTCCGCAGCGGCGTGGTCGAAGAAACGCGCAGCCAGCAGTTGCCCTGGGAAACGACCTCCATCCAGGGCGACTTCGCCTTTGCGGGCGCTGCGGTTCCTGATGCGCCCATGGAGGAGCCCAAGGCCGTGCCCCAACCTGCCGAGCCCAAGGCCAAGCAGTCTCCCCTGCCCCGCTCCAGCGCCATCCAGGTGGAATTCGCCATGCTCCGCGAGAACGGCAAGAAGCCGCCCACGCCCGTGAAGACCGGCGACACCCTGAAGTCCGGCGACGCCTACTTCTTCCACGCCAAGACCAGCAAGGACTGCCATCTCTACCTCTTCCAGGTGGACTCGTCGGGCACGGTGTTCCGGCTGTTCCCCAACAGCGCGTACCACACCGGCGGCAATCCCATCCGGGGCAGGACGAGGATCACGCTGCCCAACGAGGGCGAGGTGTTCTACCTGGACCAGACCACGGGCAAGGAGGAGTTCTATTTCCTGGCCTCCCAGGAGCCCGTGTCGGCCTTGGAAGCTCTGGATGGCGGCACCGTGGACGGCATCATGCGCGCCGGGTTGACCCTGCGCGGACCGGCCGGGGTCAAGGCGGCGGCGGGCAAGGTCGCGGCCAGCGGCGGAGAGGCTTCGGCCCAGGTGCAGGAGTTCACCTTCAGCAACAGCTTCGTGCACGCTGTGACCGTCAACCACAGGTAGGTGGCAGCATGCGCTCGTCTGGCCCCCGTTCCCTGCGCTTTCTGCTCGCCTCCGCCCTGTTCGCCTCCACCCTGCTCGCCGCAGCGCTGTTTCCGGTGCCTGCGGCTCAGGCCCAGGCCCAGTCCCAGGAACGTATGGTGAGCAAGCAGGAGTTCATCGAAAAGCTGGGCAACAGCCAGCCCGCGCAGAGCCAGCCGCAAGGCATCCGGCTGCGCGGGCCGGGCGGGGTCAAATCCGGCGCTCAGACGGCCCAGGCGCCCAAGGAGATCGCCATCGCCATCCACTTCAAATACGACTCCACGGAATTGGCCGACGAGTTCTCCCGCGACCAGCTGCGCGAGGCGGGCGAGGCCTTCTCCTCCGATGAGCTGCGCGGTCTGGCCTTTGAGGTCGGCGGGCACACGGACGCCCTCGGCGCGGACGCCTACAACCTGGACCTGTCCGTGCGGCGCGCCCAGGCGGTCAAGGACGCCCTGTGCCGGGGCTCCCAGGTCGATTGCGGCAAGCTCCTGGTCAAGGGCTACGGAAAATCACAGCCCGTGGCCGGGAACGACGACGAGGCGGGCCGGGCGCTGAACCGGCGGGTGGTGTTCAAGAGGCTGGACTGAGGATCGGCCCGGAGTCCGGGTGGCTGGCGCGGAGCTGTGGCCCGGACCTCCAGACAATGATTTTCGGCGCTTAATAAGGCCCATTTTCCGTCGGGCACGATATGCGAAGGAGGACTTCCATGCGAAGGGCTCTGCTGCGGATCGCTCTATTGGCCATTGCCGTCATGAATTCCGCTTGCGCGGCGGGAATCTACCACGCCATCGCACCGGAGGGTGATGAGAACAATCTCAAGGCCCGCTATGAAGAGAACATCGCCCTCTTCGAGCCCCGGTTCGAGAACAACGCCCTGACCAACACGAACCTCATGTACCTCTGCGAGGCGTATTCCAAGACCAAGCGGTTCACGAGGCTCTCGTCCTGCCTCGACCGCATGGAAGAGCGCTACAACATGGGCGAGAAGACGTACTTCAATTTCGATCTCTACGATTTCGTGGTCCTCGGCCGGACCAAGGCCAAGATCGACCTGGGCGACTACGCAGGCGCGGCGGCATACAGCCAGGCCTACCTGGACCAGAAGAAGTCGGATCTCTCCCGCTACGCCCAAGTGCAGCTGCTGAGCTTCAACGGGCTGGCCAAGGCCTTGACCGGGGACGCGACGGGTGCGCGGGCAGTGGTGGAGCAGATGGAGAGCATCTACCTCGGCTATCCGTTCAACCTGCTCCAGCAGGACCGCGACGAGGGCGAGGCGAGAATTTACATGGCGCTCAACGACTACGCCAAGGCGTACGAGGTGATGCAGCGCGTGAGCGGATTTTCCGTGTTCACCATAGCCGTGGCCGAGACCGCCTTCGGCAGCACGGGTTGGTTCGTGTTCCGGGAGCTGCCGAACAAATTCATGAAGGCCAAGGCAGCCTACGCCATCGGACGGACGGAGGAGGCCAGGAAGAGCTACGACGAGTTGCTGGCCAATGAGCGGACCAGGGCTAACGGGGAAATCCTCTGGCAGCTGCTGTACGACCGCGGGCGCATGGCCGAGGCCGAGGGCAAGGGCGAGGTGGCCCTGCGCTTCTATCTGCAAAGCATCGAGGTGGTGGAGCAGCAACGCAAGTCCATCTCCTCGGAGACCTCCAAGATCGGCTTTGTGGGCAACAAGCAGGCCCTGTACACGGCCGTGGTGGACCTCCTGGTCCGCCAGGGGCAGTTTGGCAAGGCCTTCGAGTATGTGGAGCGCGCCAAGTCGCGCGCCCTGGTCGATCTCCTGGCCGAACGCCAGAACATCGTGCCCCAGAACCAGGCCAATACAGCGGCAACGCTCCAGCAGCTGGCCAGCCTGGAGCAGCGCTACAGGATATTGAGCCCAGGCGTGGAAGAACACAGAAGACTGCGCAGCGCCATGACCGACGCGGCCGGAGACCTCCGGCAAAAGGCCCCGGAACTGGCCTCGCTGGTGACGGTGGAAGCGCCCGCCGCCGCAGACATCCAGGCCCGGCTTGGAACGGACGAAACGCTGCTGGAGTTCTACGGCCAGGGCGACGACCTCTTCGTCTTCACCGTCACCCGCGACAGCACCACAGCGGCGAAGCTCAACGCCAAGGGCCTGGAGGACGAGGTGCGGGCCTTCCGCGACAGCCTGCGCGATGTGCGCGCCGATGCCCGCGCCGAGACCTGGAAGCCCCTGTCGCGCCAGCTGTACGACCGCCTCATCGCCCCTGTGGCAAACGCCCTGGCCAAGCCCAGGCTCATCATCGTGAGCCACGGCGCGCTGCACTACCTGCCCTGGGGCGCGCTCTTTGACGGCCAGCAGTTCCTGGTGGACCGGGTCACGCTGCACCAGCTGCCCTCGGCCAGCGTCATGCAGTTTTTGGCCGCGCGCAAGCCCGCCACGGCCAAGGACATGCTGCTTTTGGGCAACCCGGACCTGGGCCGACCGGACATGGACCTGCCCGGCGCCGAGGCCGAAGTCCGCGCCATCAAGGGCATCTGGCCCAACTCCACCATGCTCATGCGCAAAAGCGCCACCAAGGGCACGCTGCAAAAGGCCGGGCAGCTCTTCAAGGTCATCCATGTGGCGGCCCATGGAGAATTCCTGTCCGACCAGCCGCTGTCCTCACGCCTGCTGCTGGCCCCGGAGGGCGCGGACAACGGCCAGCTCACCGCTGGCGACCTCTACGGCATGCACCTCAACGCCGATCTGGTGACGCTCTCGGCCTGCGAGACAGGCATGGGCAAGGTGCTCTCGGGCGACGACGTGGTGGGTCTGACGCGCGGCTTCCTGTACGCCGGGTCAAACTCCATCGTGGCCAGCCTGTGGCCCGTGTCCGATGACGAGACCAAGTTCCTCATGACCAGCTTCTACACCAACCTGAAGCGGATGCCCAAGGCCAACGCCCTGCGCCAGGCCCAGCTGGAGACCAAGAAGAAGTACCCGCACCCGTTCTTCTGGTCCGCGTTCCAGTTGACCGGAATGGGCCGGTAGGCCAAGGAAGTCGGTAGGCCAAGGAAGTCGGCAGGCCAAGGGGGCCGCAGGCAGCTCTTGTCCGTGTTGCGTTGCCCGTTTACGTCCTTCACCTCGCGAACATGCGCGCAAGGTAGCCATCAACCGGGATGAGCGAGCCCAGCATGAGCACCACAGCGATCAGGATGTAGAGCACGTAGTGCTGGGTCAAGCCCTGCTGGAACTGGTGGAACCAGGCGAACCAGTGCTCGACCCGGCGTCCCAAGGGCACGAGCATCCTGTCGAGCACCACCTCATCCACATGGCTCTGCATCTTCGTCGGCTGCGGAAACAGGCCCTCGATGCGCGGCTCCTGCACGTGCGGCCGGAGCACCCAGCCGAACATCTCCACAATCATTTGCGCCAGCGACGAGGCCGTGTACTGCATGCGGCTGGTGGGTTGCGCATACCCGCAGTCCCAGGTGCCGGTCTGCGGCGCCTTGCTGGCGCGCCGGCATGCGGCCAGGCCCAGCAGCAAGGTGGCCGCAGCCAGGGCCACGGCCAGCACGCTGATGGTCTCCAGGGGCACGAGGCTGCCCAGGCCAGGGGCAGCCGCCCCAGACGCAGGGACAATGACCGCCATCACCGTGTCGAGCACCGGGACCACCAGCACAGGCGCCAGGCCGATGAACGCGCAGAGCAGGGCCAGCACGGCCATGGCCGCACGCATGGACAGGGCCGACTCATGGGCCTTGCCCGCAGCTGGAGTGCGGGGCTCGCCAAGAAACACCGCGCCGTAGACCTTGACGAAGCAGGCCACGGCCAGCGCGCCAATCATGGCCAGGACCGGCACGGCGAGCATGGCCGCCGAGGCGTCCACCCCGGCCACAGCCACGGTCCTGAACAGGCCCAGATACACGAACAGCTCGCTCACGAATCCGTTGAGCGGCGGCAGGCCGCAGATGGCCACCGCGCCGACCAGGAACATCCGCGCGGTCCAGGGCATGGTCTTGGACAGCCCGCCCAACTGGTCCAACTGCCGCGTGTGCGCGGCGTGATCCACCGAACCGGCGCAGAAGAACAGGAGCGACTTGAAGAAGCTGTGGTTCCAGACGTGCAGCAGGCAACCGGCCAGCCCCAGGACCACCCACTCCGCATGGCCTGTCGAACGCCCCAGCACGGCCAGGCCGAGGCCCATGAGGATAATGCCGATGTTCTCCACGCTGTGGTAGGCCAGAAGCCGTTTCAGGTCGTGCTGGCCGATGGCGAAGACAACCCCCAGAAGGCCGCTCACGGCGCCCAGGGTAAGGATCAGCCCGCCCCAGACCTCGGGGGGATTAGGCAGAAGCCACAGGAAGCGCACCAGACCATAGATGCCCATCTTGAGGACCACGCCCGAGAGCATGGCCGACACGTGGCTGGGCGCATTGGCATGCGCGCCGGGCAGCCAGAAGTGCAGCGGCATGATGCCCGCCTTGAGCCCGAAGCTGATCAAGGCCAGGAAGAACAGGGAGCTCTGCACGCCCAGGCCGAGGGTTCCCGCGGCCACCGGCAGGAGGGCGTAGGAGCCCGTGGCCCAGCGCCACAGGGCGAACAGGGCGAACAGCGTCAGCGTGCCGATGTGTGTGGCGAACAGGTAGATGAACCCGGCCCGGCGGGACTCCTCCCGGTTGTCCTCGGTGCTGACGAGCAAGAACCCGGACAGGGCCATGAACTCCCAGCCCAGCAGAAACGTCAGGGCATGCCTGCCGATGACCAGAAGCGACATGCCCGCGACCAGGAGCCCCCAGAACAGCTGGAGCTTGCGGGCGTTGCGCTGGTGGCGGTCCTGCGGCCAGTAGCCCAGGCCGTAGAGCGAACCGAGGGCGCCCACAAGGAAAATCGGCACGAGGAAGAATGCGCTCAAGGCGTCCAGACCCACGACGCCGTTGTCCACCGCAGGCCAGGGAAAGGCGGCCACAGACAGCCCTTCGGCCGCCTGGCCGGCCTGGTCAGCCTGGCCAGTCAGACAGGCCAGCGCCCCGGCCAGGCCCGCCAGGCCGGCCAAAGCCATGAGCCCGGCCGCGAAACGCTGGCCCAGGAGCGACGAACGCGGCAGAAAGAGCCCTGGCAGACCGCTTCCTGCGGCCAAGGCCATGGCGATGAGGACCAGGGTCAGCGACATGCGTTCCTCCCCTCCCGCGGTCTTGCGGGCCGCAGCGTGCTCCCTCGGGCGCTCATGCGCCCTGCCCGCCAGTCTGTCCGCCAGCCTGTCCGCCAGCCGGGGCAACGCACGGCGCGGCGAACACGGCCTCGGCGCGCGTCAACACCTCCAGCAGTTCAACACGCGGGGCCTGCCGCCCCAGGGCCGCCTTGACCTCCTTGTCCCGCAGCACAAGCCCCAGGCGCGAGAGCAGGTGCAGATGCGCCCGGATGGTCGGGGTGATGAGCAGAAACAGGGTGTGCACCGGCTGCCCGTCGATGGCCTGGAAATCTATGGGCTGCTTCAAAAAGCAGATGGTCACCGCGGGTTTCGTGATGTGCAGGATGACCGGGTTGCGCACGTGCGGAATGGCGATGCCCCCGCCGATGCCCGTGGAGCCCAGGGCCTCCCGCGCCAGGAGCACCTGGAACAGGAACTCGCGGTCCACCTCCTCCGGCAGGGTCAGCATGTCCAGAATGCCCCTGAGCACCGAGGTCTTGTCGCTGCCCTGGACCCCGTACAGCACATCCCCGGCCTGAAGCGCGTCGGCGAGGCTGAGCGATGCATTCCTTGGATGCTGAGCCTGCTCAAAGACGTCCGCAGCGATGTCCATCTGCCTGGAGGTGGCCCATTCCAGCAGCTCGGACCGATTGAACCGGTACTGATTGTCGATGTGGTAGGCCGGGATCACCCCGTCCTTGATCCACCCGTAGATCACATCCTCGGACACCCTGAAGAGCGTGGCGGCATCCTTGACTGACAACTGCATGTGTGGCCCCCGGAAACGGTTTCGCGTACAACTCTGGATGCTCAATACCCCTTGCGGCTCATCAGGAAAAGTTCAACCAGCGCTTCATGAAACGCCTCTGCCGGGCGCGCTCCCGGCTGCGGCCCGCGTTCATGTGACCCGGCCGAGCAGGCGCAGCAGCCCGTCGAGGATGGTCAGCGGGTGCGGCGGGCAGCCGGGAATGTACAGGTCCACCGGCAACAGCGCGCCTGCGCCGTCGCAGGCCTGGGCATGGCCGAGGTAGGGCCCGCCCGCGATGGCGCAGGCGCCCACGGCGATGACGATCTTGGGCTCCGGCACGGCAGCAAAGGTCTTCTTCAGGGCCAGCAGCATGTTCTGCGTCACCGGGCCGGTGATGAGCAGCCCGTCGGCGTGGCGCGGCGCGGCCACGAACTGGATGCTGAAGCGCCCCAGGTCCCAGCCCACGGTGCCGAGCACGTTCACGTCGGCCTCACAGGCGTTGCAGCCGCCGGCGCTCACCTGGCGCAGCTTGAGCGAGCGGCCGAACAGGCCAAGCAGCCGGGGCTCCAGGGCCTCGGCCAGGCGGACCTGGGGCAGGCCCGGCCCCAGGGACAGGTCTTCGCGGCGGCGCGTCGCCAGCCGGTGCTCCGGGGTGAAGGCCAGGGCTTTCGTCGGGCACAGGGCGGCGCAGTCCCCGCAGAACAGGCAGCGGCCCAGGTCGAGGCGCAGCCCGCCAGAGTTTCCGGCCAGTTGTCCGCCCAGTTGTCCGCCGAGTTGTCCGCCGAGTTCTCCGTCAACAAAGCTGATGGCCTTGGTGGGGCAGGATTCGGCGCACAGGCGGCAACCCTCCGGGCACTTGCCGGCGTCAATGACCGGGTGGCCGCGCAGGCGGTCCGGCAGCTCGGGCGGGGGGCCCGCCGGGTAGCGCATGGTGCGGTGGCCCTGCTGCAGCCGGGCTTGCAGGATCTTCAGCATCGTGCGTTCCCCCTCCGTGTCCGTCGCCCAGGCCCCGGCCTCATAAGTCAAACCCGCAGTAGGAAAGGTTGAAGCTCTTGTTGCACAGCGGAAAGTCGGAAATCTGCTGGCCGCGCAGGGCGTAGGCCAGGCCGCTCCAGTTGCGGAACGAGGCGTCCACGATCTTGTAGCGGCTGAACCGGCCCTCCTCGTCGGTGATGGCCACATGGCAGACCTCGCCGCGCCAGCCCTCGTTCAGGGTCACGACAAAACCCGCCGGGGCCAGGGGGCCATATGGCACCTGCCGCACCCCGGCAGGCATGGCCCGCAGCTGCTCCCGGACGAAACGCAGGGAATGGAGGATCTCCATCCAGCGCGTATACGCGCGGGCGAAAACGGCGCCCGTGCCGACCACAGCCATGGGGAGATGGACGAAACGGAAGAGCCCGCAGGGCTGGTCCTGCCGGATGTCCCGTTGCAGCCCCGAGGCGCGGGCCGCCGGGCCGACGATGCCCAGGTCGATGGCGGCCTGCCGGGAAAGCGGCCCGGTGCCCTCGAAACGGGCCATGACCGAGGGCGTGTCCCAGAGCAGGTTGATGGCCACGTGGGCATCCTTCTCGGCCAGGTCGAGCTGGTGCAAGAGCGCGTCGATGCGCGCGGTGTCGACGTCGAAGCCCACCCCGCCGGGCCGGATCATGCCGCGTCCGAAGCGGCTCCCGCACAGCATGGCCGTCATGGCATGCAATTTTGCTGCGCGACTCGCCCAGGTGACGCCGGACGCCAAGGGCGAAGTGGGTGAGTTCGCCTATACCCGCGACATGGCCCTGGCGTTGCTGCGCCTGCCCAAGACGGCCTCAGACGGCGAAGGCTTGTGCACGGAGAAGTCGTTTTCACCCGAATGGAATAAGCAGTATCGGCCTGCGAGCTGAGTGCTACCTGCGCCAGTCCTGTGCTAATTTGCTATCAAATTGGAAGCATTTGGCGCATGTTTCATAAGGACTAGGTGCCAATTTGGCATGTCATTTCCTTGAGGCCCAGGTGCTGCGTGGCTGATTTGTATCAGTACAACACCCGGCCCGAATGTGCGATGCTTGGCGTATGAGCACTGCACCTTCTGCCACACCGGGCTTTCTGCTGGCCCCCACACGTTTTCTGTTTTTCACCGGCAAGGGTGGGGTGGGCAAGACCTCGCTCTCCACCGCCGCCGCCATTGCGCTTGCCGATGCCGGCGAGCGCGTGCTGCTGGTCA
>Ga0154365_1165_pt6 | contig 12204 bp, 8 predicted proteins | sample RifGroA2_FD_115893 | JGI IMG/M metagenome (GOLD analysis project Ga0154365, IMG submission 115893) | Desulfovibrionales bacterium GWA2_65_9
CGGAGGTGACCGCCACAGACCTGCTGGTGCGCTTCGAGGTGGAGGACACGGGCATCGGTATTGCGTCGGAGAAGCTGAAGAACCTGTTCACCGCCTTCGAGCAGGTAGATGCCGGCACCGCGCGCCGCTTCGGAGGAACGGGCCTGGGGCTCGCCATCACCCGGCGGCTGGCCCGCCTTATGGGGGGGGGGGCCGGTGGGAAGAGCAAGCCCGGCAAGGGCAGCCGCTTCTGGTTCACCGCCCGGCTTGGCATCAGTAAGCGCAGTGTGAAGGAACTGTCCGAAGAGCCTCCGATCACTGGGCAGAGTCTCCGAAGCGTCCCAGGGGGGGCTCGCATCCTGCTTGCCGAAGACAACCAGATCAACCAGGAAATCGCGGTGGAACTCCTGATCGAGGGCGGGCTTAAGGTCGAGGTCGCCAACAATGGGTATGAGGCCATGGAGAAGGCGCGCCGCGGCGGCTTCGACCTGATCCTCATGGATATGCAGATGCCGGTCATGGACGGGCTGGAGGCGACGCGCGCCATCCGCGCATTGCCCGGCTGCGCGACACTGCCCATCGTGGCGATGACCGCCAACGTCTTTGACGTGGATCGCAAGAACTGCATGGATGCCGGCATGAACGATTTCGTCGCCAAGCCGGTCGATCCGCAGCAGTTGTTCCGCGTTCTGTCGCACTGGCTGCCCTCTGCGACAGTAACCATCCCCGCCGCCTCTGTCGGCGCACAGGCCCTTCCCGTCATTTTCGCGGCGATCCCAGGCCTGGATGCCGAGCAGGGCCTCAAGGTGCTGAACGGCAACCAGGCCACCTACGTGCGGCTGCTGCGCCACTTTGCCGCCGACCATGTCAGTGACATGGGCAAGCTGCGCCAATGCTTAGATGAGGGCGACAGGGGCACGGCCAGGCGCTTGGCCCATACGCTGAAGGGGACCTCAGGCAATCTGGGAGCCACCAGCCTCAGGCAGCTGGCCGCCGACCTGGAGACGGCGATCAAGGATGGTGGCGCCGCAGCGGAAGTGGAACGCTTGGCCAACGCTGTGGAGGCCGAGTTGCAGCGCATGACGACGGTGATCACCGAGGTCTTGCCGGAGCAGGCCGCCGCCCCATATGTGGGCGAGGTGGATTGGCCGGCAGTGCGGCAGGCGCTGGCTGAACTGGAACCGCTGCTGGTGAGAAGCAACATGCAGGCCAATCACATTGTCGAGGCCAACTCGGCGCTGTTCGAGGCGGCGCTGGGCTCCTTGGGCATTGAACTGCGTCGGCACACTGAGCGTTTCCTCTACCCGGAGGCCTTGGAGATTTTGAAGCGCGCGCGGCAGGAACACCCGGAACTTGCGGGATGAAATCGGCGTCAGAAGGAACGGATCGCATGAATACGTCCAAGAAGGATGAGACAGACCGGGCGACCATCCTGGTGGTGGACGACGACGTGGGAAACCTGGAAATCCTTGGCGGACTGCTCCAACAGCACTTTGATGTTTTGATCGCTCCCTCCGGAGAGCGGGCCTTGCAGATCGCCGCCTGCATTCCGAAACCGGACCTGATCCTGCTTGATGTGTTGATGCCTGGCATGGACGGCCATGAAGTGCTCGCCCGCCTGCGTGACGATCCAGCCACCAGCGCCATTCCGGTGATATTCGTCACCGGGCTCGATTCAGTCGAAGACGAGGAGCGCGGCCTGAAATCCGGTGCGATGGACTACATCGCCAAGCCCTACCGCCCCTCCATCATTTGCGCGCGCGTGAGGACACAGCTTGAACTCAAGCGCGCCCGCGATTGGTTGGCAGACCAGAACACCTATCTGGAAGCCGAGGTGGCACGACGGATGAAGGAAAATGAGCAGGCCCAGCTTCAGCTGCTGCAATCCGAGAAGCTGGCGGCCATGGGCCAGCTTGCCGCGGGCATCGCCCACGAGATCAATGCCCCCGCGCAGTATGTGAACAATAACGTCCAATTCCTCAAGGACGCCTTTGGGCATCTCCTGCCCCTGTGCGGCGAGCTGCGCCGCCTGCTGGAATCGGTCAAGACAGACGCCATTCCCTCGGAGGTCATTGAGGCCCTGGATGCGGCCATCGCCAAGCACGACATCGTCTATTACGAGGAAGAGGTGCCGGACGCGCTTGCCCAGACCCTTGAGGGGCTGGAGCGCATAGGCGCCATCGTGCGCTCCGTGAAGCAGTTCGCGCATCCAGGCTCCTTGAGCATGGCCGCGACGGACTTGAACGAGGCCATGCGCACCACGGCCCTGGTGAGCAAGAACGAATGGAAATACGTGGCTGAGTTGAAGACCGACTTCGACCCCAGCCTGCCGTTGGTGGACTGCATGATCAGCGAGATCAATCAGGTGGTGCTGAACTTGATCATCAACGCCGTGCACGCCATCTCCGAGGCAAAGGAAGTTGACCCGCAGCGGACTGGGCTCATCACCTTGAGCACTCGCGCAAATGGTTCCTGGGCCGAGATACGCGTTTCCGACACAGCGATGGGCATCCCGCCGGAAGTGCAACCGAGGGTATTCGATCCGTTCTTTACCACCAAGGCTGTCGGCAAAGGCACCGGCCAGGGGTTGGCCATCGCGCACCGTATCGTCGCGGAAAGGCACAAGGGGCAAATTTTCTTCGAAACCCAGCCCGGCCAAGGAACCACATTCATCATCCGGCTGCCCATCGCTCAACAGCACGATACGCAGTGAAGCGCAGGATGTCGGCTGGAACTGGAGGGTCGCCTGGGCATCGAGACCGGGGCCGTGCCGCTCAAGCCCAAGGCCGTACTGCTTACGCCCATTGCCTACCGGCAGCGGCGACTGGGGGGGCTGGTTCTGGCCTCCCCCTGTGCGATTTCCGCGCGTGAGCAATCCATTGTGGACCGGCTGGCCGTGCAGCTGGGCGTGACCCTGCATAACCTGAGGCAATTCGGGGAGATGAAGCTGCTCTCCGAACAGCTACGCGTGCACGGCGCGGAGATCCACATAACGGACAGGCAGCTCGAAGAGGCCGACCGCCTGCCTGTTGAAGCCCTCTCCGTTCTTGGTGGATGGCGCTGATGCCACTCGGTCCGGGGCTACTCGCCCTGGGCGCTCCAGCCTCCGCCCAAGGCCTTGTAGAGGGTCAGGATGTTGGTCTGCCGCCCGAGCCGGGCCGCGATGAATTCCTGCCGCGACGAGGCGTGGGAGCGCTGGGCGTCGAGCTTGGACAGGAAGCTGTCCACCCCGGCCTCGTAGCGCAGGGTGGAGAGCTCGAAGCTCTTGGCCGTAGCCGTGGTCAGGGAGGTCTGGGCCTCCACCTGGGTCGCCAGGGAAGCTCCCTGGGCCAGGGTGTCGGAGACCTCGCGGAAGGCCGTCTGCACGGCCTTTTCGTACTGCGCCACCAGAATGTCCCGGTCGGCCTCGGCGGCCTTGACCCCGGCGCTGATGGCCCCGGCGTGGAATATGGGCAGGGTGATCTGCGGGGCAAAGGACCACAGCCCCGAGCCGCCGGCAAACAGGCCGTTGACCGCAGTGCTGGCCGTGCCGACGGCCCCGGTGATGCTGATGGACGGGAAGTGCCGGGCCCGGGCCGCGCCGATGTTGGCGTTGGCGGCCTTGAGCTGGTGCTCGGCGGACAAGACATCGGGCCTGCGGGTCAGCACCTCGGAGGGCAGCCCGGCGGGCACGGGGAGTGTCGGGGCCACCTCGGCCAGGGACTGCGCGGGCATTTGTTCTGCCGCCAGTGGCTGGCCGGCCAGCAGGGCCAGCATGTTCTCGTCCGCCGTGACCTGGGCCTGATAGCGCGCCACCTGGACCCGGGCGGTGTCCACCGTGGTCTGGGCGCGGCTCAAGTCCAATTCGTTGGCCACGCCGAACTCGAAGCGGTTGCGGATGACCTCATGGGAGTCCCGCTCCGTGGCCAGGATCTCACGGGCCAGGGCCAGGTGCTCGCGGTCGGCCGCCAGGGTCAGGTAGGCCGTGGCCACCTCCGCCACCAGGCTCAGCTCCACGCTTTTACGCGAGACCTCCGTGGCCAGGAACTCCTCCAGGGCGGCGTCCTTGAGGCTCTGGACGCGGCCAAAGAGGTCCAGCTCAAAGGCGCTGAAACCCAGGCCCACGCTGTAGGTGCGGCTGGTGACGGCAACGGGCGTGCCGGCGAGCTTGGCCGGGGTACGGTGCATGTCCGCCCCGCTGGTGGCGTTGATCTTGGGCAGCAGGTCCGCGCGGCTTATCTGGTACTGGGCTTGGGCCTTCTCAATCTTCAGGGCGGCCACGCGCAGGTCGCGGTTGTTGGCCAGGGCCAGCTCAAGGAGCCGCTGCATGGGCTCGTCGGCCACCACCTGCCGCCAGTCGGCCAGGGTGGCGTTGCCCTGCGGGGCCTGGCCGGTTTTGCTGGCAGGCTGCCCGCTGGTCCAGTTCGCGGGCAACTGCGGGCTGGGGCGTTCATACTTGGGGGCCAGGGTGCAGCCGCCTGCAAGCAGGGCGAACACGGTCAGCCCGGCCAGGGCGGCCACGGCGGCAGGGTTGGGGACGCGGCGCATTATTTCACCTCAGGGGAATCGTTTTCAGCCGCGGGAACCAGGACCGGTTGCTCTGCTGCGGGCGGCTTCTTGCCGCGCAGGGCAAAGGAGTAGATGAGCACGAAGAACACCGGCACGAAGTAGATGCCCAGCACCGTGGCCGAGAGCATGCCGCCGATGACGCCGGTGCCGATGGCCTTCTGGCTGCCGGAGCCAGCCCCGGTGCTCACCGCCAGGGGCAGCACGCCCAGGATGAAGGCCAGGGAGGTCATGAGGATGGGCCGCAGGCGCAGCCGGGCGGCCTCCAGGGTGGCCTCGAGCAGTCCGTGCCCCTTTTCCACCAGGTCCTTGGCGAACTCCACGATGAGGATGGCGTTCTTGGCCGCCAGGCCGATGGTGGTGAGCAGGCCCACCTGGAAGTACACGTCGTTGGTCAACCCGCGGCCCATGGTGGCCAGCACCGAGCCGACGATGCCGAGCGGCACCACCAGGATGACCGCCGTGGGCACGCTCCAGCTCTCGTACAGCGCGGCCAGGCACAGGAACACCACCAGGATGGAGATGGCGTACAGGGCCGGGGCCTGGGAGCCGCTCATGCGCTCCTGGTAGGACAGGCCGGTCCACTCGATGCCGATGCCCGGCGGGAGCTGCGCGGCGATCTCCTCAATGGCGCGCATGGCGTCGCCGGAGCTTTTGCCCGGCGCGGGCATGCCCTGCACCTCCACGGCCGGGAAGCCGTTGTAGCGCTCCAGGCGCGGCGAGCCAAAGGTCCAGCGGCCCGAGGAGAAGGCGGAGAAGGGCACCATGCCGCCCTGGGTGTTGCGGGCGAACCAGCGGCCGATGTCCTCGGGCATCATGCGGAAGGGCGCGTCGCCCTGCACGAAGACCTTTTTCACGCGGCCCCGGTCGATGAAGTCGTTGACGTAGCTGCCGCCCAGCACCGTGGACAGGGTGTCGTTGATCTCGCCCAGATTGAGGCCAAAGGCCCCGGCCTTGGCCTGGTCGATGTCGATCTGGTACTGCGGGGTGTCCTCCTGGCCATTGGGCCGCACGGCCATGAGGTTCGGGTTCTTGGAGGCCATGCCCAGCAGCTGGTTGCGGGCGTTCATGAGCGCCTCGTGGCCGAGGCCTGCGCGGTCCTGCAGGAACAGGTCAAAGCCCGAGGCGTTGCCCAGTTCCATGACCGCAGGCGGGGTGAAGGCGAAGACCATGGCGTTCTTGATCTGCGAGAAGGCGCCCATGGCCCGCGTGGCGATGGCTCCGGCGCGGCTGGCCTCGCCCTTGCGCTCGTCCCAGTTCTTGAGCTGGATGAAGGCCAGGCCGGTGTTCTGGCCGCTGCCCGCGAAGCTGAAGCCGGCCACGGTGAAGATGGAGCTCACCGAGGCCTTCTCCGCCTCCAGGAAGTGGGTCTCCACCTTCTTCAGCACCTCCAGGGTGCGTTCCTGGGTGGCGCCTGTGGGCAGCTGGATGAGCGAGAAGATGACGCCCTGGTCTTCCTCCGGCAAAAAGGACGAGGGCAGGCGCATGAACAAGGCGCCCAGGCCGACGACGATGAGCGCGTAGACGAGCATGGTCCGCTTGGAGCGGCCGAGCAGGCCGCGCACGCCGGACACGTAGCCCCGGGAACCCTTGTCGAAGAGACGGTTGAACCCGCCGAAGAACCCCTGCTGGTTCATCTGGTGCTCGCCCTTGTGCACGGGCTTGAGGAAGCTGGCGCACAGGGCCGGGGTGAGCACGATGGCCACCAGCACCGAGAGCGCCATGGCCGAGACGATGGTCAGGGAGAACTGGCGGTAGATGACGCCGGTGGAGCCGCTGATGAAGGCCATGGGAATGAACACGGCCGAGAGCACGAGCGCGATGCCGACCAGGGCGCCGGTGATCTGGCCCATGCTCTTTTTGGTGGCCTCCCGTGGCGACAGGCCTTCCTCGCTCATGATGCGCTCCACGTTTTCGACCACCACAATGGCGTCGTCCACAAGGAGCCCGATTGCCAGCACCACCCCGAACATGGTCAGCGTGTTGATGGAGAAGCCGAAGGCGGCCATGACCCCGAAGGTGCCCAGCAGCACCACGGGCACGGCGATGGTGGGGATGATGGTGGCGCGCATGTTCTGCAAAAACAGGTACATGACCAGGAAGACCAGGATGATGGCCTCGACCAGGGTCTTGACCACCTCTTCCACCGAGGCGCGCACAAAGGGCGTGGTGTCGTAGGGGAACACGCAGCGTACGCCCTGGGGGAAGGTTTTGGAGAGCTGGTCCATGGACGCTTTCACGGCATTCACGGTGTCCAGGGCGTTGGCCCCGGTGGCCAGCTTCACGGCCAGGCCCGCCGCAGGCTTGCCGTTGAAGTGGGTGACCGTGCTGTAGTTCTCGCGGCCCAGTTCGCAACGGGCCACGTCGCCCAGGTGCACGGAGGAGCCGTCCTGGTTCATGCGCAGCAGGATCTTGGCGAACTGCTCGGTGCTTTCCAGGCGCGTCTGCGAGAGGATGGTGAAGTTCATCTGCTGGCCGGGCACGGCGGGGCTGCCGCCGATCTGACCGGCGGAGATCTGCGCGTTCTGGGCCACGATGGCGGCCTTCACGTCCGCCGGGGTGAGCTTGTAGCTGTTGAGCTTGTCCGGGTCGAGCCAGACGCGCATGGCGTACTGCGCCCCGAACAGGCTGGCCTCGCCCACGCCGTTGACGCGGCTGATGGGGTCCAGCACGTAGGCGGCCACGAAGTCGGCCAGGTCGCCGCCGGTCATCTTGTCATTTTCGGAGACGAAGCCGAGCACCATGAGGAAGTTGCGGGCGCTCTTGGCCACGGTGATGCCCTGGCGCTGCACCTCCTGGGGCAGAAGCGGGGTGGCCAGGGCCAGCTTGTTCTGCACCTGCACCTGGGCGATGTCCGGGTCGGTGCTGGAGTCGAAGGTCAGCGTGATGACCACCTGGCCCGTGGTGTCGCTGGTGGACGACATGTAGCGCAGGTTGTCGATGCCGTTCATCTTCTGCTCGATGACCTGGGTGACCGTGTCCTCCAGGGTCTTGGGCGAGGCGCCGGGATAGGCGGCGGTGATGCTGACGGCCGTGGGCGCGATGCGCGGGTATTGCGAGATGGGCAGGCGCATGATGGACAGCGCGCCCGCCAGCATGATGATGATGGCGATGACCCAGGCGAAGACCGGGCGGTCGATGAAGAATTTTGCCATGACGACTGCTCCCGGCGCCTAGTTCCGCTCGGGCGCGGGTTCAGGCTTGCGGTCGGCCATGGCAGGCCCTGCGGACCCGGGCCAGGGCTCGTCCTTGGGCGGCGAATAGACCACGGGCTGGCCCTTCTTGGGCCTGGGCAGGCCGTCGGCCTTGTCGCTGCGGCTTGCGGCCGCTTCCGGGGCCTTGGGCGCAGCGCTTTCCGGTTTCTTGACCTCGGCCTTCTTGGCTTCGGATATGTTGGCTTCGGCTTTTTTGGCTTCGGGCTTGGGCTCTTGGGGCGTGGTGGCGGCATTCGGGCTTTCCGCCTTGGGTGCCGCGTTTTTGGGCGCGTCGGCCTTGGCCTGCGGGGTCTGGGCCGCCTGGGGTGCAGGCGCGCCGCCGCCGGCCTCCACGGCCTTGACCTTGGTCCCGGGCCGGGCCTTCTGCAGGCCCTCCACGATGACGCGGTCTCCGGCGTTCAGGCCGCTGGCCACCAGCCACTTGTCGCCCACGACGCGCACGGTCTCGATGGGCCGGGGCTCCACCGCGCCGTCGGCCTTCACGGTCATGACCAGGGGGTTGCCCTTGCTGTCGCGGCTGACGGCCACCTGGGGCACCAGGATGGCCTGCTCGCGCACGCCCTCCTCAAGCACGGCGCGCACGTACAGGCCGGGCAGCAGGTCGCCTGCGGGATTGGGGAACTCCGCGCGCAGGTTGACCACGCCGGTGCTCGGGTCCACGGTGATGTCCGAGAACTGGAGGGTGCCCTCATGGGCGTAGGTCGAGCCGTCCTCGAAGAGCAGCTTGACCTTGGGTCCGGTCGCGCCGGACTTCTTCAGGCTGCCGCTGGCCAGTTCGCGCTTCAGGCGCATGACCTCGGCGCTGGACTGGGTCACGTCCACGTAGATGGGGTTGGCCTGCTGGATGGTGGCCAGGGGCACGGCCTGGCTGGCCGTCACCAAGGCTCCGGGCGTCACCGAGGACTTGCCGATGCGTCCGGCGATGGGCGCAGTGATGCGGGTGTAAGAGAGGTTGATGCGCGCGTTCTCCAGGGCGGCCTTGGCGGCCATGACCTCGGCCTCGGCCTGGCTGTGGGCGGCCTGGGCTTCGTCGTTGTCCTGCTGGCTCACGGCGCGCACCTTGGAAAGCCCGGTGAACCGCTCGGCCTTGAGCCTGGCGGGCAGGGCGTTGGCCTCGGCCTTGGCCAGGGCGGCCTTGGCGTTGTTGTAGGCGGCTTGGTACGTGGCCGGGTCGATCTGGTAGAGCACCTCGCCCGCCTTCACGTCCGCTCCCTCGCGGAACAGGCGTTTCTGGACGATGCCGCCCACCTGGGGCCGCACCTCGCTCATGAGATGGGCGGAGGTGCGGCCGGGCAGCACGGTGGTCAGGGTCACGGCCTGGGGGGTGATGGAAACCACGGTGACCTCGGGTTCCTGGGCCTTGGGCGCGGCGTTGGCCTGCTGGCCCTGGCCGCAGCCGGAAAGGGCCGCAAGGAGTGTCAGGAGAAGGGCACAGGACGCAAAAGGGGAGTGACGGAGCATAGGAGTTTCCTGAGTACGTTTGGGGTGGTGGTGGGGAGCGGTCCTGGCTGGGCTAGGCCGGGTTGCCGGCGCGGATGGCCGCGATGCCGCCCAGGGAGAAGCCCATGATGAAGTCCGTGATGGCATCCAGGTTGTCGGCCTTCAGCCCCAGTTCCGGGGACATGCGGGTGATGGCCTCCCTGGCGAAGTCGAAGAGCAGGCATTGGCCGATGATGCAGGAGCCGCACCGGGAGACCGTCAGATCGTCCGAATCCGGCAGGAACGCACGCACGATGTCGAGCAGCAGGCTGCGCGAGGCCGTGCAGTAGCGCTCGAAGATGTCCAGGAAGTGCCGGGAGGGCTCAATGATCTCCTGGGTGAGCCGACGGCTCAAGAGCTCATTGACCGGGTCGCCGTCGCCGACGAACTGGCACAGGTGGCTGCGCACAAAGGCCCGCAGCCTTGCCTCAGGGGTGCTGTCCGCAGTGACCCCGAGGTTGCGCGGGTACTGCCGCTCCATGTTCTCGATGTGGTCCTTGATGACGGCGATGTAGAGCTCCTCCTTGCTGCCAAAGTGGTAGCTCACGGCAGCGACATTGGCCTCGGCGAGGTCGCAGATGTCGCGGACGGTTGCGTTTTTGAGGCCGTACTCTGAGAATACCTTGCGCGCTGCGTGCAGAAGCCGCAACCTTGTGCTGTTATCTTTTGATATTTTCATACGCCCCTCGCCGAAACAAAATTTAGAACAAGATTTGAAAAAAGCATTTAAACATTGTTTTTTGTGCTGTCAAGCAGAGTCTACCTCGGCCCCGAACTTTTCCCTCAACTCGGTTTCTGGAGTGGGAGTGACTTCTGCGGGCCCGGCAAGGCCGGACGCACAAACTGGGCCCTCGCCGATGATGCTTGGCTGGGCAGAGGGGGCTGTTCGCAACGCATGGCCAGGGGGCAAGCATCTCGTCTTAACCAAAGGAATCAACCGGCTATGGCGAAATTGCTGTGGCCCGTGTTTCCACTTGCTCCCCATAGCTCCCTCCCGGTGCTGGCTCAGGATTCTGTCAACACGCGCGCTCAGGTTCGAACGTGCGGTCGGTTATACCTGCTGACACTCCTCGTAACATTTGGCGTCCGGCACGGTCCTGATCCTTGTCGGCAAACTCGGGCCGTCACACATCCGGCAGCAGGCCATCTTTCTGCCTTCAACTGGTCACTGGCAGGTCTTCTGCGCGGCGATTGCAGACGGCCTGAACATGGCCTGCCCATCCGGCCTTGGGCCGTGCTGCGTAGTCTCGACGACGCCCTGGTGCGACAAAGACCACGGGACAGCCCTTGTCGTCGTGGACATCGTCAATAAAACGTGGTTTCTAAGCATGGTTCGGGGACATGCGTCCTGCACCCGATGGGGGAGCAGGCGACGGGTGTCTGGCCGTATGCATTCCAAGCAAAAACTGTCTGGTGCGCAGGCGTTGCGGCATCAGGCGGGCAGGTCGTTCACACGCAGCATGAACATTTGCACGATTTCCATGCATGTGGGCTCGGCGCTCAAGGACATGGGGCACGAAGTTCTCAACTTCTGGCTCCAGCAGTCCCTGTTCGACCTGAGGGCGGCCCTGGCCGAGCAGTCCTTTGTCCCGGACCTCATCTTTCAAGAGGAACGCCTGGGCCAGCGGGTCATCCTGCAGGGGTTGCACCATTTCTCCTGTCCCAAGATCTTCTGGTCCCTGGACACCCACTGCAACCTGTTCTGGCAGGCGCATTACTTTCGCCTTTTTGACGGGGTGCTGAGCCCGCACATAAGCATCCTCCAAAAAGATCTGCATCCGCCGCATCCGCCCTTTGCCCGTTTGGCCATGTTCGGGGCCGAGCGCCCGTGGAGGCCGTTTTCCGAGCGGCCGCAGAATGTGGCCTTCGTTGGCCGGATCACGCAGCAGCGTCCCCTGCGGCGATGGTTGGCCGAGTTTTTGGAGGAGAGCCATGGCGCCAGGGTGGCCCAGGACATCTCCTTTCGGGAGATGCTGGACCTCTACTGCGCCTCGCGCCTGGCGCCAAACGAGTCCATGCTCTCGGAGGTCAACTTCAGGCTGCTGGAGGCCGCCTCGTGCGGCTGTCTCGTGCTCAGCCAGGATGTCGGCGCCGACCAGGATGTCCTCTTCGCCTGCGGACGCGAGATGGAAACCTATGCCCATGTGCTGGAACTGGGGGCGTTGCTGGACCATTACGCCGCGCGGCCAGACCAGGCCGAGCGGCTGGGCAGGGCGGCCTGGGAACGGGTGCAACGGGAGCACCTTGTGCGCCACCGCTGCCAAGGCATCCTGGATTTTGCGGCCAGGCTCTCCCCGGCGGGCACACAGCAAGGTGATCGGGATACCGCCTACTGGCTGGCCCTTGTGCATTTGCAACGCTCCGGGCTGTTTGCGACATCCTTGGAAGACCTGGCCCAGGCCCTGGGCACGCTTTCGCCCACGCCCGAGGTTGTGTCCGCGCTGGTGACGTTATTGACGGAAAACGGCCAAAGGGATGCGGCCCTGAGAGTGCTCCACCGGATCATCGCCGGGGGGGCGCACCTGGACCAGCTGGAGGTCAACCTGGCCGGTTCGCTGGCCGGAATTTTCCTGGATGACTGGAACCTCTCCAGGCAATTCTGGTATCGGCACACAGCCTCAAGGGCATCAGGCAGGATGGTGCTCAAGAGCCCGGCCCATCTGTGCCTTTTGTGGGCCAAGGAACTGGTTTCAGCCGGGCGGCTTGGCTCGTCGGGCTTTCAATACGATCCCAACGCACACCTGCCGAAGGCTGCGGTGGAGTGTTTGTATCTGGCCCAGAGGTTGGACCCGGACGACCTGGAGCCGACCCGCCGCCTCGAGGCCTTGACCTCAACGCTGCGCGGGCATGATTTCATCCGGCTGGGCCACCTTTCCCACCTGGCCCTGCACGCCCCCCAAGACTGGCGGGTCGGCCTCCAACTGGGCCTGGCGAATCTCAAGGCCTTCCGCCTGCGGGTGGGCTTGGAGGAAATCCTCCTGTCCAG
>Ga0154365_1170_pt1 | contig 12121 bp, 8 predicted proteins | sample RifGroA2_FD_115893 | JGI IMG/M metagenome (GOLD analysis project Ga0154365, IMG submission 115893) | Desulfovibrionales bacterium GWA2_65_9
TGGGTCAGGTCGACCAGGTTCTCCGCGATGATGCGCAAAAGCTCGCCGATGGCCAGGGTGGCCAGGACGAAGTACGGCCCGCGCAGCCGCAGGACGATGAAGCCCATGACCAGGGCCAGGGCAGCCACGCACGGGATGCTGAGCAGAAAGCCGAACCACGGGGAGGCCTCGAAGTGATGGGCCAGGAGCCCGGCGCAGTAGGCGCCCATGCCGAAGAAGGCCGCATGGCCGAAGGAGACCTGGCCACAAAAGCCGCCGAGCAGGTTCCAGGCCATGCCCGCCGTGGCCCACATGAGCGCCAGGATGAGGATGTGCACGCCATAGGAGCTCAGGCCCACATGGGGCAGCACGAGCAGGATGCCGATGAGCAGGAAGGGGATGTATTTCTTATTCATTTGCCAAGCTTCCGTCTTTTGAGCAGGGAGGCGACGCCGCCAGGGAGGAACACCAGGGCGGCCACGAACACGACGAAGCGTCCGGCAGGGGCCCAGCCCATGCCCACGTAGGTTGCGGTCATGGACTCAAACACCCCGAGCAGCAGGCCGCCCAGGATGGCCCCGATGGTCGAGCCCAGGCCGCCCAGGATGGTGATGACAAAGGCGATGAGCGTGAACTGCGACCCCAGGGCCGGGAACAGGTAGTAGATCGGGATGAACAGACAGCCCGCGCAGGCCACCAGCGCCGAGCCCAGGCCGAAGGTGATGACCCGCATCCAGCCCACGTGCACGCCCATGAGCATGGCCGCGTCGCGGTCCTGGGCCGTGGCCCGGATGGACTTGCCGGTGTCGGTCTTGGCCAGGAAGAACCACAACAGGACGGTGATGATCACCGAGAGCATGAAGGACACCACCCAGGGCAGCGAGAAGGACAGCTCCACCGGGGCGTCGATCCAGAGGTCGGTCAGGTACCAGACCGTGGAGGCGTAATCCACGGGGATGGACCGGTAGTCGGAGGTGAAGAACAGGGTGGCCAGATTCTGGAGGACCATGCCGATGCCCACGGTCAGGATGACCTGGTTGTGCGGCAGGATGGACTCCACCCGGAGCACCGGGTTCACCAGATACTTTTGCAGTCCCATGCCGAACACGAACAGCAGCGGCGGGACGATCAGCAGGGAGAGGTAGGGGTCGATGCCAAACAGCGTGAACAGCCAGAAGGCTGCGTACATAGCCACCATCATCAGTTGGCCGTGCGTGAGGTTGATGATCTTCATGACGCCCAGGATGAGCGTCATGCCGATTCCGATCAGGGCGTATAGACCGCCCAGGAGCAACCCCGACACCAGCGTTTGCAGGAATACTTGAGTCTGAACCCACATCGCCCCTACTCTCCCTTATGATTCTGCGTTTGACCGTGTGCTACTTGCGATCCCGCCAGCGGGGGATGGGGTAGATGTAGTTGGCGCTGGCGATCCGCTTCGGCCAGATGGCCTGGTGCTCGCCCTTGATGACCTGGCGGACCAGGGTCTCCATGAAGTTCTGGTTCTGGAAGCCGTCCTTGTCCTGGAACTGGATGGGGCCAAAGGCGGTCATCATCTTGGTGGCCTTGAGCGCCTTGTTGATGTCCTCAGGCTTCATGGAGGCGGCGCGCTCCAGCACGTCCTTCAGCAGGTAGGCCATGGCGTAGGCCTCGGCCCCGTGGTAGGACGGGAAGCTGCCGTGCTTGGCCTTGTACTTGTCGGCAAAAGCCCTGGCGCCGGGGTAGCTCACCTGGGGGCTCCAGAGGGTGGCGGTGACCACGTACTCGGCGGCCTCCTTGGCGTTGCCCACGAACTCGGGGATGTCGAAGCCCGCGGCGCCGCCGGCGAACAGCTTGGAGTCGATACGCAGTTCCTTGATCTGGCGCATGAGCAGGGCGGCGTCCATGACGTAGGAGACCATGTAGATGACGTCGGGGTTGGCGGCCTTGACCTTGGACAGGATGGGCTTGAAGTCCACCGCGCCCTTCTCGTACTTCTCCTTCATCAGCACCTTCATGCCCGCCTTGGCGGCCTGCTTCTCCATGTCGTCGGCGCCGGAGGTGCCGAAGTCGGAGCTTTCGTACAGGATGGCCACGCTCCTCGGCTTCACGATCTCGTTCAGGAAGCTCATGAGGCCAACGGCGTAGTAGGCGTTGGAGGGGCAGATGCGGTAGACGTACTTGTACTTCTGCTGGGTGATGTCGTCCGCCGCGCCGGTGACGACTACGTAGGGCACCTTGCGCTCTTCAGCCACGGCGGCCACGGCCTTGGAGCAGGACGAGGAGTACTCGCCGAAGACGATGGGCTGCTTCTTCACGTCGATGAGCTTCTCGGCGATGGACCGGGCGACCTCGGGCTTGCCCTGGGAGTCCTCGAAGTTCAGCACCAGTTTCTTTTTCTTGATGCCGCCCTTGGCGTTGATCTCCTCGACGGCGATCAGGTAGGCCTTCTGCTCGATCTCACCGAACTTGGCCTGCTGGCCCGTGAGCGGCAGCGGGATGGACAGCTCGATGGAGCCCTGCGCCAGGGCCGCCACAGACCAGCCCAGGCAAAGCGCCAGTACGAAAAATAGGACACCGGGGTGTTTGCGCATGAATCATTCCTCCCTATAGGTTACGGAACAAAGCACAAGAATAGTCACGGCTTCCATATCCGAAAGACACTTCTGCCGCAACCCCCAATTCTCAGATCATCCGCTTTGATGGCACCGAAATCTTATAAATCCGACAATCTTCATCTGATATCTCAGACGAGTGCGCGTGCTTCAGCGCGGCGATCCCACCACGAACATACATTTTACGTATTACATCCTGTCCCAAAGTGCCTGTCACAGGCTAGACCCATGGACGAAGAAGGGCTAAGGACAGAAAATTTCCACAGTGTCGAAGCCTCGTCCACATTCGACGCTGGGCATTCCACGGAGCCCCCCCGCCCCGACGGACGAACAAAGGAGCGCATGAAATCCTTCTTTTCCTGGTCCATCCGCACGCACCTGCTGCTGCTCGTGCTTGCCGCCACCATCCCCGCCCTGACCCTTGTCTGGTGGAGCGGCCAGGAATTGCAGCGCACGGCTGTGGAAAAGGCCCAGGAAGCCACGCAACGGCTGGTTCTGAGCATGGCCGACGACCTGGAGCAGGTGGAAGAAAACGCCCGCGTGCTCCTGGCCACCCTCGCCAATGTGCCGACCATCAAAAAGATGGACCGCAAGGGCGCAACAGAGCTGTTGGCCAAGCTGCACAAGCTCCACCCCCGCTACGCCAACCTCTCGCTCATCGACCTCGACGCCCACGTGTACGCCCTGTCCATCCCCTTCAGCGGCGTGGTGGACGTGTCCGGGCGCAAGTATTTCAAGGATGTCCTGCGCACCCGTGAGTTCTCCGTGGGCGAGTACGCCGTCAGCTACACCACCAAGCGCCCGGTGCTGCACTTCGCCCACCCGGTGTTCGGGGAGTCGGGCGAGCTGGTGGGCGTGCTCGGGGCCACCTTCGACCTCTCGTCGCTGTCCCAGGCCTTCAACGCCGCAGGCCTGCCCGAGGGCTCGGCCATGTCCCTGTCCGATTCGCGCGGGGTGCGCCTGTTCCGCTACCCCGACCCGGCCAGATGGGTAGGCCAGCAGGAGCCCATCAGCCTCTGGGAGACGCTGACCAGCCTGGGCGAGGAGGGCCTCACCGTGGCCTCCGGAGCGGACGGGGTGCGCAGGCTGTACGCCATGAAGCGCTTGCGCCGGGACAAGGACGACCCCTCGTTCCTGCTGGCCCGGGTGGGCATCCCCGAGGACAAGGCCCTGGGCGAGGTCCGCACCATCCAGGCGCGCAGCATCGCCCTCACCGGCGCCGTGGGGTTCCTGACCGCAGTGCTGGCCTGGGTGCTCGGACATTTCATCATCATGCGCCGCATGCACCTGCTCATGGACACGGCCAAGCGCCTGGGCCAGGGCGACCTCAGCGCGAGAAGCGGCCTGGGCCACCAGGAAGGCGAACTGGGCATGCTGGCCGAGGCCTTCGACAACATGGCCATGGCCATGGACGTGCGCGAGGCCGAACGCGTGGAGTTCGAGCAGAAGCTCCGGCATCAGGCCCTCTATGACCATCTGACCGGCCTGGCCAACCGCTCCCTGGCTGTGGACCGCATCCAGCAGGCCCTGGAGCGCTTCAAACGGCGCGACGACATCTTCTACGCCGTGGTGGCCATGGACCTGGACCGCTTCAAGGTCATCAACGACAGCCTCGGCCACGCCTTTGGCGACAAGGTGCTGGAGGCCGTGGCCCGGCGCATCGTGAACACCCTGCGCGGCCTGGACACCGTGGCCCGCTTCGGCGGCAACGAGTTCATCCTGCTCCTGGAGGAGTTGGCCACCCCGGGCGAGGCCATCCGCATCATCAAACGCCTGCGCATGGCCATCATGGAGCCCATGGAGATCGACGGGCGCGAGGTGCAGACCTCGGCCAGCTTCGGCATCGTGCTCTCGCCCAACACCTTCGAGCGGGCCGAGGACCTCCTCCAGAGCACGGCCATCGCCCTGCACTCCGTCAAGGCCAGCGGCCGGGGCCGGTTCAAGGTCTTCACCCCGCGCATGCTGGAGCACGCCCAGGAGCGCATGACCCTGGAACAGGAGATGCGCCAAGCCCTGGAAAGAGACGAGTTCGTGGTCCACTACCAACCCATCTGGGACCTCTCCAGCACGGACATGGTCGGCTTCGAGGCGCTGGTCCGCTGGCAGCACCCGGAACGCGGGCTGGTCGGGCCGGGCTCGTTCATCACCCTGGCCGAGGAGACCGGCATCATCCTCGAACTGGGGCGGCTGGTGCTGGAGCGCGCCTGCACGGATCTGGCCGCCTGGCGCGTGAGCGACCCCTCGGCGCGCAGGCTGGTCATGGCCGTAAACCTGTCCAACAAGCAGTTCATGCAGTTCTCGCTGGTGGAGCAGGTGGCGGGCATCCTGGAGTCCTCGGGCCTGCCGGCCGACCGGCTCAAGCTTGAGATCACCGAGTCGAACATCATGGTCAACGCCGAAAGCGCCCTGGTCATGCTCCACCGGCTGAAGGCCCTGGGCGTGCAGATCAGCATCGACGACTTCGGCACCGGCTACTCGTCCTTGTCCTATCTGCAGCGCTTCCCGGTGGACACCCTGAAGGTGGACCGCAGCTTCGTCAGCCGCCTGGGGCTGGACCCGGAAAACCACGAGATCGTGCGCGCCATCGTGGCCCTGGCCCACAGCCTGGGCTTGAACGTGGTGGCCGAGGGCGTGGAGGAGAGCGGCCAGGCGGTCATGCTGCACAAGCTCGGCTGCGAATGCGTGCAGGGCTTCTTCTTCTCCAGGCCGCTGGTGCACGCCCACGCGGAGGAAGCCATCGGGCGCATGCCCGAGCGCTAGGGTCTGTTTCCAACTGATGGATTTTGTTCCCTGGCGAGGAGAGAGCCTGTTTTGAGGCCAGGGGGTGTACTCATGCGGTACAGCCCTGGACCAAAATCGACTCGCGCTGATACCCAGGCGGCGTCCAGGGGCCAAAGGACGCTTTTAGAAACAGGCCCTAGAGCCGACACGACGCCTATCCATGCAGTCCCAGGCGGGCATGCTCAAACGGGGGCGCTCATGAACGACACCTTGTACCAGCGTTTCATAGGTTCGCGTCTCGGCTTGCGCGAACACCTCGCGGCAGCGCGCTCCATCCTGGCCAACGAGCGCACCTTCCTGGCCTATCAGCGCACGGCCCTGACCGAGCTGGCCGTGGCCGCCACCTTCATCCGTTTCTTCGACCATCCCGCGCTGACCGTGATCGGCTGGCTGCTGGTGCCCGCCTCGGTGGTGACCATGGCCCTGGGCCTGGTGCGCTACCGGCGCATGCACAAGCTCATCCACCACCTGGAGGAAAATGCCCTCAGGCCTGATGCGCCGGATGAGTCCCCGGCAGGCGGGCCCCCGGCAGCGCAATAAGCAAGCCCCCCGGCATCTGCCAGGGGGCTTTTTGTTTCGTCTGCCGGAAGGGGGCCGGAGGCGCTACTCGCTCTCCAGCTCCTGCACCAGGCCAAGCAGGATCTGGGCCTGCTCCACCAGGCCGCTTACGGCCTCCACGGCCTCGCTCATGGCCTCGGCGGTCTCCGTGGCGATGCGGTTGATGTCGTCCAGCGAGCGGCTGATCTCGTCGCTGGCTGCGGACTGCTGGCCGCTGGCCGCCGCGATGGCCCGCACCTGGTCCGAGGACCGCTCGACAAAGGACACGATGCCGGTCAGGGCCTCGCCGGAGTTCTTGGCCAGGCCCGTGGCCTCCTCGATGCGCACCACGGCCTGATCCACGTTGGTGATGTTCTCCCGGGTGCCCTTCTGGATGTCGCTGATGGCCTGGGCCACCTCCTTGGTGGCGGTCATGGTCTTCTCGGCCAGCTTGCGGACTTCATCAGCGACAACCGCGAAGCCGCGCCCGGCGTCGCCCGCGCGGGCGGCCTCGATGGCGGCGTTCAGCGCCAGCAGGTTGGTCTGGTCGGCGATGTCGTTGATGACGCCCATGACCTGGCCGATGCCGTCGGCCTGCTTGCCCAGCAGGCCCATGTTGGTCTTGAGCCCCTGGGCCTGCTCATACACGGCCTGGATGGCCAGGACCACCTTGTTGACCACGCCCGCGCCGTCCTGGGCCTTGAGCTTGGCCTGGTCGGCGGCCTCGGCCGCCTGGCCCGCGTTGCTGGCCACCGCCAGCACCGTGGCGTTCATCTCCTCCATGGCCGTGGCGGTTTCGCCCAGGCGGTCCTTCTGCAGGTCCGAGCCGTGGCGCGAAGAATCAATGCGCGAAGAGATGTCGCGGCTGACGTCGTTCATGGTCTGGGATATGCCGCGCAGCCTGCCCGCAGCCTGGAGCAGGCCCTCCCTGGTGGCCTGGGCGGCGTGGGCCTTGGCGGCCTCGGCCTCGGCAATGGCCTTTTGCGCCACCTGGGTCTCCTCCTCGGCCAAATGGAAGCTCTTCTGAACCTCATTGATCTTGTCGCGCATGGTGCCGACCATGGTCTCGATGGAGCCCTGGAGCATGCCCATCTCACCGTGGAAGCGCTCGCTGGCCCTGGTTTCCAGGTCGCCTGCGGCGACCCTGTTGGCCATGCCCGCGAGTTGCGTTATGGGCCGGGAGATGAGGCGCACCAGGACATACACCAGCAGGCTCAGCACCAGGACCAGGCCGCCCATGAGCCAGACCAGCATCATGCGCAGTTCGTTGGCCTTGACGTGGATGTCGTCGACGTAGAGGCCGGTGCCGATGAGCCAGTTCCAGGGCTTGTAGAGCTTGACGAAGGAGATCTTGGGATAGAGCTCCGTGGTGGCCCCGCCCTCCTTCTTGGGCTTGGGCCACATGTAGCGGACATAGCCTTCACCGGCCTTGTCGCAGACTTCCACAAAGGCCTGGAAGAGATTCTTGGTGCCGCCAGGGTAGGACTCGCCCTTGCTTGAGGGGCTGTCGCCCAGCCAGAAGTCAGTAGACTTGTTGAACTTCTCGCTGTCCAGCACCTTGCCGTCCAGGGCCGGCACCGTGGGGTGCATGATCATCACCGGGAAGGGCTTGCCCATGTCATTGATCCAGAAATAGTCGTTGTTGCCGTAGCGCATGTTCTTCAGGCGCGTGGCCGCACGCTTCTGGGCCTCCTCCAGCGTGAACTCGCCCTTCTGCACGCGGGCTTCATATTCATTGATGAGGTTGTAGCCCAGGTCCACGGTGTCGGCCAGCGCACCCCGGCGGCTGCGCATCAGGTCTTCCTCGTAGAACGGCATGAAGTAGAAGAAGATCAGGCCGACGAACACGGCCACAACGATGGCGAACAGGCCGTAAAGCTTGGTGGCGGTGTTCGTGTTTTGAAATTTCTCGCGAAGCATGGGGAACCTCCTGGAGCTGGACGGCGCATTTGTGCGCCAAGCATTCTATCGACCAGTCTGATTATAGCTTTAATTCTCCGGGGGGATTGCAGGTAATAAATAACATCAGGAAGGTGTTCGCGCAAGGAGGAGGAATACGCAAAATGCATAGCGCATCAGAAAAATCCGGCCGAACTAGCGGAAAAAGCGCACCTCGCCCACCCACAGCGTGCCCTGGCCCGGCTCCGTGCGGCGGGCGTCCACGCCGATGCGGATGGCCTCCACGCTGTCCGGGCGCAGCACCAGGTCGCCCGGCTTGAGCCCGGCGCGCCGGGCTTCCGCAGGCCAGGCAGGCCACGCCGCCAGGGAGCGGAACGGCAGGCGCAGCACCTTCCACTGCGTGCCCACATGGAAGGTCCCGAAGAAGCGGTCCTGGGACGTGCGGTCATCCGTGCTGGAGGTGGTGATGAGGATGATCCCGGCCAGGGGACGGCTGGCGCGCACGGCGAACTCGATGCCGCGCGACCTGTAGTGGCTCTGCCGGGTGCTGGTGCCGATGCAGGCGCAGTCCTCGCCGACTGCGGTCAGATCGAAGTCGATGCGAAAGGCCCCCTGCCCTGCCGGAGCCGCATCCGCCATTGAAGCGGGTGGCGCGGGTGGCGCGGGGGGCGCGGGGGGCGCGGGGGGCGCGGCCTTGTCGTCCCGGCTGCCCGTAAAGCGCAGCGGGCCCGTGTCCTGGCGTGTCAGCGGCCAGGCCGGATCGCCAGGAATGACCACGGCGTCCTGCGCGACAATGGGCGCAAGGTCAGACGCCAGCGCGGGCGGGGCCAGCACCGGCGCGTAGACCGCCAGGGTCAGCAGGCAGAAAAACGGCAGGCTGTAAGTCAGCAAATAGGACAGCAGGAGATACAGTCGGCGCACAAGCCCCCCGGAAGCACATGATGTCGCTGGCTCATAGCCCAGATGCGGCCGTGGCTCAAGGTCCAGAGGGCGTAAAAAAAGGGGCAGCCCCCGCTGGAGGTAACGGGGGCTGCCGGAAAGGCCGGGCCAAGGACGCGCTGGCGGCACGTCTGCGCGCAGGGGGCCTCAGCCGTCAAACTCAGCCGAAGAAGTCGCGCACGTACTTGAGGGCCAAAAACACGATGAGGACGGAAAGCATCCACTTGATGTAGCGCGCGGGCACGTGCTTCTGGCAGCACGCCCCCATGTACATCCCGCCCATGCCGCCGATGCCGAAGAGGAACCCGAGCAGCCAGTCCGGGGCCACGGACATGGTCGGGTAGAAGGGCGCGATGGCCTGGTAGAAGGCCACGCCGGCAATGGAGGTGATGAAGGTGCCCATGAGCGCGGCCCCGGCCACGGTGTAGACCGGCAGGCCGAAGAAGGACACGAAGAAGGGCGCGATGATGGCCCCGCCGCCGATGCCGTAGACCCCGCCGACGATGCCCACGATGAAGGACAGGGACAGGATGCCGAAGGTCGGCACCTCGTAGGTCTCGCCGTAGAACTCATAGGCGATGCGGGTGGTGGTGAAACGCACCACGCGCACTGAGGCCAGCTTCTCGCCGTGGGCCTCGCTCTGCTTGGCCTTCTCGCGGAAGCGCGCCACCTGCTCCTGGAAACGCTTCTCGGCCGCCTGGGCCGCGGTGAGCCCGCCCGTGTTCTTGGGTCCGCGCATCTGCTTGATGAGGTCCTTCGCCATGCGCACGCCGATGTACAGCAGCACCGCTGCGGCGAAGAGCTTGAAGTTCTTGGCGTCCGGCAGGTACTGCACGCGCACGATGGCCCCGATGAACACGCCCGGCAGCGTGCCCACGATGACCACCCAGGTCAGCGGCCAGACCATGCGGCCTTCCTTTATGTAGCGCCAGACGCCGCTCGGGATGGCCACGATGTTGTAGAACTGGTTGGTGGAGCTCACCGAGGGGTTCACGTAGCCCAGCACGCTCATCTGGAAGGGCAGGAGCAGAAAGGCCCCGGACACCCCGCCCATGGACGTGAAGAAGGAGATGACAAAGGAGACAAGGGGAGGAATCCAGGGCTGAACCTCAATGCCGGCTACGGTAAAGAGCATGGCGGCCTCCTGTCTGACGGGCTGTGCGGCGGGCCGGGCCTTGCGCCTCCCGCCTTGGGTTGCTGTCACGAATTCTGCTATTCGAGTGACAACAAAATACCGCGTTGCAACAATAATGTCACTCATTATTTTGCGCGCGGCACAGATTTTCAGCCCCCCCCTTGGCAGCAGGCATATTTGGCCGTACTATTAAGGCTCGTGCACACGCCACAAGGCAAGACGGAGGACATGAATGGGAAAGGCTATGGGCAAGACGACGGGCCAGACGGCGCACAACGGCGCAACCGGCTCTCCCGGCCAGCGCGGACAGCGCGGCCTGAATCCGGCGCAGCTGTCCGCCCTGGAGCAGGCCTTCCGGGCCTGGGCCCAGGCCTCGCGCCGCAAGGCCGACCGCCTCTCGCGCCAGCGGCTGTGGCTCATCTTCCTGCTCTTGCGCTCCACCGGCGCGCGCCTGGGCGAGGTCCTGGGGCTCGACGCCAGCCGCGACCTGGACCTCGGCCCCGCGCGGACCGTGGTCCGTTTCCGGTCCAGCGGAGGGGACCGCGAGGTGCCCCTGCCCACCGATGTGGCCGGGGAGCTGGAGAGCGCCCTGGCCGACCCGGAGCTCATGGGCAGCCTGGCTGCCGGGCCCGCCGGGCTCTTCGACATGGACCAAGGCCACGTGCGCCGCAAATTTTACGAGCGCGCGCTTGAAGCGGGCATCCCGCGCGAGCTGGCCAGCCCGAGCGTGCTGCGGCGCTCCCTGGCCCGCAGCCTGGTGCGCCAGGACGTGCCCCTGCCCGTGGTGCAGCGCATGCTCGGCCAGTCCTCGGCCAACCTGACCGCCGCCTTCTGCGACTATTCCGAGGACGAGGCCGGACGCATCGTGGAGGACTACCTGTTGCGCGAGGAGCGCCGCAAGACCAGCGCGCGCAACCGCTTCGCCGGGCAGATCACGCGGGTCAAGCGCGGTCCGGTGGTCAGCGAGATCGAGTTGACCAGCCTGGGCGGCTTCAAGGTCTACAGCGTGGTCACCCTGGACTCCGTGGAGCGCCTGGGCATCCGGCCCGGAGTGCTGGCCACGGCGGACATCAAGGCCCCCTGGGTGCAGGTCAGCGCCGGGGCGCAGGAGCCGGTCTCGACCGCCGCCAACCGCTATCCGGGCGTGGTGCGCCGGGTGCTGGCCGACCCGGCCGAGCCCGTGGCCGCCGAGGTGGTGGCCGAGCTGTCCGACGGCACGCGCCTGGCCGCAGTGGTCACCAAGGAGAGCGCAGAGCGCCTGGGCCTCGCCGTGGGCGCGCCGGTGTGGGTCTCCTTCGGGGCCTTCTCCGTGATTCTCAACTTCGGCTAAGGCGGGTCAGCCCGCACGGGAGGTCACATGGCCGAGAGCATCCCCCACGAAGCGCGGCTTTGGAAGCCGCTCAAGGACGATCAGATCCAGTGCCGCCTGTGCAGCCATTTCTGCATCATCAAGCCCGGAGCGCGCGGGCTGTGCGGCGTGCGCGAAAACCGCGAGGGCGCCCTGTTGACCCTGGTCTACGGCCTGCCCGCCGCAGTCAACGTGGACCCGGTGGAGAAGAAGCCGTTGTACCATTTCCTGCCCGGCACGCGCATCTTCTCCCTGGGCACCATGGGCTGCAACATGAGCTGCAGCTTCTGCCAGAACGCCTCGCTCTCGCAGCCGCCGCGCCTGGGAAACCGCATCACCGGCCACAGGGCCGAGCCCGCCGACCTGGTGGCCGCAGCCCTGGAGTCCGGCTGCAAGAGCATCGCCTACACCTACTCCGAGCCCACGATCTTCTTCGAGTTGGTGGAGGACACGGCGCGCCTGGCGCTCACCAAAGGCCTCAAGAACGTCCTGGTGACCAACGGCTTCATGAGCCCGGACTGCCTGGAGGCCTACGGCCCGTCCCCTTCGGGGCTTATTCAGGCCGCCAACGTGGACTTGAAAGCCTTCACCGAGGCCTTCTACCAGGAACGCTGCGGGGCCAGGCTCGCGCCGGTGCTGGCGAACCTGGGGCACATGCGCAAGCTCGGCTGGTGGCTGGAGCTCACCACCCTGCTCATCCCCGGCCTGAACGACGATCCGGGCGAGCTGGCCGAGCTGGCCGCCTTCATCGCCACCGAACTCGGGCCGGACACGCCCTGGCACCTCTCGCGCTTCCACCCGGACTACAAGCTCACGGACCGGCCCGTGACCCCGCACGAGACGCTGCTGGCCGCGCGCGAGGTCGGGAGGGCCGCAGGCCTGCGCTACGTGTACATCGGCAACGCCAGC
>Ga0154365_1153_pt4 | contig 11981 bp, 11 predicted proteins | sample RifGroA2_FD_115893 | JGI IMG/M metagenome (GOLD analysis project Ga0154365, IMG submission 115893) | Desulfovibrionales bacterium GWA2_65_9
ACCCAAGCCTGCTGCCCGACCCGAGCAGCATAGCCGAGCTGCACGAGCCCTACGCCAAGGTGGAGATCCACGTGCCCAACGACTTCGTGGGCAATGTGCTCGGCCTGTGCGAGGAAAAGCGCGGCATCCAGAAGGACATGAAGTACCTGACCGCCTCGCGCGTGGTCATCACCTACGAGATGCCCTTTGCCGAGATCATGTACGACTTCTTCGACAAGCTGAAATCCACCACCAAGGGCTACGCCTCGCTGGACTACGAGATCATCGACTACCGCCAGAGCGACCTGGTGCGCCTGGACATCCTCATCAACACCGAGCCCGTGGACGCCTTCTCGGTCATCATCCACCGCGACGCCTCCTACCGCTTTGGCCGCAGCCTGGCCGTGAAGCTCAAGAAGAGCATCCCGCGCCAGATGTTCGAGGTCATCATCCAGGCCGCCATCGGCAACAAGATCATCGCCAAGGAGCGCGTGGCGCCCTTCCGCAAGGACGTCATCGCCAAGTGCTACGGCGGCGACATCACCCGCAAGCGCAAGCTTCTGGAAAAGCAGAAGGAAGGCAAGCGCCGCATGCGCCGCATGGGCAACGTGGAAATCCCCCAGGAAGCCTTCCTGGCCGTGCTCAAGGCCGGAGATGACGAGTAGGCCGACGAATAGGCCACGACGAGTAAGCCACGACGAATAACCACGCGGCAGCCCGCTTGGCCGCAAAGACATAAGGAACACGCATGAACCCCAGATGGCTCAAGACCCTCAAGGAATATGTGGAGGCGCTGCTGGTCGCGGTGGTGCTGGCGCTGATCATCCGCGCCTTCGTGGTGCAGGCCTTCAAGATCCCCACCGGCTCCATGCTGGAGACCTTGCAGATCGGCGACCAGCTGCTCGTCAGCAAGTTCCACTACGGCCTCAAGCTGCCCTTTTCCGACAAGATCCTGGTCCCGGTCTACGAGCCGGCCCGCGGCGACATCGTGGTCTTCGAGTACCCCTACGATGAAAAGCTCGACGCCTCGCGCCCGAACCTGAAGGACGTGGACTTCGTCAAGCGCATCGTGGGCGTCCCCGGCGACACCGTCGAGATCCGCGCCAAGGAGGTCTTCGTCAACGGCAAGCCCGTGACCGGCCCGTACGTCCAGCACACCCGCGAGGACATCGAGCAAAGCCCCCTGCCCGAGGGCCATGTGGAGGTCAGCGTGGACCCCAAGGCCTACTTCGACCATTGCGAGGACGTGAGCACCGAATGCCGCTCCAAGCGCGACTGGATGCCCAAGATGACCGTGCCCGCAGGCAAGTACTTCTGCATGGGCGACAACCGCGACGAGTCCTTTGACTCGCGCTTCTGGGGCTTTGTGGACCGCGCCAGCATCAAGGGCAAGGCCATGATCATCTACTGGTCCTGGACCGGCCCGACCAACGTCCGCTGGGGGCGCATCGGCCGCATGATCCATTAGGCGCCCAGGCTCGTCGCCGCGCCCCAGGCGGAGCCCAACCCTGCCGACCGTCCAGGAGGGGGCCGACCTTCTCAGGCCGAAGACCGCGTATTGCGGCCTTCCGGCTGCGTGAAGCCGGGCCTTTCCGCCCTCAGCCACCGGCGCTGGGGCAATCCCTCCCCAACGCACAGACGGCACGGGCAGGTACTCCACCATGCACTGGCTCTATCTCGCCATCTCCATCGTCGCGGAGGTCGTTGCGACGACAGCGCTCAAGGCCTGCGAAGGGTTCACGCGCTGGCTTCCATCTTTGCTGGTCGTTGGCGGCTACGCCTTGGCTTTCTACTGCTACTCCCTAAGCCTGCGCACCCTTCCCCTTGGCGTCGCCTACGCCATCTGGTCCGGGGTCGGAACAGCGCTTGTGCTGCTGGTCGGCTGGGCTTTCTACCAGCAGTCGCTCGACGCCACCGCCCTCACCGGCATCGCGCTGATCTTCGCCGGGGTGGTGGTTCTGAATCTCTCCCCCAAGGTGATCCTCCACTAAGCGTCCAGCCCGACCCGTGCCAACGCGCGGGCCGCTTTCCTTTGCCCCAGGCCGGAGCCAAGCGCCCGCCCCGGCTGAAACCTCTGGGCAAACACAACAACATCGCATACGCTCTATGCGCCACCCCACGCCAAGGAGCCCGCCCGTGATCGCCAAAGTCCGCACCGCCGCCCTGCTCGGCATCGAGGCGCAGCCCGTCTCCCTTGAGGTTGACCTGACCCGCTCCGGCATGCCCGCCTTCACCCTCGTGGGCCTGGCCGAGGGCGCCGTGCGCGAGGCCAAGGAGCGCGTGCTCTCGGCCCTCAAGAACGCTGGCTACAAGCTGCCGCCCGCGCGCATCACCGTGAACCTGGCCCCGGCCGACCTGCGCAAGGAGGGCAGCGCCTACGACCTGCCGCTGGCCCTCTGCCTGCTGGCAGCCTCCGAGTCCATTGACCCCGGGCATCTGGCCCCTGAGGGCGATGGCGGGTGGTTTTTGGCCGGGGAGCTCTCGCTGGACGGCGCCGTGAAGCCCGTGCCGGGCATCCTGCCCCTGGCCATCCTGGCCCGCGCCCAGGGCGCGACCGGGCTCATCGTGCCGAGCGAGAACGCCGCCGAGGCCGCCGTGGTGCAGGGCCTGTGCGTGTACGGCGTGGACAGCCTGGCCCAGGCCGTGCGCCTCATCACTGGCGAGGACACGCCCAGCCCCACGGTGGTGGACGTGGACGCCATCTGGGCCGGGCAGGCCGGGTGTGAGGGCGACTTCGCCGAGGTCAAGGGCCAGGACCACGCCAAGCGCGCCATCGAGATCGCGGCGGCTGGCGGGCACAACCTGCTTTTCGTCGGGCCGCCAGGCAGCGGCAAGACCATGCTCTCCCAGCGCATCCCCACGGTGCTGCCGCCGCTGACCTTTGACGAGGCGCTGGAAGTCACCAAGATCTATTCCGTGGCCGGGATGCTGGAGCGCGACGCCGCACTCGTGGTGCGCCGCCCGTTCCGCTCGCCGCACCACACCATCAGCGACGCCGGACTCATCGGCGGCGGGGTCAACCCCAGGCCCGGCGAGGTTTCGCTCGGCCACCGGGGCGGCCTGTTCCTGGACGAACTGCCGGAGTTCAAGAAGCATGTTTTGGAGGTGCTGCGCCAGCCGCTCGAAGACGGCCGGGTGACGATATCCCGCGCGGCCCAGTCGCTGACCTACCCCTCGGACTTCATGCTCGTGGCGGCCATGAATCCCTGTCCTTGCGGGTACTTAACGGATGATCGGCATGTCTGCTCCTGCCAGCCGCTCAGCATCCTGCGCTACCGCTCGCGCATCTCCGGCCCGCTCATGGACCGCATCGACATGCAGGTGGAGGTGCCCGCCGTGCCGTACGAGGACTTGAAAGCCCCGCGCGGCACCCGCGACTCGGCCACCATGCGCGCAGGCATCATCAAGGTCCGGGCCACCCAGACCGCGCGCTACAAGGGCTCCGGCATCCGACTGAACGCCGACCTCCAGGGCGCGCTGCTGGAGCGCTGGTGCAAGGTGGGCGAGGCCGAGCACCAGTTCCTGGAGCAGGCCGTGCGCCGCCTGGGCCTCTCGGCCCGGGCCTACACCCGCGTGCTGCGCATCGCCCGCACCATCGCCGACATGGAGGACGCGGAGACCATCGAGATCCCGCACCTGGCCGAGGCCATCAACTTCCGCACCATGGACCGGGTGAACCAGCCGCAGGGGTAGAGGGAAGCATGGGCCGACCAAGGGTTCGCATCTTCTGCGACTATGAGGCAGAGGGGATATGGGATTACCCGTGCGGGTGCGACTGGCCGAAAGATTGCTCGCCGGAAATCTGGCATGAAAACACCACCCACGCCCCAGACCTCCTCATCCTACGCGATTTGGCCCTGTGGAATAGGCGCTACTCCACCTGGTTCGCCGACTGGGAGCGCTCCATACGCGGAGAGGGTGAGCCGCCCACCGCTTGGTTCGACCCGGACGCCTTCACCGCCGAGGGGCTGCGGCTGGCCAGCCTGCTGAAGATCAACCACCCGGACTGGAAAATTATCTTCATCGATGAAGTTGCATATCTGAAAAATTACTATGCAGACCTGCCAGAAGACCGCTCCTTCAATTATGAGATCGAACTCGGCCCGGAGGGGAAGTTTCTGGCCCGCGAATTGCCGGGATAGCGCTGGCCGCCTCGGCCCTTGCACCTTGCACCGCCTGAACCGCCCCCTCGCCTGAGCCCAATCCCCACCGCAAAAGGGGAATTGCCCTGCGTTGCACTTTCTGCTACCCAGAAAACGCACCCGGCAGGACAGCCCGGATGGCTGTTCCGCCTGTCACAGCGCGCCTTTGCCTGGAGGATCCGTGACCCTGCTCCATGTGTATGATTTCGCCGCTGGCCCGCTCTTCGCCTTTTCCTTCAGCGTGTTCGCGCTGGGTTCGGCTTGGCGCGTGCTGCGCTTCATCCTGCTGGCCAAGGCGGCGGACCCCGCCGCCCTGCGCGGCTTCCGCCCAGCCTGGGCGCTCAAGAGCGTCCTGCACTGGCTCATCCCGGCCAACATCACCGCGCGCGCAAACCCGCTCATGACGTTCGCCGGGTTCGCCTTCCACATCGCGCTCATCGCCGTGGCACTAACCTTCTCGGCCCACGTGGTGCTCTGGGATCTGGCCTGGAATGTCTCCTGGTGGACCCTGCCCGACCAGGCCGCGGACTGGCTGACCTACCTGTTCCTGGCCGCAGCGGCGTTCCTCATCTGGCGGCGGCTGGCCCTGCCCCACGTGCGCGCCCTGACCACCCCCTCGGACTGGCTGGTGCTCAGCATCACCGTGGCTCCCATGCTGACCGGGCTCATGGCCTATCGCCAGTGGGGCGACTACGACCTCATGATCACCCTGCACGTGCTCTCGGGCAACCTGATGCTGCTGGCCGTGCCCTTCACCAAGCTCTCCCACGCCGTGCTCTTCTTCGTCTCGCGCGCCGTCACCGGCAGCGACTTCGGCAAGCGCAGCGTGGGCGCCTGGTAGCCGTCGCCGACATGATCGACGTCATCGCCGCCCAAGGAGAATGAATGGACATCGCGAAACTGAAACAGACCCTGGCGGGCAAGAGCGGCGCGCGCCTCAAGCTCTGGATGGAGATCTGCGCGCGCTGCGGCCTGTGCGCCGAGGGTTGCCACTTCTTCCAGTCCGACCCCCGGCCCGAGCACGTGCCCGCCTACCGCCTCAAGCCCCTGGCCGAGCTGCTACGCATGAACGGCGAGGTGGACGAGGCCGTAGGCGAAGCCTTCATGCAGTCGCTGGTGGACACGGTCTACGGCACCTGCACCATGTGCCAGCGCTGCTCCATGTTCTGCCCGCACGGCATCTCCATCGCCTTTCTGGTGCGCGCCACGCGGGCGCTGGCCGTAAGCCAGGGCATGACCCCGCAGGGCCTGGCCTCGGGCCTGGCCAACGCGCTGGAGTTCGGCAACAACCTGGGCATCAGCGAAGAGGACTACCGCGAGACCGTGGAGTGGCAGCTGGAGGAGCTCCAGGCCGAGATGCCCGACGCTATCGCGCCCATGGACAAGAAGGGCGCGGAGGTGCTCGTCACCTTCCACCCGCGCGACATCAAGTTCTACCCGCAGAACCTGTACAACTACCTGAAGCTCTACAACGCCGCCGGGCTGGACTTCACGCTGACCAGCTCCAAGGGCTGGGACTCGACCAACATCGGGCTCTTTGCCGGGGATGACCCGGCGGCCACGGAACTCTGCGGCCGGGTGGTCGCGGCGGGCGAGAACCTGGGGGTGCGAACAGTGCTCTCAGCGGAGTGAGGGCATTCCATCCGCGCCCTCAAGTTTGAGGGACCGAACTGGCTGAAACGAGACTTCCCCTTCGAGGTGGTGGCCCCCATGAAGATGTGGGCCGACCTGTTCCGGCAGGGCCGGCTCAAGCTCAAAAAGCACTTCCACAAGGAGCCTGCGACCTTCCAGGATTCCTGCAACTTCATCCGCAACGCCGGGCACTTCGAGGACTCGCGCCTGCTCCTGCGCCACGTGGCGGCGGACTTCCGCGAGATGCACCCGCACGGCAACCACACGTACTGCTGCGGCTCCGGCGGCGGGCATGGGCTCATGAGCGAGTACAAACAGAAGCGCTTGGCCACGGCCAAGGCCAAGGCCGAGTGCATCCGCGCCACCGGGGCCGAGGTGGCCGTGGTCGCCTGCCACAACTGCGAGGATGGCATCCGCGACGGCCTGAAGGCCTTTGATGTGCCCGCGCAGGTGCACCTGTTCAGCGGCTACCTGGCCGAGGCCGTGGACCTGGACTAGGCCAGGAGAGAAAGCAATAGCCTCCGGCGGCCAAGGGGCCTGAGGCCCCTTGGAACCCCATCGGCCTGGGCCTGGGTGGCAAGGGCGAATGCCTTGGTTGGGCTGGACGCAAACAATGCGTTCGGATTTTTGAGGGGGGACCCTCGATAGAGGGTTGGTGCGAAGGCAAAGACGAGAAAGTCTTCTGTAATGTTCCACATGACCCACCAAAGCCGAAAGGGCTGGATCAGGTTCCGCCTGAAACAGCTCTTTCGGCGTACTGGGGAGTCCAGAGGGCATGCATGCCCTTTGGCGGGGTCCAGGGGCAGAGCCCCTGGCCGCCGGAGGCCCTCCCGTCTTAGCGGATGCCCTTCCCGTTCAAAAACGCACTGTACTTCTTGTCCGTACCCTGGATGTGGCCCACCAGCCAGTCCTTGAGGAAGCGCATGATCTCCATGGTCACCTTGGCCTTGCCGCTTTTCAGGCCAGCCTCGAAGTCCAGCACCTGCTGCACGAGCTTGGCGTGGGCCGCCTTGTGCGCCGCCGTGTCCGGGTAGCCGTAGCGGTCGAAGTACTCTTCCTCCTGGCCGAAGTGCTTCACGGTGTATTCCTTGAGGCGCTGCACCACGCCCACGAGCACGGTATCGGACTTGTGCGCACGCATGGCCGCGTGCAGCTCGTTGACAAGGCCGACGAGCACCTTGTGCTGCTCGTCGATGAGCCGGACGCCCACGGACAGGTCGTCGGACCACTGCATGAGCTTATCCGAGGACACGCTCGCGAGCTTGCCGCTGGCCATGCCCTGGATGATGGAGTCCAGCTCCTCGGTCAGCCCGGAGATCTCGACCACCACGCGGGTGGAGCGCTCCACGCTGTCCGCGGTCTTGCGCGCCACCTGGTTGACCTCGGCCACGGAGCGGTTGATCTCCTCGCTTGTGGCCGACTGCTCCTCGCTGGCCGTGGCGATGGAGGCCACCTCCATGGCGGTCTCCTGCACGATGTTCACGATCTCCTCCATGTACCGGCCGGATTCCTCGGCCACGCGGGCGCTCTCGACGATGTCCCCGGCGGCGGCGTCCACGGCCACGACGTTCTCCCGGGCGCGCTCCTGAATGTTGCGCACGGAGTCGCCCACCTGCTTGGTGGCGGTCATGGTTTTTTCGGCGAGCTTGCGGACCTCATCGGCCACGACGGCGAAACCGCGCCCGGCGTCGCCCGCGCGCGCAGCCTCGATGGCGGCGTTCAGCGCCAGCAGGTTGGTCTGGTCAGCGATGTCGGAAATGACGCCCAGGACATGGCCGATGCCTTCGGCCTGGTTGCCCAGGGTGGTCATGGTCTCCTTGAGGGCCAGGATGCGGTCCTTGACGCGCTCGATGGAGCCCACGGCCTCGCGCACGCCCTTGGCCCCGGTCTGGGCGTTGCCCTTGGCGCGGTCGGCGCTCTGGGCGGCGTCGCCGGTATTGCGGGCAATGTCCAGGATGGCCAGATTCATCTGCTCCATGGCCGTGGTGGTGGCGTTCACGCGCTCGGTCTGCACCTGCACGTCGCTGCCCACCTGCTCCATGTTCGAATTCAGTTCGCGCACGGCCCCGAAGATGCGCTCGGCGGAGTCCTTGGCCTTGGCCGAGGCGGCGCGCATGCCCTCAAGCAGTTCCTGCACCGCCGTCTCCTTCTCGCGGCTTTCGGCCAGGGCCGTCATGGTCGCGGCGGCCTCGCGCCCGGCCTGGGCCTCTTTCCCATGCGCGGCCTCGGCGGCTTTGCCCAGGCTCTCCACCAGGCTGCACAGGGCCTCGCGCAGGTCGGCGAACTCCGCAGGCATGGCGTCCATCGGGCAGGCGGCGGGCGCACCCCCGGCGATGCCCCGGGCATAGCCGCGCAGGGCTTCCAGGGGCAGCACAAGCTGGGCGTGCACGGTCCAGAGCAGACCCGCCGCGCCGAGCAGCATAAGGACGAACAGCACCACGCGCAGGGCCAGGGGCTGGTCCGGCCAGAAACCGATGACGAACAGGGCGCTGGCCGCGCCCGCGAGGACAAGGCCGGAGGCGGCCAGCCGGGCCTTGATGCTGGCCGAAGACTGCTGAGACATGGGGACTCCTTGCCGGGTGCTGTTGGTGCAGCACATTGCCGGACCACTTGAACTTTTTGCGCGGCCGATTACCGCATTTGATAACTATACCTCATCGGCTTTTGAGATACAACGCTTTAGGCTGCATGGTCCCCGGCCAGCACGCGCCAGTGCGCGCCAGTGCGCGTTGACGCGGACGACGCCCGTGCCGTAGGGTCCGGCCATGATTGATGCCCCGCACACAACCGATGTCCAGGCCTTGAAGGAAACGAACCGCGCCGCGTTGTCCTCGGTGCTGGCCGCGCTTTTGCTCACGGGCCTGAAGCTTGCGGCGGGCCTGTACACCGGCAGCCTGGGCATCCTGTCCGAGGCCGCCCACAGCGGGCTCGACCTGGTGGCCGCCGGGGTCACGCTGTTCGCCGTGCGCCTCTCGGCCGTGCCGCCGGACGCCAAGCACCCCTACGGCCACGGCAAGGTCGAGAACCTCTCGGCCCTGGCCGAGACCGCGCTGTTGCTGCTGACCTGCGTCTGGATCATCTATGAGGCCGTGGACCGGCTGTTCTTCAACCCGCGCGAGGTCGACGCCTCGCTCTGGGCCGTGGGCGTCATGGTGGTCTCCATCGTGGTGGATTTCTCGCGCTCGCGCATGCTGCTGGCCGTGGCCAAGAAGCACAACAGCCAGGCCCTGGAGGCCGACGCGCTGCACTTCTCCACAGACATCTGGTCGTCGCTGGTGGTGCTGGCGGGCCTGGGCGCGCTGGCCCTGGCCGACCTGGTGGCCCCCACCTCGGTGCTCAAGCCCTGGCTTTTGCGGGCCGACTCCCTGGCCGCCCTGGCCGTCAGCGGCATCGTGCTCTGGGTCAGCTGGAGGCTCGGTAGCCAGGCCATCGACGTGCTTTTGGACGCCGGGGTGCACGAGGCCTCGGCCCAGATCGAGCGGGCCATGCTGGCCCTGCCCGGCGTGACCGGCGTGCGGCGCGTGCGCGTGCGTTCAAGCGGCCCGGCCAGCTTTGTGGACATGCGCCTGCTCGTCCAACCCGGCCTGGACGCCGACGAGGCGCACCAGGTGGCGCGGGAGGCGCGGAAGGCCGTGCGCGCGCTGCTGCACGATGCGGATGTCATGGTCGAGGTGAAGCCGCAGGAGGAAGGGACCAGTGGGCTCTTGGAGCGCGTGCGCGCAGTGGCCGCGCGCTTTTCCTTAAGCGCCCACGACATCCAGGTGCGCCAGCTCGACGGCGGCCTGACCCTGGACCTGCACGCCGAGGTGCCGGGCAGTCTCTCCCTGATTGATGCCCACGACCGGGTTACGGTCATGGAGGCGGCCCTGCTGCGCGAACTTGGGCCAACGCTCTCGGTGGTCACGCACATCGAGCCCGAGGGCGCGCACCCGGCGCCCATGCCCGAACACGGCGAGGCCGCCCAGGCCCTGCGCCAAGCCATCGCGGACATTGTCGAGGAAACCGCCGGGGTTTGCGACATGCACAGATTAGAGCTGCACCGCTCGGGCGCGCGCTTCGGGGCCTCGTTCCACTGCCGCATGCACCCCGAGACGCCCATCACCCGCGCCCACGACGTGACCGTGGCGCTCGAAGCCTCGCTACGCGCGCGCCTGCCGGAGCTGGTCCGCGTGACCATCCACATGGAGCCGGAGATTTTGGAAGCCGAGCTGCCGCCGGTGGTTTGAAGTACAGCAAGCCGATCCGCCAGGTGCGGCAGTGTCAGGTAAATACTAGCTCTGCACGCATCGAGTCTAGTTGGGCCGTTCTGTTTGCCAAGTGACACAGGAATGTATGGTGCACAGTGTCTACAGCCCGGAGATGATTATCCCGGAGGGATATGACATGATATATTTTAATAAAGATATATACACGCCAATGGCAACAGAGCAATTGTTCCAGATTTTAACTATTGAACATGAAAATTATCTTCCAGAAGCAATTGCTGCCATAAAAGATGAGCTACTGAGACGTGGTGAAAGCATTGACGACAACATGGTTATTCTTAAAAAAGAAAAAATTTTACGAAAAATTGCTTGCGACAATCACTTAAAAGCAACAGAATCATACACAGCAAGGTCTAAATTATTTTTTTGCCTTTGCCCTGGTATTGCGATATTGCGGTTGCGTTACATTGATTTGTCCTATAAATTAAAAATTAAGCAATTAGTTGATTATTTCTGGATATCAATTTTTTGGTCTCTTATAGTATCCATTGTTGCAAGCTTACTGATTTGGGAAAATATAATTATCTGTTTTTATTCAGGTCTCCCAGCAATGGTATTGAAACTTTACTGGACATTATCTCGCAGGTTTGGACATGCTACAGCGTATACTATGATTGTATCTAAATTTAAACGGCCATAGTACTTTTTGAAGTTATTTTTATATATAAACATTATGCCATACAGGCATTCTACCGCCCCAGCCTGCGCTGCAACAGCACAAAATCCGCCAGGGTCAAGAGGACCATGGCCTTCAAGACCGGCACGATGCGCGGGATGGCGCAGATGTCGTGGCGACCGCCGATGGACAGGCGCACGGCCTCGCCCTGGCGGTTCACGGTCTGCTGCTCCTTGCCGATGGACGGGATGGGCTTGACGAACACCCGCGCGATGAGCTCCTGGCCGCTTGATATGCCGCCCAGGATGCCCCCGGCGTGGTTGGAGCAGAAGCCCTCCGGGGTGATCTGGTCGTTGTTCTCGCTGCCGAGCCTGCGCGCAACCGCACAGCCCGCGCCGATCTCCACGCCCTTGACCGCGCCCACGCCCATGAGGCCGTAAGCCAGCCGCGCGTCCAGCTTGTCGAACACCGGCTCGCCCAGGCCCGCAGGCACGCCCGTAGCGCGGATCTCCACCACGCCGCCCAGGGTGTCGCCCTCGGCCTTGACCTGGCGCACCCGGTCCTCCCAAGTGGCCACCACGTCCGCGTCCGCGCTGAAGAACGGCCGCGAGAGCGCGCCGCCAAAGTCGCGCCCGGTGGCCGGGATGCCGCCCAGCTCCACGCAGGCCGCCTGAACATGGATGCCCTGCGCGCCCAGCAGCTCCTGGGCGATGGCGCCACCGGCAACACGGGAGACGGTCTCCCGGCCGGACGAGCGCCCGCCGCCCCGGTAGTCGCGCAGGCCGAACTTGGCGTCAAAGGTCAGGTCCGCGTGGCCGGGCCGGTACACGTCCATGATCTTCGAGTAGTCGCGCGAGCGCTGGTCCTGGTTCTCGATGAGAAAGCCGATGGGCGTGCCCGTGGTGACGCCCTCGAACACGCCGGAGAGCAGGCGCACGGCGTCGGCCTCCTGGCGCGCGGTGGCGGCGATGCCGCCCTGGCCGGGCTTGCGGCGGTCCAGCTCGGTCTGGATGATGGCCTCGTTGATGGGGATGCCCGCAGGGCAGCCGTCCACCACGCCGCCCACGGCCGGGCCGTGGGATTCGCCAAAGGTGGTCAACTGAAACAGGGTGCCGAAAGTGTTGCCGCTCATCTGGTACCGTCCTTGTGGCCTTGTGGCCCTATGTCCTTGTGGCCCTGTGGCCTTGTGGATTGACGACGATGGGCGTGACGCCCAGAAACTCCTCGCAGGCGCTCGCTGCGGCCTCGAAGTCCGCCCCGCCGGAAAGCTCCAGCACCGGGACGCCGTCGAGGGCCTCCAAGCACTGCTCTGGCGTCAGCCGCGCGCGCGCCGCAATGGCCTGGGGC
>Ga0154365_1015_pt3 | contig 11778 bp, 13 predicted proteins | sample RifGroA2_FD_115893 | JGI IMG/M metagenome (GOLD analysis project Ga0154365, IMG submission 115893) | Desulfovibrionales bacterium GWA2_65_9
CGTCGTCGCTCGTGTTATCCACTACCGGCGGCACGCCGCAGGCCTTGGCGCGCTCGTTCTCCTCGGCGCGCAGGGCGCGGCGCAGCACCTTGCCGACCATGGTCTTGGGCAGGCTCTCGCGGAACTCCACGGGCCGGGGCACCTTGTACCCGGCCAGCTTCTGGCGGCAGAAGCCGATGACCTCGGCCTTGGACAGCGTCTCGCCGGGCTTGGGCACCACAAAGGCCTTGACCACCTCGCCGCGCGCATCGCAGCTCACGCCTACGGCCACGGCCTCCTGGACCTTGGGGTGCTGGTGCAGAACCTCGTCGATCTCGCGCGGGTAGATGTTGTACCCGGCGCTGATGATCAGGTCCTTCTTGCGGTCCACGATGAAGAAGTAGCCCTCCTCGTCCATGTAGCCGAGGTCGCCGGTGTAGAGCCAGCCGTTTCTGAGCACGTCGGCGGTCTCGTCGGGCCGGTTGTAGTACCCGGCCATGACCTGCGGGCCGCGGATGACCAGTTCGCCCATCTTGCCCGGCGGCAGGGGCGGGCCGCCCAGGTCCTGGTCCACGATCTTGGCCTCGGTGCCGGGCACGGGCAGGCCGATGGAGCCGTGCTTGGCCACGCCCTCCAGCGGGTTGATGTGCGTCACGGGTGAGGCCTCGGTCAGGCCGTAGCCCTCGCAGATGCGCGTGCCCGTGACCTTGGTGAACTGGTCGAACCACTCCACGGGCATGGGCGCGGAGCCGGACACGCAGTACTTGATTGAGGACAGGTCATAGGCGGTGATGTTCTTCTGCTGCATAAGCGAGATGTATACCGAGGGCGCACCGGGGAAGGCCGTGGGCCGGTGCTTCTGGATGGCTTTCAGCAGGTCTCCGGGCACGAAGCGCGGGAACAAAATCTGCGTTGCGCCTGTGGCCGTGGCCAGGTTCAGGCACACGGTGAGGCCGTAGATGTGGAAGAAGGGCATGACGCCCAGGAATATCTGGTGGCCCCTGGACAGGCCCGGCAGCATGGCCATGCACTGGCCGGCGTTGGCGTACAGGTTGGCGTGGGAGATCATGCAGCCCTTGGCCAGGCCCGTGGTGCCGCCGGTGTACTGCAACAGCGCCAGATCCTTCTCCGGGAGGAGCTTGTCCGTGGTGTAGCCCGCAAAGCCGCGCGCCAGGGCCGACCAGGGCAGCACCTGGGGGTCGCCCACGGGCACGCTCAAGCTTTGGCCCTCGCGCCAGCATTTCAGGCGGTAGAGGAGGTCGAGCGGGAAGCGCAGGCCATCGCTGATGGTGGTGACGAAGTATTTCTCGATGGGCAGCTGGTCGCGCAGGGGCGCGATCTTGGGCCAGAGCAGGTCGAGCAGGATCAGGAAGCGCGCGCCCGAGTCCTGAAACTGGTGGACGATCTCGGTCTCCATGTACAGCGGGTTGGTGAAGACCACGGTGCCGCCCGCGCGCAGCACGCCCCAGTAGGCGATGACGGCCTGGGGGGTGTTGGGCAGCATGATGGCCACGCGGTCGCCGCGCTTCAGGCCGTGCTTGCGCAGGTTGGCGGCCAGCACGGCCGAGAGCCGGTTCAGGCGGCCGTACGTGAGGCTCAAGTTCTGGAAGATCAGGGCTGGCCGGTCGGGCCAGCGCTTGGCGGCCTCCTCGAGCAGGGAGTGCATGGGCTTCGAGGCCGAGGTGAAGCTGTGCGGCACTTCCGGGTCGTAGTGGGCAAGCCAGGGTCGCTGTATCTCGGGCATGAACCAACCTCTTGGGGGGGGAAATGCGAAGGCGCCTGGAGGCGCCTGCTGAGTATAGGTGCCGGGCGGTTTTGAGGCAAGGGGAAATGCGGAACAGGACTTGAGCCCCGGCCCGGCGGAATGTCTGCACCAACAATTTTTCCGATCTTTCATTGTGTCCATGAATGATTCGACGGAAATATGAACGTTTTTGCCGCTCTGCCCCAAAATCGCGGCTACCCGCCGGGATGTTGACAATTCTTGCCCGGTGCGGCTAAATACAGCACAATGCCGGGCACGGACACCGGCTTAAAATCATTGACCAAGCGAATGATTCGTGTAGGGTTGGCCCAAGGATTGCAAATTAACGTGCGCAGGCCCAGGATGGAAGGCTCTTCCGCCCCGGCCTGGCTGCACCGGACCCGAATCATCGCATTGCACCAACCATTGGGTGAATGAACATGCTGCTCGCTGACGGAAAATACATCAAGCCAAGCAAGGAAACCAGGGTGCTGGCCATCCTGAACTCCCTGTCCCAGGACTCCGCGCTGTCGCAGATCGAGCTCGGCAAGCGGCTCAAGCTCAGCGGGGCCATGGTCAACCAGTACCTGCGCCTCTTGCAGGAGCAGAACCTCATCGAGTTCCGCCCGGTGAACGGCAAGAGCTACCGCTATGTGCTCACCAGCGGCGGCGAGAAGAGCCGGCGGCAGATGTTCTCCGACTACTCCAGCGAGACCATCCGGCTGTATACCAACATCAAGGATTTCATCTTCTCCAAGCTGCGCAGCCTGGAGCTGCGCGGACGCAAGAAGATCGTCCTGTTCGGGGCCTCGGAAACCTGCGAGGTGGTGCTCTCGGCCCTGCGCGACACCAGCTTCGTCGTGGTCGCCGTGGTCGACACCGACCAGGAGAAGCACGGCTCGATCTTCCACGGCTACGTCGTCTCCTCCCCCCTGGTGCTGGACCACGTCGACTGCCAGTGCGTGGTCATCACGTCCTTTGGCCGCCAGGATGAAATATACCAGCAACTGCAGCCCGTGGCCCAGAAGCGCGGGCTCGAAATCGTGAGGCTGTGAGCATGGCGCACTCTCCCTTCATCACCACCCGCTCCGGCCTGTGCATCGGCCAGGGCCACAGCTGCTTCATCGTGGCCGAGGTGGGCAACAACCACCAGGGCGACATGGACCATGCCCGGCGCATGGTCGAAGAGGCCGCCCGGGCCGGCGTCCAGGCCGTGAAGTTCCAGAAGCGCCACCTGGAGTCCCTGCTCACCCGCACCGGTCGCGAGGCCCCCTACTGCGGCCCCAACAGCTTCGGCCCGACCTACGGCGCGCACCGCCTGGCCCTGGAGCTCGACGCGGCGCAGATGGGCGAGCTCAAGGCCCTGGCCGAATCGCTCGGCCTGGTGTTCTTCGCCTCGGCCTGGGACGAGGTCAGCCTGGACGAGATGCTCGCGCTCGACGTGGAGCTTCTGAAGATCTGCTCCGCCGATCTGGTCAACGTGCCGCTCATGCGCCGCGTGGCCGAGACCCGGCTGCCGGTGATCCTGTCCACGGGCATGAGCAGCCTGGAGGAGATCGACGCCGCCGTGGCCCTGATCCGCTTCTACCACGACGATCTGGTGCTGCTGCACTGCAACAGCTCCTATCCCTGTCTCGAAGAACAGATCGGCCTGCCGGTGATGGACACCCTGCGCGAGCGCTACCGCCTGCCCGTGGGCTATTCCGGCCACGAGCGCGGCCTGGCCCCCAGCGTGGCCTCCGTGGCCCTGGGCGCCTGCGTCATCGAGCGCCACTTCACCCTGGACAAGAACCAGACCGGCACGGACCACCAGGCCTCGCTGGAGCCCGCCGAGCTGGCGCTGCTCGTGCGCATGGTGCGCGAGGTCGAAGAGGCCATGCTCCAGAAGGGCAAGAAGGTCTTCCCCGAGGAGCTGGCCGCAGCCAAGAAACTTCGCAAGTGCCTGGTCTTCTCGCGTGACCTGCCCGCAGGGCATGTGCTAACGTCCTCTGACCTGACCACGCGCAGCCCGCTGGACGGCATCTCCCCGGTGCACTGGGACGAGGTGCTGGGCGCGGTGCTGCTGCGCCCCGTGAAGCATGAGGAACCCCTGCAATGGGAGACCCTGCGCACGCGCGGCGCAGACACCAAGGCGGCCTCTTCGTCTACGTAGATTCGGGCACGTAGATTGAGGCGCGCAGGTTCAGGCAATGGCCGGGCCGATGCCCGCCAATCCAGGGAGCGACGCGCCATGAACCAGACGAGCATTCTCCTGGAGAGCGGCACCAACGAGCTCGAGATCATCGAGATGTTCCTGCTGGAGCCCGGAACGCCCGGACCAGACGGAGCGGGCGGCGCGCCCGAGCCCCAGTATTTCGGCGTCAACGTGGCCAAGGTCCTGGAGATCATCGAGGCGCCCGCCGAGCTTGAGCCCTCGGCCTCATCCACGCACCCAAGCTTTCTCGGGGTCATCCCCCTGCGCGACATGGTCCTGCCCGTGGTCGACCTCTCGGTCTGGCTGGGCCTGTCCCGCGTTCCTACCCGGCACGAGACCGTCATCGTCACCGAGTTCAACGGCGTGAAGTCCGGCTTCCTGGTTTCCGGCGTGACCATGATCCACCGCGTGGGCTGGGCCGACGTGGAGCCGCCCAGCCGCATGCTGGCCGAGCTGCCGGGCAACTGCATCACCGGCACCGTGCGCCTGGGCGACCATTTCGCCCTGCTGCTCGACCTGGAGCGCGCCCTGGTGGAGCTCGGCGCGGTGCACATCGACCTGCCGGAGCATGCCGTGGACAAGGACCCGGAGCGGCCCCTGCGCATCCTGCTGGTGGACGACTCGACCTCGGTGCGCTTCCTGCTCAAACGCAATTTCGAGAGCGCCGGGTTCGAGGTCCAGGCCCTGGGCAACGGCGAGGACGCCTGGAACCGCCTGCTGGAGCTGAAGGCCGAGGCCGTGAGCCGCAAGGTGCCCATCACCAGCCTGCTCGACGCCGTGATCTCGGACGTGGAGATGCCGCGTATGGACGGCTACACGCTGACCCGCAACGTCAAGGCCGACGCCGAGCTTTCCAAGCTGCCTGTGGTGCTCTTCTCCTCGCTCATCTCGCCTTCGCTGCTGCACAAGGGCGAGAGCGTGGGCGCAGACGCCCAGATCACCAAGCCCGAGTTCGGCGGGCTGACCACCCAGGTGCGCGCGATCATCGAGAAGAAACGGGCGGGCTGACGCGGAGAAGAGGCGCGCGGGCTAGCCCAAAATTTCCCCGTGCTCCGCAGGATGTTTTGTCGGGCCAGGGGCTTGACGGACCCCGGCTTTCAGCGTTAGGCACAAATCAGGAACCAAACCCGCAACCTGCGAGAACCATGACATGAACCGCATCGCCGCCGCCCGCATGAGCCTAGCCCAGGCCCTCCGCGTCGACGTTGTCGTCGTCGTAGGAGTCGTAGGCGTACGCGTGTCGTAGCGGTCAAGGTCCTTACCAAGGCAACCAAAACCCCCGTCGGCGCGCGCTGGCGGGGGTTTCGCGTTTCCAGGGGGGAGCGCCAGGTCCGCTCCAGCCGCACACGGGGCACCCACAGGAGGTGTCTCATGTTTGAAGGAAACGGCGCGGAGCTTGTGATCCGCCTGCTTGAACGCCAGGGCGTGAAGCGCATCCCCGGCATCCCGGGCGGGGCCAACCTGCCGCTCTACGACGCCCTGGGGGCCAGCCGCAGCATCCGCCACATCCTGGCCCGGCACGAGCAGGGCGCGGGCTTCATGGCCCAGGGCATGGCCCGCACCACAGGCCAGCCCGCCGTGTTCTTCGCCACCTCCGGCCCTGGCGCCACCAACACCCTCACCGCCATTGCCGACGCCAAGCTCGACTCCGTGCCCATCATCTGCATCACCGGCCAGGTGCCAAGCCAGCTCATCGGCACCGACGCCTTCCAGGAGGTGGACATTTACGGGATGAGTTTGCCCGTGACCAAGCACAACTTCCTGGTGCGCAGCGTGGCCGAGCTGGCCCATGTCATCCCCGAGGCCTTTCGCATCGCGTCACCCGGCAGGCCTGGACCGGTGCTCATCGACATCCCCAAGGACGTGCAGACCGCGCGCATCCGCCTCTCCGAGCTGCCCGAACCGGCCCAGCCCGACCCGGTGGAGGCCCCGGACGTCCTGGCCTTGAGCCAGGCCGCGCAGATGATTTGTGCGGCCAAGCGGCCCATCCTGCTGCTGGGCGGCGGGGTTGCGTCCTCTGGCGCGTCGAGCGTGGCCCGCAAGCTGGCCGAGGCCGCCAGCCTGCCCGTGACCATGTCGCTTTTGGGCCTGGGCGCGCTGCCCGACGCCCACCCGCTGAACCTCGGGATGCTTGGCATGCATGGCACCCGCGCGGCCAACATCCTGCTGGAGGAGTGCGACCTGCTGCTGGTGGCCGGGGCGCGCCTGGACGACCGCGCCACCGGGCGGCTGGAGCGCTTCTGCTCCGAGGCCAAACTCATCCACATCGACATCGACCAGAGCGAGCTGGACAAGCTCAAGCTGGCGCATCTGGCCATCACCGCCGACGTGGGCGCGGCGCTCGCAGGCCTGCTGCCCCTGGTGCAAGCCGAGGCCGGCCAGATTGGTGGACAGTGCGAAGGCCGTGGCCCGTGGCTGGCGCGCGTGGCCCAGTGCAAGGCCGAGAACCCGTCCCAGTTTCCGGGCCTGGACAACCCGCTCACGCCCTATGGCTTGGTGCGCTGCACCGGCGAGCTTTTGGCCTCCTCGGAGTTCTCCTCTGAGGGGGAGGGGGCCATCGTGGTCACGGACGTGGGCCAGCACCAGATGCGCGCGGCCCAGGCCTACCCGGACCTCAAACCCAGGGCCTGGCTGACCTCCGGTGGGCTCGGCACCATGGGCTTCGGCCTGCCTGCGGCCATTGGCGCGGCCCTGGCCAATCCGGCCCGGCGGGTGGTCTGCTTCAGCGGCGACGGCTCCCTGCAGATGAACATCCAGGAGCTGGCCACGGCTGCGGAGACCGGGGCCAACGTGACCGTCGTGCTGGCCGACAACGGCGGCCTCGGCCTGGTGCAGCAGCAGCAGGACCTGTTCTACGGGCGCCGGATCTTCGCCTCGGACTACCGGGTGCGCATCGACTTCGTGAAGATCGCCGAGGGCTTTGGCGTGCGCGCGCTGGACCTGAACCTGAGCCGCGCCCCGCTCAGCGACCTGGAGCGCGCGCTCAAGCGGGAGGGGCCGTGCCTGGTGCGCGTGCCTGTGGCCGCCGAGGACAACGTGTATCCCATTGTGCCGCCCGGCGCGGCGAACATTGATATGATAGGCGGGGAACCCGCCAGGGACATGATCGGCGGCGAAGTGTGCGCAGCAAAGGGAGGGAACTAGCCATGACTGGGAGCGCAAACGACAAAATCACCCCGAAGGGGTTCATGGCCCTGCGGCTTACGGTGAACAACCACCCCGGCGTCATGAGCCACGTCTGCGGGCTGTTTGCCCGGCGCGCCTTCAACGTGGAGGGCATCCTGGTGACCCCGCAGCAGGGCGGCGACACCAGCCGCATCTGGCTGGTGGTCAATGCCGACGCGCGTCTGGGCCAGATGATCCGCCAGGTGCGCAAGCTCTATGATGTGCTGGAGGTGCTGGCCTTTGAGGCCGACGAAAGCTCTCTGGAGCGGATGGACGAGTGCATGGCCGGGTGGGAGCAGGCCGGGCCTTGCGCCGAAATCGGGGCCTAGGGTCTGTTTCTAAAAGCGTCTTTTGCCCCCTGGATGTCGTCGCGAACCGATTTTGGTCCAGGGCTGTACCGCATGAGTACACTCCCTGGCCCAAAATAGGTTCTCTCCTCGCCAGGGAACAAAATCCGTCTTTTGGAAACAGACCCTAAGGAGCGGGGCGTAAAAAAACCGGGCGGGGGAGGCCTGCTCCCTCGCCCGGTTTTGGGCGCGTGGACTGTGGCGTTGCCAATGTCCGGTTTGAAATCTTCGGCTTGAAATTCCCGGTGCGAAATGCCCGGCGAAAATGTCCGAGGCGAAATGTCGCTGGGCGGCTTGCGCCCGCGCTAGAACCCGTGCTCGCGCAGGAAGTCCATGCTGAGCTTCGACGACGGCGCCGAGCCCGCGTCGCCCTTGCCGAGCCACGGCCCGAGCATGCTCTGCACGTACTTGCCGATGAGGTCGGTCTCCATGTTCACGAGCGTGCCGGGCGTCCAGCCGGAGATGGTCGTCTCCCTCTGGGTGGCCGGGATGATGTTCACGGACAACTGCTCCGGCCCGCAGTCGTTCACGGTCAGGCTGATGCCGTCCAGCGTGATGGAGCCCTTGGGCACCACCAGGCTGCCGAATTCCGGCGGAAAGGTCAGCGTGTACACGCGGCTCTCGCCAGCCGGGCGTATGTCGGCCACGCACGCCAGGCAGTCCACGTGCCCGCTGACCAGATGCCCGCCCAGGCGGTCGCCCAGGGCCAGGGCGCGCTCCAGGTTGACCTGGCCGCCGGTCTTGAGCCCGCCCAGGCTGGTGTGCTTCAGCGTCTCGGCGCTGGCGTAGACCGTGAACCAGCCCTGGCCAAAGGTCTCCACCGTGAGGCAGGCCCCGTTCACGGCGATGGACTCGCCGAGGACAATATCCGCAAGCTCGAACAGGGCGCGGATCTTGAGCCGCGTTTCCGCGCCCCTGGCCTCCACGGCCTCCACGCGGCCCTTGCCCTGCACCAATCCAGTAAACATTCTAGGCTCTCCGGGGCTTGTAGGTCAGTTTCAGATCCTGGCCGCAGGAATCGGCCACGGCCAGACGGAAATGGAGCGTCTCGTCCATGCTCTGCACGGACCCGCCGGCGAACAGGCTCTTGCCCTCGGCGTCGCCCAGCACGCGCGGGGCCAGGTAGAGCACGAACTCGTCCACCAGCTCCTGGCGCGCCAGGGACAGGGCCAGCTGGCCGCCGCCCTCGCAGAGCGTGCGGTGGCAGCCGAACTCCGCGCGCAGGCGCTCAAAGGCCCCGGCAAAGCCCAGGCTCTCGCCCGTGCCCTTGCCCTGGCCCGAAGGCCGGTCCTCACGCAATTCCGGCAGGCCCCAGATGAGCGTGCCGCGTTCGCGCAGCTCGTCGGCCAGTGGGGTCTTGGCCGAGTACTCGCTGGTCCAGAAGAGCACCTGGCCGGGCCGCTGGCGCAGCAGGTTGAAGGTCGAGTAGGCCTTGGGCAGGGTGCTGGTGACCACCACGGCCAGGGGCTGGCAGAAACCTGTTGGCAGGCCGTCCGCGCCCAGGCGGCAGGTCAGTTCCGGGTTGTCGCCGTAGAAGGTGTTGCCGCCCACGATGACCGCCTGGACCTGGGAGCGCAGCCTGTGCACGTCGGCCTGGGACTCCGGCCCGGAGACGGCCTGGGGGCGGCCCCCGCGCGCGGCGATCTTGCCGTCCAGGGTGGCCGCCATCTTGAGGATGCTGTATGGGCGCTTGGTGGTGGCCCAGATGCGGAACTCGTCGATGAGGTCCAGGCACAGGGTCTCCTGCACGCCCAGAACGACATCCAGCCCGGCGGCGCGCAGGACCGCAGCCCCGCCTCCGGCCACGTGCGGGTTGGGGTCAGCGCAGCCGATGACCACGCGGCCCACGCCCGCGTCCAGGATGGCCCTGGTGCAGGGCGGGGTCTTGCCCTGGTGGTTGCAGGGCTCCAGCGTCACGTAGAGGGTGCAGGAGGCCGGGTCCACGCCCTTCTGGCGCGCGTCGCTTAAGCACTCCACCTCGGCGTGCGGGCCGCCGAAAGCCTTGTGCCAGCCCTCGGCGACGATTTCGCCGTCACGCGCCAGCACCGCGCCCACACAGGGGTTGGGTGCGGTCAGGCCGCGCCCGCGCAGGGCCAGTCTGGCCGCGCGCAGCATGAACCGGTCATGTGGACCGGTAGTCTCCAGGCAGGTAGGCATGTTCCACCCCCGCTTCTTTGAGCATGTCGTTGGCCAGTTCGTCCGGGTACTGTTCTGCGAAATAGATGGCCTTGACCTGGCAGTTGATGAGCATCTTGGTGCAGATGAGGCAGGGCTCGGTGGTGCAGTATATCTCCGCGCCAGCGAGCGACAGCCCGTGCAGGGCGCACTGGATGATGACGTTCTGCTCCGCGTGCAGGCCCCGGCAGAGCTCGTGGCGCTGGCCCGAGGGGATGTGCAGGCGTTCGCGGATGCAGCCGACCTCGCGGCAGTGGGCGACGTTGGTCGGGGTGCCGTTGTAGCCGGTGGCGATGAGGCGCTTGTCGCGCACGGCCACCGCGCCCACCATGCGGCGCAGGCAGGTGGAGCGCTCGGCCACCAGGTGGGCGATGCGCATGAAATAGATGGGCCAGGGGACGCGCTCACTCATCGGCCAAAGCCTCCCGAAGCCGTAGGTTCACGCCGTCCGGCCCGATGCGCTGTGGCTTCGGGCCGGACGGCGGGGGTGGTCGTCTACCAAGCGTACAGCGGGAACTCGCGGGCGAAGTCTTCCACCTCGAGGCGGATCTCATCGAGCACGGAGTCGTCGCCCATGTTCTCCAGGGCGGCGGTGATGGCCTCGGCCACGGCCATCATGTCCTCTTCGACCATGCCGCGCGTGGTCAGCGCCGGGGTGCCGACGCGGATGCCCGAGGTGATGGTCGGCGGCGTGGTGTCGAACGGGATGCCGTTCTTGTTCACCGTGATGCCGGCCTTTTCCAGGGCCGCCTGGGCGTCCTTGCCGGTGATCTTCTTGCTGCGCAGGTCCACCAGCATGAGGTGGTTGTCCGTGCCGCCGGAGACCAGGTCGAACCCGGCGTCCTTGAGGTAGCCGGCCAGCGCCCCGGCGTTCTTGAGCACCTGCTCCTGGTACTGCTTGAAGCCGGGCTGCAGGGCCTCGCCAAAGGCGACCGCTTTCGCTGCGATGATGTGCATCAGCGGGCCGCCCTGGATGCCGGGGAAGATGTTGGAGTTCAGCGCCTTGCCCTGCTCCTCGCCAGACAGGATCATGCCGCCGCGCGGGCCGCGCAGGGTCTTGTGCGTGGTGGTGGTGGTGTAGTGCGCCTGGCCGATGCTGGTGGGGTGCAGCTCCGTGGCGATGAGCCCCGCGATGTGGGCGACATCGGCCATGAGCACGGCCCCGACCTCGTCGGCGATCTTGCGGAAGCGCTTGAAGTCGATGATGCGCGGGTAGGCGCTGGCGCCCGCGATGATCATCTTGGGCTTGGACTCCTTGGCGATACGCTCCAGCTCATCGTAGTCGATGGTCTGGGTGTCCTTGTTCACGCCGTAGGAGACGATGTTGAACAGCTTGCCGGAGAAGTTCACCGGGCTGCCGTGGGTCAAATGCCCGCCGTGGGCCAGGTTCATGCCGAGCACGGTGTCGCCGGGCTTGCACGCGGCGAAGTACACGGCCATGTTGGCCTGGGAGCCGGAGTGCGGCTGGACGTTGGCGTACTCGCAGCCGAAGAGCTGCTTGGCGCGGTCGATGGCGATGTCCTCGGCCTGGTCCACGAACTCGCAGCCGCCGTAGTAGCGCTTGCCGGGGTAGCCTTCGGCGTACTTGTTGGTCAACACGCTGCCGGCGGCCTGGCGCACGGCCGTGGAGACGAAGTTTTCCGAGGCGATGAGCTCAAGCCCGCCCACCTGGCGGTCAATTTCTCCGGCCACGATGGAGGCGATTTCCGGGTCCTGGATGAACAGTTCTTCCATGGCGATGGTTCCTCGATTAGTCCGTTGTGCGCCTGGGGCCTTAGCCCTCGAAGCGCTTGAAGAGCATGCAGGCGTTGGTGCCGCCGAAGCCGAAGGAGTTGCTGAGCGCGAACTCGGCCTGCTTTTGGCGCGGGCCGTCGGCGCAGTAGTCCAGATCGCATTCCGGGTCGGCCACCAGCTGGTTCACCGTGCCGGGGATGGTGCCGGTATGAAGCGCCATGACGCTGAACACGGCCTCCACGCCGCCGGCTGCGCCGAGCAGGTGGCCGATCTGGCCCTTGTTGCCGCAGATGGCGATGTTCTTGGCCTGCGCGCCGAACACGGTCTTGATGGCCCGGGTCTCGCACAGGTCGTTCAGGTAGGTGCTCGTGCCGTGGGCGTTGATGTGGTCCACGCGCGCGGGCTCGATGCCCGCCTCCTCGACGGCCTTCCGCATGGCG
>Ga0154365_1172_pt5 | contig 11772 bp, 9 predicted proteins | sample RifGroA2_FD_115893 | JGI IMG/M metagenome (GOLD analysis project Ga0154365, IMG submission 115893) | Desulfovibrionales bacterium GWA2_65_9
ATCGCCGACCTGGCCACCCGCAACCTGCGCCTCAAGCTGGCCCTGGAGGAGAACGAGCGCATCCAGGCCCGCCTGCGCGAGACCACGGCCCTCACCGAGAGCATCCAGAACGTCATCCCCAGCCCCATCTTCATCAAGGACCGTGCCGGCCTCTACACCAGCTGCAACGATGCCTTCAGCGCCTTCCTCGAACGTCCCCGGGAGGAATTCATCGGCAAGGGCGTGTTTGACCTCTACCCCGAAGAATACGCGCGCAAGTATTCCGAGATGGACGAGGCCCTGATGCAGGCCGACGGCGTCCAGATGTACGACTTCCGCATGACCCGCAAGGACGGCACTGTCCGCGACGTCATGTTCAGCAAGGCCGCCACCCACGACGCGGCAGGCAATGTCAGCGGCATCGTCGGCGTCATCACCGACATCACCGAGCGCAACCAGGCCGCCCGCGCTCTGCGCGAAAGCCAGGAGCGCTACCGCTTCCTGGCCGAAAACTCGGCCGACATCATCTGGCGGCTCGACGCCGAGTACCGCTTCATCTACGCCAGCCCGGCGGATGAACGCACGCGCGGCTTCCACTACACCGAGGTCCTCGGCCAGCCTGTCTGGGCTGCCATGCACCCGGACCACGTTGGGCTCATGCAGGAACGCTGCCGGGACTACCTGGCCTCCAACGCCGACGCCTCCGACCCCGCGCCCCTGCGTGTGGAGGTGCCGCTGCTGCACAAGAACGGCACCAGCCTCTGGGTCGAGATCCTCGCCAACCCCGTGCGCGAGGACGACGGGACCATCTGCGGCTACCACCTCGTGGCCCGCGACATCACCGAGCGCAAGACCTATGAGGAGCAACTCGTGTTCGTGTCCACCCACGATGCGCTCACGGGCCTCTACAACCGCGCCCACTTCGAGGCCGAATTCCAGCGCGCCACCCAGGGCCGCCTGCTGCCCGTCAGCGTCATCATGGCCGACGTGGACGGGCTCAAGGCCGTCAACGACAGCCTGGGCCACGCCGCTGGCGACGAGCTCATCAAGACCGCTGCCGACATCCTGCGCAAGTCCTTCCGCACCGGCGACCTGGTGGCGCGCCTGGGCGGCGACGAGTTCTCCGTGCTGCTCCCCGGCACCGACGAGGCCGCCGTGGACCACTCCCTGAAGCGCATCTGCGAGGAGATGGGCACCTGCAGCCTCCGGAGCACCCCCTTCTCCGTGCGCCTGTCCCTGGGCTCGGCCACGGCCAGGACCCCGGCAGAGCTGGAGTCCGTGCTGCGCGAGGCCGACCGGCGCATGTACGAAAACAAGACCGCCTACAAGACCGCGCAACCCTAAGGCAAACCGTCGAGATCCTGACAAGGGCCCTCTCGACCGCAGCCAGAAGAGCCTCGCAGCCCTTGCGCACCAGGCAATTCATGCCACTGGCACCGCCTTTGCATCTGCGAAGGCATGGAAACCACCAGCCGCCTTTGCACACGCGCTCCGCACACCCCGGCCCGGACAACCACCCGGAAGGGCCTGCGCGCCCTGGTGCTCGGCCTGCTGGCTTGCATGCTCTTCGGCGCCGGGGGCTGCGCCATGCTGCCCTTCGCCCTCTCGGCAAGCTCCTTCGCCGCCCCCAGAGCCGCCTCCCTGGCCATGAGCGGCGTCAAACACGCCTACCAGGGCGCGCAACTGGCTGCGGACGAACGCGACATGAACACCATCATGCGCGACAACATGCTCACCATGAAGGCCAAAAGCTCACTGCTGACCGAACAGGCCGCCTCTGACGTGCACGTCTACGCCTACAACGGCGACATCTTCGCCGTGGGCCTGGTGGACAACGAACCCCAGCGCGACCACGTCATCCGTACCCTGCAGGCCGTCAAAGGCGTGGACGAGGTCAAGGGCGTGCTGCGCATGCGCGACCTCGAAAACCCCTACGCCGGACTCAAGGACGACTTCCTCGAAAATTCCACCCGCATGGCCCTAGGCCGCTACATTCTGCACAAGAACGCCGGGGTCGAAATCACGGCCATACAAGGCGAGATCTGCCTCCTGGGCGTGGTCGGCACGCACGCCGAAGCCCTCGACCTCATCCAGTACGTGGAGTCCGTGTCCGGCACGCGGGCCATGTCGCTCCTGGCCATCCGCGACGAATACGCCGTGGGCAAGCCCGAAAACAACACCCGCTACCTGCTGGCGGCAAGCGCAGAGCACGCCCCCGCACGAGTGGTCGAACCGGCGCACATCGTCGCAGCCGAACAAAGACACCTGCCCACAACGCCAGGCATCGCACACGCACACAAGGCCGCAACCCAGCACGCGCAACCCGTTGTCTGGAACAAGGCCCGCCTGCGCCTGAGCGCACAGCTGCAAACCCTGGCCCAAAACAGCAACAACCCCACCGCCAAAGCCGAACTGCTCACCCTGGCCGGACACGTCAGCACCGACCGCGACCTGTCCATCGCCGACCGCCTGTCCGTGGCCGCCGAACAAGCCACCAACCAGCACGCCCGGCTCAAGATCCAGTCCCTGCTCGCCCTGTACTGACCTGAGGCGCTGCCGCCGACCCCCAGGGGCGCTGCCCCTGGACCCCGCCAAAGGGCCTGAGGCCCTCTGGACTCCCCATATGGCCTGGGCCGGGCTGGCTCGGGCGGATGCATTGGCTGGGCTTGGCCTTGACAATGCGCGCAGGTTTTTCGTCGAAGACTCCGAAAAGCCCCGCGCGCGGTTGGCTCCCCCCTTCGGGGTGTTCAAGGGTGGATGTACCCAGGTTCCAGGTTGTGCCACGGCCTTTTCAGCCTGCCCGCGTTTTGCCACGGCCTCCCCATGACTCACCCCTGGCCCACCCAAAGCCGAAAGGGCTGTTTCAGGTTCCTCCTGAGACAGCCCTTTCGGCGTACTGGGGGTTCCAAGGGGCCTCAGGCCCCTTGGCCGCCGGAGGCAGGCCTTTGCCTACAGGCATTGCCTTTAGGTGGGCGCTGGGGCTACAGGGGAGTACATGAACGTCATCGTGCTGCACCGCAACTTCCCGGGCCAGTTCCGGCATATCGTGCGCCACCTGGTGCAGGGCGGGCATCGTGTGGTGGGTGTGGGCAATGCCCAGGCGCCGGGCCTGCCAGGCATCACGCTGGTGCGCTACGACTCACGCGCGCTCAAGATCACCGGCCACCGCCACATGGCGACGATTTCAAGCGGTGTGGCGCATGGCGAGGCCGTGGCGCACATCCTGATTCAGCTGCGCGACAAGGGTTTTGTGCCGGACGTGGTGCTGGCGCACCCTGGCTGGGGCGAGGCCCTGTACGTCAAGGACGTGTTCCCGGACGTGCGTCTGGTCTCGCTGTTCGAGTTCTACTACCATGCGACGGGGGTGGACGTGGGCTTTGAGCCGGGCACGGAGGCGGACTTCGACCAGCGCGCCAATTTGCGCTGCCGGAACATGCTGCACCTGACCAACCTGGAGCTGTGCGACGCTGCGGTCTCGCCCACCAACTGGCAGCGCTCGGTGCACCCGGCCACGTACCAGCACAAAATCCAGGTGGCGCACGAGGGCGTGGACACCACGCTCATGGCCCCGGACCCTCTCGCGCGCTATGCCCTGCCGGACGGTCGCGCGCTCAAGCCCGGCGACCCTGTGCTGACATACGTTGCCCGGCACCTGGAGCCCTACCGGGGCTTTCACAGGCTCATGCTCGCCCTGCCGGAAATCCAGCAACGCTGCCCCGAGGCCGTGGCGGTCATCGTGGGCGGCGACTCCGTGAGCTATGGCCGCGCGCCCAAGGACGCCGCCAACTGGCGCGAGAAGCTTCTGGCCGAGGTGGGGCCGCGGCTCGACCTTTCGCGCGTGGTCTTCACCGGGCAGATTCCCTACCGCGACTACCGCTCGCTCTTGCAGGTCTCGGCCGCGCACGTGTACCTGACCTACCCCTTTGTGCTGTCCTGGTCGATGCTGGAAGCCATGAGCTGCGGCTGCCTGGTGCTCGGCTCAACCACGCCGCCGGTGATGGAGGTGCTGCGCCACGGCGAAAACGGCCTTGCCTTCGACTTCTTCGACGCTCCGGCCCTGGCCACCCTGGTCCATGCCGCCCTCACACGCCCCGGCGACTACGCCAGCCTGCGCCAGCAAGCCCGCCAGGACATCGTGGCAGGCTACGACATCAACGCGGGCGTGGCCCGCTACATGGCGCTGCTGGAGGGCGCGTAAGCCTTCAAAACCAAGCCGGTTAAAAGGCAGGAGCGCGTTGCCCCTGTTGAGTTGTTTGAATGCAGCTCCCGGCAGTGGGCACAACAACGGCACCTCACCACTGCTCAATGAATCGTGATACCATCTGGCAAGGTTGCCCATTGCATATACTGCGGAACGAGTTGCGCCATCGCTCAACCTTCACGTGGCTACACATATTCGCCTTGTGACTATCGTAGAAACCAGGTATTGTTCCCGGTGTCCTCTGTGATGGCCTCGGCCAACTGCCTGATCAAGACATGCGGCTGGGTTCAAAGTGCAAGCTGTTTTTGCCGCGATGTCAGCGTGTTAGAGACTTCAGAGACGTGCGGCTCTCATTAGCACTCCATTCGCTGAGAGCTTTTGGAGTGGCTCGGACTAAAGGTGCTGTCTACAATTGGTTTGTTCCTTGGAACGCACAAGCACGGAGGATTTATGTACCAATACAAAATGGTTCAAGTTCCACCCAATATTCAGGTTCAAGCGAAAGAGCACAGGGGAAATGAAGCCGCTGTGTACCTTGAAAGTGTTGTAAATGCAGAAGCAAGAAATGGCTGGGAGTTTTACAGAATTGATTCCATCGGTGTCAGCGTAAAGCCGGGTTGTCTTGCCGGCCTCCTGGGTCAGAAAGAACAGCTTATAACTTACTACGTGGTCACATTTAGGAAGTCAGCAGGAGAATGACACGATTATGCGTACGCTGCATACGTCTTTACCAGAGATTTGCACCAACTCGCATTAGGAAGTCTTGCCGCTTTGAACCTTCCTGCTCTGAGTATGCAATTTCTGCTTTAGAAAAATATGGATTGTGGGTGGGCTTGGCAATGTCTTTATCGAGACTCAAGCGGTGTTGCCCCCCCAACGGTGGACAGGACTATCCCTGACGCAACCATTCTACGAGTATTTCCAACTGCTGCTGGCAAAGCCGAAAGGGCTGTTTCAGGTTCCTCCTGAAACAGCCCTTTCGGCGCAGGTGGGTCTGGGGGGCCTCAGGCCCACCAGCCGCCGGAGGCGATTCCCTATCTCTACACGAGCCGTTCTTCCTGGGCGTAGCGTTTGACGAAGGCCTTGGCCTCGTCCAGGTTGTGCACATCGCCCGCGATCTGGGCCTTGAGCAGCGCCTCGCGGATGATGCCCACGGTGGGGCCAGGGTTCAGGCCCGTGGCCTGCATGATGTCGCGGCCGTTGAGCAGCGGCTCCAGGGCCTCTTCGGGCGTGTCGGCGCGTTCGAACATCTTCAGGTTGTGGTTGAACTCGCGGTAGGAGCCGTTTCTGGCCTTGATGTCCGCGCGGACCATCTCCAGGATGCGCGGGTATTCGTCGATGGCCTTGAGCCGGCGCATGCCCTTGTCGGTGAGCATGAAGTGCGGGCGCATGTGGTCGCGCACCAGGGTGCAGATGAGGTCGATGTCCTCGGGCGGGAAGTGCAGGCGGTTCAGGATCTTGCGCGTGACCTTGGAGCCCACGCGGTGGTGCTGGAAGAAGCTCCACTGGCCGTCGGAGTACTCGGCGGTGTAGAGCTTGCCCACGTCGTGGAACATGCAGGCCAGCGTGCCGTACCAGTCGTAGGGCAGCACCTCGGGGTAGCGGCGCATGACCTGGACGGTGTGGGCGAAGACGGTCTCCTCGCCTTCCTCGGGGTTCTTGATCTGCTTGACGCGGGCCAGGGCCGCGATCTCCGGGATGAGCCCGTGCAGGATCTGGCACTCGAACAGGAGCTGCACGAACTGCCAGAGGTTCTCGGCCTCGACCTTGCGCCACTCGTCCATGATGTTGGCCACGGGGCAGTAGTCCAGCACGCGGCGCGCGCCCCGGATGATGGCCATCCAGGTGTTGGGCTCGATGGGCAGGTGGTAGTTGGCGGCGAAGCGCATGGCCCGCACGGCCAACAGGTAGTCCTGCTTGAGCACCTGGTCGGGAAAGCCCTTGATGCGCACCATGCCCTCGTCGAAGTCGGCCAGGCCCTGGTCCTGCTCCTGGGGGCTGGGCAGATACGGGCAGGCGGAGGAGAGCGGAATCTCGCCCTTCTGCTCCAGGATCTTAAGCAGGCGCGGGGTGAGCCGGGCCACGCACTCCTCGGGGTGGGCGCCGTCGTCCACGCTGGCGCTGTGGAAATAAAAGGTCACGCTGTTCTGGCGGATGAGCCCGGTGACGCCGTGCTCCGTGCAGGACTCCACATTCGGGAACAGGCGTTTCAGGCCGTCGAAGTCTAGTTCCGTGCTGATGTCCATGGCCAGAACGTCTCCGCCATCGGCCTCGGCCAGAACGGTCTTTTGCAGGCGAGCGTTGATGACGTAGGCGTCGTAGCCGTTGCGCATGATGCTTTTGCACAGGCTCACGGCGTCCTTGAAAGGCTGGCTCATTCTTCCTCCATATGGGCGTCCCGCCCTGCGGGACCGGGCACATCCGGCCCTGCGCTGTGCCGGGCCGGGGGTTCGTAAGGCTTGGCGGGCCTATGCGCCCGTTGGCTCAATGTCTAGCACGGATTTGCCCGCAAGGAAATGGGCCACAACCCTCCCGCGCAGGGTGCGGCCCAAGAGCGGGGTGTTCTTGCTCTTGCTCTTCATGGTCTGCGGGCCCACGACCCACGGGGCATCCTGGTCGAAGAGCAGGAAGTCCGCCGGGTCGCCGGGGGCAAAGGAGTTGAGCGGCAGGCCGAAGCGCTGGCAGGGGGCGGTGGTCCATGCGCGCAGGAAGGCGTCGAAGGGCAGCTTGCCCGCGCGCACCAGCTCCCAGGTGGTCGAGAGCGCCGTGTCCAGGCCGGAGATGCCGCAGGGCGCGGCGTCGAACTCGACCTCCTTCTCGTGCGCGGCGTGGGGCGCGTGGTCGGTGGCCAGCATGTCGATGGTGCCATCGGAAAGCGCGTCGAGCAGCGCCTCCACGTCGGCCCGGGGCCTGAGCGGCGGGTTGACCTTGGCCTGTGCGCTGTAGCCCGCCACCTCGTCCTCGGTCAGGGTCAGGTAGTGCGGGCAGGTTTCGGCGGTGACGTCGACGCCGCGAGCCTTGGCCGCGCGGATCACGGCCACGCTCTTTTCGCAGGAGATGTGCGCCAAGTGGATGGGCGCTCCCAGATACTCGGCCAGGAGCACGTCGCGCGCGGCCTGGATGGCCTCGGCGATGTCCGGCTGGCCAGCCAGGCCCAGGCGGCTGGAGACTGCGCCCTCGTTCACGCCCGCAGCCGGGGCCAGCCAGGGGTCCTCGCAGTGGTCGATGACCACGCGGCCCAGGTCCTGGCAGTACTCCATGGCCCGGCGCAAGAGCTCGGTGCTCTCGACAGGCCTGCCGTCGTTGGAAAAGGCCCTGCACCCGGCGTCCTTGAGGTCGGACATGGAGGCCAGCTCCTGGCCGTGCAAGCCCTTGGTCAACGCGCCGATGGGGAACAGGCGCGGACCGTGCGGCCAGCTCTTGCGGGCCTGCTCGAGCATGAACTCGGTGACGCTGGCGGTGTCGTTGACGGGCCGGGTGTTGGCCATGCACATGAGGTTCGAGAACCCGCCCTGTGCTGCGGCCCCAAGGCCGGAGGCGATGTCTTCCTTGTATTCCTGGCCGGGCTCGCGCAGGTGCGTGTGCACGTCGGTCAGGCTCGGCAGGAGCAGCAGCCCGCGCGCGTCGACCTCTTTGGCGGCCTGCACGTCCAGGCTGCCCGCAGGCACCACGGACACGATGCGGCCCTTGGCCACCAGCACGTCGACCAGTTGGCCTTTGGGATGCTTGATCATACCCAGTTGGCCCAGTTGACCCCGCTGGATTTTCGGCTGTGAGCCCTTCTGGCTGCCGGCTTTGGCCTGGCTTTTCAGGGAGCCGAGCCAAAGGGCGCTCTTCACCGCGAGATCGAGTTTTTTGACCTGTTGTGGTTTGTTGTTCTCGGGCATGGCGGCTCCTGTTCCTTTGTATTCAGGCGGGGATGCCGGGCTGTGCGGCGTCCGGGGACTTGCGGGTCAGGTAGAGGTAGAGCAGGGCCATGCGCACGGCCACCCCGTTCTCCACCTGCTCCAGGATCAGGCTCTCGGCGCTGTCGGCCAGGGCCGAGTCGATCTCCACGCCCCGGTTGATGGGGCCGGGGTGCAGCACGCAGGCTCCCGGCGCGGCCAGGGCCATGTGCCGGGGCGAGAGCCCGAAGGTGCGCGCGTACTCGCGCAGGCCGGGCAAGAGTCCCGCCTGCTGGCGCTCCAGCTGCAGGCGCAGGCACATCACCGCGTCCACGCCGTCCACGGCCTTGGCGACGTCGGAGAAGACCGTGACCGGCCAGGTGTCCAGGCGCGGCGGCAGAAGCGTCCTGGGGCCGCACAGGCGCACGTTCGCGCCGAGCATGGTCAGGAGCAGAACATTGGAGCGCGCCACGCGGCTGTGGGCGATGTCGCCCAGGATGAGCACGGTCTTGCCCGCGAACCCGCCCGCCCAGCGGCGGCTCAGGGTCAGGGCGTCGAGCAGGGCCTGGGTCGGGTGGGCGTGGCGACCGTCACCGGCGTTGATGACGCTGCACTCCAGGCGCTCGGCCAGGAATTGCGCGGCCCCGCTGGAGGCGTGGCGGATGACGATGCCGTCCGGGTTCATGGCCTGCAGGGTCAGCGCGGTGTCCTTGAGGGTCTCGCCCTTGGCCAGGCTGGAGCCGCTCTTGGCCAGGGCAAAGGTGTCCGCGCTGAGGCGCTTGCCAGCCATGTCGAAGCTGGTCTTGGTGCGCGTGCTGGCCTCGGCAAAGAACAGCACCACGCTGCGGCCCTTGAGGGTTGGCACCTTTTTCACCGGGCGGCTGTTGATCTCCCGGAAATAGGCGGCGGTGGCCAGGACGTGGCGCACCTCTTCCGCCGAGAGCTGGGAGATGTCGAGCAGGTCCTTGTGTTTCCACTGCATGGCGGCGTCCTTCCTCCCCGGCAGAGCTTGCTGGCCGGGCTGCCCCGCTTGGGGCGGGTTGGTCAAATTCCTTTGAGAAATGCGTCCAGCACCGGCTGCGGAACCACGGAGAAGCGCGCCGCCCGGCCCGGGGCCAGGCTGCCGAGCGTATTCTCCAAGCCAAAGAAGCGCGCCGGGTTCGCGGTGACGAGCGCCAGGCCCTGGCCCAGGCTGAGCACGCCGGGATTCTGCGCAGCCAGCCAGGCCAGCTCGCCGTAGGGGTCCAGGTCGACGTTGGAGCACAGGCCGTCCGTGCCCAGGCAGACGTTGACCCCGGCCTCCAGGAACTTCGCCAGCGGGGCCTGGCCCACGCCGATGTAGTCGTTGCTGCGCGGGCACAGGCACACGCTGGCCCGGCCCTGGGCGATGAGCGCGATGTCCCCGTCCGTCACGGTGACGCAGTGCACACACAACGTCTGCTCGTCCAGCAGGCCCAGCTCGTGCGCCAGGGGCACCGGGCGCTGGCCGGGCGCGGTATAGTCGGAAATGACCCCGCGCGAGCGCAGGAGGTCCAGGAAGAGGCTCTGGCCGGTGAGCAGGATGGCGTCCTCCTCGGCGTGCTCGGCCAGGTGCAGGGAAAAGGGCAGGCCCCGGCCATTATTGGCGGCCGTGGACACGGCCTTGGCCGCGCGCAGGAGCTCCCCGCTGGTGCTGTACAGGGCGTGCCCGGCCACGGCGCAGATGCCGCGCCCGCTCTCGGCCCCGTCACGCGCCTGATGCAGCAGCGCTGCGGGTGGTTCTGGCACCACGCTGCCGATGGCCTCCTGGAAGGAGGTGAAGAAATGTCCGCTTGAGGCCAGAATCTCGGCCAGGAGCGGGGCGTTGCGGGTGCTGATGTCGGCCACGAAGGCGCAGCCGCGGCTCTCCAGCCGGGTCAGCTCGCTGCGCACCAGCGGCTGGTCCACCCCATAGGCGTTGTTGGCCAGCAGGCTCTCGACCCAGGTCACGAAGCCCTGGCCCTGGGTGGTCTTGCCCAGCAGGTGCGTCATCTCCAGGTGGGTGTGGCTGTTGAAGGTGGCCGGGGCCAGGGTCAGCCCGCCCAGGTCGCGCACCGGGCCGGCATGGGTGCGGCGGATGTGGTCAAAGGGCCCCACGTCCAGGATCAGCTGGTCGTGGACCACGACGGCGGCGTCCTCAAGGAGGGGCCAGCCGGGTGTCATGGGCGCGACGCGGGCCGCGCGGAAGATCTCGGGCATGGTTGTGACTTGGGTGTTGAGGTTCAGGCGGGCGGCTTGTGTCGCCTGTGCCCGCCGGGCCACCATAGCCATTTCCCCAGGCGTTGCAAGGCCGTGGGGCTCGCTGGACGGCCTTTGGCCCATTATTCTCCTGTCGGAGCAGGGTCTCCGGCAAAAAAAAGGGAGGCTTGCGGCCTCCCTGGTCTCGTCACATGGACAGTATCTCGCACTGCGGCTCAGTGAGCAGGAACTTGCCCTCCTCGATCCATCTCTTGAGGGTCTCGGCGATCTCCAGCGAAATGGTGTAGCTCGTCACCGGCACCGTGGGCGTGACGCGGTCGTTGACCGTGATGCTGCCGCTTTTCAACTCCTCGAAGTTCACGTGGCTGATGGTGCGCTGTATCCCGTTGGGGTAGTCATAGCCGTAGTCCTTGACGGGCATCTGGATGTCCGCGTCGGCCACGCCGGTGAACCAGGCCATCTCCTCGTCCAGGATGGGGATGGGGATGCCCACGCCCATGTTCAGCGAGCAGCCGTAGCCGATGAGCGACACGCCGCGCACGTAGCGCGGGTCCATGCCCTTGAGGTTGCCCTTGAGCATCAGCGTGCCCGAGGCCGAGAGCGGGATGCCGCGCTCGTTGCGCGCAGGCTTGGCGTTGTGCTGGGTGCCCGCGCCGATGACGTAGCCCACCGAGCCGCCCATGAAGATCCGCGTGCCCAGGCCGATGGTGCGCAGGAAGGGATCGTTGAACAGGGGCGAGAGCTGGCCCGCGGTGGCGTAGTTGGCGTTGCGGCAGCCGGGCTTGAGCGGGCCCATGTAGGTATAGATGGTGCGCCCGGACATGTTCACGGCGCAGTTGTAGTTCTGGTAGCAGTTGCGCGGATTGAGCAGCCAGGCGCCCGGCAGGCTGGCCAGGGTGACGTCCTTCTCCAGCTCCCGGCGCGGGTAGCAGTCCGTGCCGTAGGACTTGGCGCGCAGGCGCACGGGCTTGCCACGCAGCAGGTCCTCGATGACATGCCCGCCGCCGTAGGCGAAGCGGCCGGGGTAGACCTTGTTCAGGGGATCGTCGGCGCTGGGCTCGGTGGCGCCGCAATAGGCGTCCACGGCGGCCAGGCCAGCGTAGCAGGGCACGTTGTTCAGCCAGACCTGGCTGGCCTTCATCAGCGGCGGCTCCTGGCCGAAGTTGAAGAGCATGCCCGACGAGCACATGGGCGAGAAGGTGCCCGTGGTGACGACGTCGACCTCGCGGGCGGCCTTGGTCTTGCCCAGGCGGCGGACGGTCTCGACCATCTCCTCGGCCGTGAGCACCACGGCTTTGCCCTTCTGGATGCGCTCGTTGATCTCGGCGATGGTCTTTCCGGTCTTGGCTTTCCCGGCCATGTGCGTCCTCCGCTGCTGGAACTCGTGCTGCTTCCGGCCGCGCCCACTGCGGGCGGCGGCGGCTATCGGTCGTCTGCTTTTTACGTTGCCGCGCTTACTTGTCCGCGCGGAACTCCGGCGCAAGAAAATCC
>Ga0154365_1004_pt4 | contig 11704 bp, 6 predicted proteins | sample RifGroA2_FD_115893 | JGI IMG/M metagenome (GOLD analysis project Ga0154365, IMG submission 115893) | Desulfovibrionales bacterium GWA2_65_9
AAGGCGAGAACAGCCTTCTTACAGGCCGACGAGCTGGCCCGCAGCATGGGCCTGCGCGACAGCCAGTGGCGCGCCCTGCACGGCTTGGCCCGGCTGGATGTCAGCGCAGGGAAGAGACAGGAGGCCAAGGCCCTGCTCAACCAAGCCGTGGACGTCATCGAGGGCATGCGCTCCGAACTCAAGGTGGACCAGCTCAAGGACGGCTTCATCGCCGACAAGGCCGTGGTCTACGAGGACCTGGTGACGCTCCTGGCCGACATGGGCGAGGTCGCCGAGTCCTTCCGCACAGCCGAGCGCTCCCGCGCCCGCAACCTCATCGACCTGCTCGGCAACAAGCGCCGCGCCCCGCAGCGCAAGGAGGACCAGGCCCTCTACGACCGCATCAGCGCCGTGCGCACCCGCCTGCATGAACAGGAGTCGCTGCTGGCCAGCGCCCAGAGCACAAACGAGCGCGAGGTCTACGCCAAGGGCGTCAAGCGCCTGCAGGACGACTACCGCGACATCCTGCTGGAAATCCAGGCCAACCGGCCGGACATCGCCAGCCTGGTCAGCGTGAACCCGCTGACCCTGCCCGAAGTGCAGAAGATGCTCGAACCCGGCGTGGCGCTGCTGACCTACTACGTCACGGCGGGTGAAATCCTCTGCTGGACCGTGGATCGGGAGCGCGTGGACCTGACGCGCACGCGCCTGGGCCGCGACACCCTGGGCAAGCTGGTCCTGACCTACCGGCGCATGCTCCAGAACCTGGAGCCTGTGGAGGCGCACTCTAGGGAACTCTACAAGCTGCTCCTGGCCCCGGTGCTGCCCAAGCTCACAGGCGTGAAGATCCTGGGCATCATCCCCCACGACAGCCTGCACACCCTGGCCTTCGCCACGCTCACCGACGGCGAATCGAGCCTGCTGGACCGCTACCCGCTGTTCCAGCTGCCATCCGCCAGCGTGTTCAAGTTCACGCTCGAGCGGCGCCGCGCCGAGCGCAACACCAAGGTGCTGGCCGTGGGCAACCCGGACCTGCACGACCAGTCGCTGGAGCTGCCCTTTGCCGAGCGCGAGGTGGGTTCGCTGGCCTGGAACTACCCGAACATGACCGCGCTGACCCGCGACAAGGCCACCAAGAGCTGGATATCCGAGCACATAGCCGAGTTCGGCATCATCCACCTGGCCACCCACGGCGAGTTCGACCCCGTGAACCCGCTGTTCTCCGCGCTCAAGCTGGTCAGCGACAAGAAGGAAAAGGACGGCGACCTGGAAGCCGCCGAGATCTTCGATCTCAGGATCACGGCGGACCTGATCGTGCTCTCGGCCTGCCAGACGGGCCTGGGCAAGGTCACCAGCGGCGACGAGGTCCAGGGCCTGAACCAGGCCTTCCTGTATGCCGGAACCCACGCGCTGGTTTCGAGCCTTTGGAGGGTGAGCGACATCTCCACGGCCATGCTCATGAAGCAGTTCTACCGCGAGTACCAGACCCGGCCCAAGGCCGAGAGCCTGCGCCGGGCCATGCTGCACGTGAAGAACCGCTTCCCGCACCCCGGCTACTGGGGCGCGTTCACCCTGTCCGGGGACTACAAGTAGGGATATAAACAACGATGATGAACATGCACACGCTTCTGCGCACACTTGGCCTGACGGCTGTCTGCCTGCTCGCGCTGCTGGCCGGGCAGGCCGTGGCCGCGCAACCCCTTGGGACCGCCCTCTGGACCGCCACGGACAGGACACCGCTCCGGGCCGGGCACTCCGGCGAAGCGGCTGTGCTCAAGGACCTGCCGCGCGGCATGCCGGTGCGGCTCATCCGTGGCGAGGGGGCCTGGCTCCTGGTCCGTGAGCCCGGCGGGGTGCAAGGCTGGGCCTACCAGGGCCACCTGGAGGCATTGCCCCCGGCTCCGGCCGAAATCGACCTCTTCGCCCCGCTGCCAGGGAGCCTGGTGCTGGCCGAGTCCGCCGACACCAGCCGCAGCTCGCGCTCGGTGCGGCCGGTGCGCAGCCAGGATACGGAAGCGTTGTGGGCCGTGCTGGAGCTGCCGCTCTCCCGGCAGGACCTGGAGCAATTCCTGCGCGAGGGCGGCATCGGCGAGTACGCCCGGGTAAGCCCGCAGACCAGCGGCGGCCCGCTCAAGCTGCCGGTGCTCAAGGCCGTGACAACGCCGGGCGGAGAGGCCGAGCGCCTGCTGGGCCTGAACCTCGCCGTGGCCGTGGTGCGCCGGGTGGCCAAACCGGCCTTCGGCACGCAGCTCCAGCGCTACGTCAACCTGGTGGGCCTGAGCGTGGCGCGCTTTGCCCCGGGAAACGCCCTGGCCTACCGCTTCGTGGTGCTGGACAGCCCGAACCCGCAGTCCTTCAGCCTGCCCGGAGGCTTCATCATGCTCACCACCGGGCTCTTGCAGGCCCTGGACAACGAGGCGCAGCTGGCCCTTGTGCTGGCGCACGAATCGGCCCAGGCCTCGCTTGGGCATGTCTGGGCCGGGGCCAGGCGGACGCAGTTCTTCCGGTCCGGCGGGGCCATGACCGATCAGGGCGTGCAGTCGCCGCTGTTCGCGCAGATGCTGGGTGAGGTGCTGGAAATGGTGCTGCGCCAGGGCCTGGGGCAATACCCGGAGGGACAGAGGCAGGAGGGCCAGCGGCAGGAAGGCCAGCGGCAGGAGTTCCAGGCCGACACAGCGGCAGTCCAGATGGCCTACCGCGCGGGCTACGACCCTTTGCAGCTGGCAGCGGCCATCCGCAACGTGGAGCGGGCGGCGGACAAGTCCGAGGCCGGGACCGGGGCGAAATGGAACGACCTGCGCCAGCCCGTGGCCAGACGCCTCAAGCACATCCAGGCCCTGCTGCTGCAGCTGCCCATGCAGGACGGCCTGGCCCTTGGCACGGAGCGCTTCCGCGCCAACCGCTGAGCCGCGGTCAGCTGTTCCTGTTCCTCGCGTCCTGTCCGAAACGCTTCGCGCCTACTGTCCGAGACGCTTGGCGTCCTCAATGGCCTTGCGCGCATCAGGCGGGATGTCCTGCTCCGTGGCCGGGCCGGTGGACGGATAGTCCTTGTTGCCGATGCGCACCGCGCCGCCCTTGTTGACCACCCTGCCGGTGCTGGTCTTGATCTTGCCCTTTTCCAGGCCTGCGGCGGCCTCGCGCTGGATGGCCTCCTTCTCGGCCCTGGCCTCGGCCTTGGCGGCGGCCTTGAGCGCCTCCTTCTCGGCCCTGGCCTGAGCCTTGAGCGCTTCCTTGTCGCGCTCGCGCTCGGCCTTGGCCGCAGCCTTGGCGGCGGCCTTCTCGGCGTCCCTCGACGCGTCGTGGGGCACCACGGCGGCCTTGCCGTCGCGAACGATCACATCCATGCCGGGCCGGTACTTCTGCTCCTGGAGCACGCCGTCCAGGTAGATCTTCTCGCCGTCGATGACCACGCTGTTCCGGCTTGCCTTGCCGGTTTTCCAGTCGCCCACCACCACGTTGGTCACGTCGTCCGCAGCCACGGCGTTTGAGGCCACGGCAATACTGCCGAAAGCGCAGGCCAGTGCGGCCAGAACCAGGATGGACAAAAGCCTACGGGACATGGGCACCTCCTTCGCGCGCAAGCGCGGCACGGGGGACGTCAAGAAACGCGCACGGCCTCGGTGACGGACTCCACGAGCCGGATCTTGTCCAGCACGCCGTAGAGTTGTTGCAGGTCCTTGACCTCGACGGTGAACTCCATCACCGCATTGCCGTCCATGTTGGACTGGAAAGAGCCGGAGGAGATGTTCACGTCATCGCTGGTCAAGAGCGCCGTGACCTGGGACAGCGCCCCCTTGAAATTGCGGCAGACGATGCGGATCTTGGACGGATACGGCTTGTCCTCCACGCCCTCCCAGCTGACGGAGATGACGCGGTCGGTCTCAAAGCCCTTGATGTTGGGACAATTCAGGGAATGGATGGTCACCCCGCGCCCGCGCGTGATGTAGCCCACGATGGGCTCGCCGGGCAGGGGGTTGCAACAGCTGGCGAAACGAAAGAGCACGTCGTCCACGCCGGAGAGCTTGATGCCCTCGCCCTTCTTGGCGGGCTTGGCGGGTTCCTCGGGCGGCGCCGCCTCGGCGGCCTTGCGCTCGTCGGCCAGCTTCTCGGCCAGCTTCTCCCCGGGGTGGAGCATGGCGTAAAGCTTCTGGAGCACCTTGCGCGGGGTCAAGCGCGCGTAGCCCACCTGGGAGAGCAATTCGTCCACGCTCTGGCAGGAGAACTCCTCGGCCAGCTTGTGGACATGCCCGTCCTTCAGGGCCTTGGCGTAGTTGACCCCGAGCTTGCGGCCCTCCTTTTCGAGCATCTCCTTGGCCAGGGCAATGCTGCGGGCGCGCTCCTCGGTGCGGATGTACTGCTTGATGCGCGTCTTGGCGCGCGCGGTCTTGACGAACTTGAGCCAGTCGCGGCTGGGGTTGCGGTGGTTGTCGGTGATGATCTCCACGCGGTCGCCGTTTTTCAGCGCCGTGCCCAGCGGCACCAAACGCCCGTTGACCTTGGCCCCGGCGCAGTGGTCGCCGACAACGGAGTGCACGGCGTAGGCGAAGTCCACCGGGGTCGCGCCCTCGGGCAGCTCCTTGATGTCGCCGCGCGGGGTGAACACGTAGACCTCGTCCTGGAACAGGTCGATGCGCAAACTGGCCATGAACTCGCGCGGGTCCTGGAGATCGCGCTGCCAGTCCAGGATCTGCCTGAGCCAGGTGAAGCGCTCGGCATCACGGTTGCTGCCCTTCTTGCCCTTCTCCTTGTACTGCCAGTGCGCGGCCACGCCGTACTCGGCCACGCGGTTCATCTCCTCGGTGCGGATCTGGATCTCGATGCGCTCCCCGTCCGGGCCGATGACCGTGGTGTGCACGCTCTGGTACATGTTGGCCTTGGGGATGGAGATGTAGTCCTTGAAACGCCCGGTGACCGGCTTCCAGATGGAGTGGATAAGGCCCAGAACCGCATAGCAGTCTTTGAGACTGCCCACGATGATGCGAAACGCGATGAGGTCGAAGATCTGGTCCAGGCCCAGGTTCTGCTGGAGCATCTTGTTGTAGATGCTGTAGCGGTGCTTGGTGCGCCCGGCCACGCGGCCCTTGATGTCGTTCTCCTTAAGCATCTCGGAAATGAGGCCCGTGACCTTGTCGATGTACTCCTGGCCGGAGGTGTGGTGGCTGGCCACGCCCTGGTCGATCTGCTCGTACACGTCGGGCTTCAGGTACTTGAGGCAGAGGTCCTCAAGCTCGCGCTTGGTGCGGTGCAGGCCCAGGCGGTTGGCCAGGGGCGCGTAGATCTCAAGCGTCTCCTGGGAGATCAGGCGCTGCTTCACCGAGGGCTGGAAGTCCAGCGTGCGCATGTTGTGCAGGCGGTCGGCCAGCTTGACCATGAGCACGCGGATGTCCTCGGCCATGGCCAGGATCATCTTGCGGATGTTCTCGGCCTGGGCCACGGCCTTGGACTCGAACTGCATCTTGCTGATCTTGGTCACGCCGTCGACGATGTCGGCCACTTCCTCGCCGAAGAGCTCCTCGATCTCGTCGATGGTGGTGCGGGTGTCCTCCACCGTGTCGTGCAGGAGCCCGGCGGCCACAGTGGCCTCGTCGAGCTTCATGTCGGCCAGGATGCTGGCCACGCTCATGGGGTGCGAGAGATACGGCTCCCCGGACAGGCGCGTCTGGCCCACATGGGCCTGGGCCGTGAAGATATACGCCTTCTGGATCAGCTCCAGGTCCGGCTTGTCGATGTATGTGGCCACCTTGTCGGTGATCTCATTGATGCGGATCATTATTGTGTCAGCTCCGGGCCCTCTTTGGCCCCTTGTATCCACCAGCGGATGAAGTTGTAGGCGATGCCGGCCGGCGCGGGTTCGATGCCCTGCACCCGGGCCTGGACCATGGGCAGGGCCAGGGGCACATAAAGGAAGCAGTAGGGCTGGTCCTCGTGGAGGATCGCCTGGATGCGGTCATAGATGGGCTTGCGCTTCTTCTGGTCCAGCAGCCTGCGCCCGCGCTCCAGAAGCTCGTCCAGCTCAGGGTTCTTGTAGCCCACGAAATTCAGCCCGCCAGGCACGGCCTTGGACGAGTGCCAGACGTCATAGAGGTCCGGGTCCTGGACGATGTTCCAGCCGATGATGATCGCATCGAAGCGGCCCTTGTCCACGAATTCCTTGATGAAGGCGGCCCACTCCACGGTGCGGATCTCGACCGCGATGCCCAGGGCCGCAAGCCTGCTCTGGACGATGATGGCCGTCTTGATGCGCGGGCTGTTGCCCTGGTTGGTCAGGATGGTGAAGGCAAAGCTCCGGCCGTCCTTGTCCTTAAGCGGGCCATTTGGTGTGCGGCGCGTCCAGCCGGCCTCGGCCAGGAGCCGTTTGGCCTTGGCCGGGTCATACTCGTTGGCCGGGATGTCCTTGTCATAGGCCCAGGTGCCGGGCTTGTAGGGGCCATTTGCCGCCTGGCCCAGGCCGGAGAGCACCCCGCGCACGATCTCGTCCTTGTCGAGCGCGTGGTTGATGGCCCGGCGCACGCGCACGTCGGAAAAAAGCCTGCTCCTCAGGTTGAAGCCCATATAGGTGTAGGCCGAAGCCACGTACTGGAACTTGCGGAAATTGGCCGCCCAGTCCTGGCCCTCGGTCTGGTAGAGGTACTGCTGGGGCGAGAGGTTGATCTCGTCCAGGTTGCCGGACTTGAGCTCCATGAACTGGGTGGACTGGTCCGGGATGACGCGCATGACCACCTCGTCAATATACGCGCGGCCCTCGAAATAGTCCGGGTTGGCCACCAGCACCAGCCGGTCGCCGGAGGTCCACTCTTTCAGCATGTACGGCCCGGCGCCAACAGGCTGGCGCGAGAGCGGGGTCTTGAGCAGGTCCTGGCCCTCCAGCAGGTGCCGGGGCAGGATGGCGTGGGCCCAGGTGACCAGGGCCCGGGCAAAGGGCTTGTCGTAGCGCACCTCGAAGGAATATTCGCCCGTGAGCTTGAACTCCTTCACGGCCAGGAAGTCCTCGGCGTAGGCCGTGGGCGTCTTGGGGTCGATCATGAGCTTGTAGGTGAACTCCACGTCGCGCGCGGTGAGGGGCACGCCATCGGTCCAGCGGATGCCCTTCTTCAGGGTGAACTTGAGCAGCCGCCCGTCCTCCAGGATCTCGAAGGATTCCGCGGCCAGCGGCACGAGGTTGATGTCCTTGTCGTACTTGAGCAGGCCCACGTAGATGAGGTCGGCGATCTCGTGCGAGGCGGAATCCGAGGCCAAGGGCGGAATCAGGTTGCTTGGCTCACCGATGGTCGCCTGCACCAGGCGGCCCCCAAATTGCGGCGCGGCGGAGGAAGCAGGCCGCGCGTCCGCCGGGGCGGGCTTGGGGCGAACGGAAGCAACGGGCGCATTTTTGCCCTCGCCCTGGCCACACGCGGCCAGAAACATAAGCGCCAGAACGAGCGCCAGTGTTCGCTTCCGTAGCATCATCAATCCTCTTGCCAAATCTCAAAACCTTGCGCATATACTGAGCGAAGCGTTGCTGTCGCCAACACTATGGCCCAGACCACGTAAAAAGCCAAGCAGCCCTTGCTTTTGCGGCGGCCATTGCTATACTCTCGCATTCGCGTCTGATAACGTGGCTCATCGCGACCGCGTCTGACGCACGATACAGCCCGTAAGGAGTTTTCTGCTTCATGCCTATCGCCGATGAGAACAGGGTCCGGGAGATCCTCACCCGTTTCGTCCGGGAGACGATCCCTGACTATATTGTGGAGAATTCCGCCGCCATTGTCGAGTCCGATGGCGTGCAAAAACTCGACATCAAGCAGCGCGACCAGTTCCTGGACGTGGACGGGCAGGTGCAGGGCGACGATTTCCAGATGTACACCTCGGAGCTCGGTCTCAACCTGAGCGACGGCACCATCAGTTCCTACTGCAACTGCCCGGACTCCTTCTCCGGCGTCTGCCGCCACGTGGGGGCCACGGCGCTCAAGATGCTCAAGTCGCTCTCCAGCGCCAAGAAGACCGATGTGCCCAAGCCGCGCACGGACTGGCGGCAGACCTTCCGCACCTTCTTTTCCACGGAGCTTGAGCCCGAGCCGGGCAAGCACTACCTGGTATTTCGCCTGTTCCCGGAGCCCGGACGCCTGCAGGTGTCCTTTGCCCGCGCCCGCCAGAACAAGTCCGGCATCTCCACCGTGCAGCAGGACATCACGCTGGAGCAGATCATCAAGAACCCGGACTGGTGCGAGATTTCGCCCGGACTGCCCAAGGTCGCGGGCATGATCGCCCATTACCTGGACTACCAGGGCCACCGGGTGGAGCTCCCTGCGGGCCTGCATTCCTGGTTCTTCCGGGCCATCAAGAACGAATACTACATCTACCTGCGCGACACCGACCAGCCCGTGCGCATCGAGAACAAGACCCTGCAGCTCAAGCTCTCGCCGCAACTCTCCGAAGACGGCCTGGGCTTTGACCTGCTGCTCTCGCGCGAGGACCGCCCGCCGTTCTCCATCCGCAGGGAGGACGAGATCTATTTCTACGGACGCCTGCCCCTGTGGCTCTACTGGAAGGGCAGCTTCCACCCCGTGCAGACCGGGCTGGACCCCGAACTCATCCAGGAGATGGTCGAGCAGGCGCCCATCGTGCCCCATGCCGACATCTCCGAGTACCTGGACCGCGTGTGGACCAAGATCCCCGTCTCCGACCTCTACGGCCAGGAGGACTTCCTGGAGCGCATGGGGCCGATCTTCCAGCCGGCGGAGTTCAACCCCAAGCTCTTCCTGGACGAGGAAGGCAGCCTGCTCGTGCTCAAGATCCACTGCATGTACGACACCGAACACGGCGAGGTCACGCTGCCCGGCCCCAACCCGGACCTGCAGACCGGCAGCTACCGCTACGCCGACAAGAGCTACCTGATCCGCCGCGCCCAGGACGAGGAGGCCGTGCTCTTCGCCGAGCTCCAGCACATGGGCTTCCAGCCCAGGAGCAACCACACCTGGTTCATGGAGCAGGAGGCGGCCATCAACTTCCTGCTGGACTTCTACCCCATGCTGGTCGAGGGCTACCGCGTCTACGGCGAGCAGAACCTGACACGCTACAAGGTGCGCCTGAGCAAGCCGGAGATCGTGGCCGAGGTCACGAGCGACGAGGAGAACAAGTGGTTCACCCTCGACCTCACCGTGCAGTACGACGACCAGAAGGTGCCCATCGAGGAGATCTGGAAGGCCTGGGTGCAGAAGAAGCGCTACGTGCAGCTGAAAGACGGCTCCTACACCAGCCTGCCCGAGTCCTGGCTCAGGCGCCTGGGCCACAAGCTCAAGGCCCTGGGCTTCGACCCCGAGAAGCCGCCACAGAAAAAGTTCCAGCAGTTCGAGGCCCCGGTGCTGGACAACCTGCTGGACGACATGCCCGGCGCCAAGACCGACGCCTACTTCGTGAAGCTGCGTGAGAAAATCAGCAACTTCGAGCAGATACGCCAGCTGCCTCCGCCCAGGGGCCTGAACGCCACCCTGCGCCCCTATCAGGTCATGGGCATGAGCTACCTGAATTTCCTGCGCGACTACGGCTTCGGCGGCATCCTGGCCGACGAAATGGGCCTGGGCAAGACCGTGCAGACCCTGGCCTTCCTGCTCTCGCTCAAGGAGCGCGGGGCCAAGGGGCCGAGCCTCATCGTGGTGCCCACCAGCGTGCTGCCCAACTGGGAGCGCGAGGCCGCAAAATTCGTGCCCGCCATGTCGCGGCTGACCATCTACGGCGCCAAGCGCGACGATCTGTTCATCCGCATCAAGGACTCGGACCTGATCATCACCACGTACGCCCTCCTGCGCCGCGACCTGGAGGAGCTGTGCAAGTACAAGTACACCGTGGTCATCCTGGACGAGGCCCAGAACATCAAGAATCCGAACACCATCACGGCCCGCTCCGTGCGCCGCCTGGACGCCGAGATGCGCCTGTGCCTGTCCGGCACGCCCATCGAGAACAACCTCTTCGAGCTCTGGAGCCTGTTCGAGTTCCTCATGCCCGGCTTTTTGGGCTCGCAGCACGCCTTCCAGCGCGGCATCGTCAAGCCCATCAAGGACGCCGACGAGGAGACGCTGGACTACCTGCGCTCCCGCGTGAAGCCGTTCATCCTGCGGCGCACCAAGAACGAGGTGGCCAAGGACCTGCCGCCCAAGATCGAGACCACGCACTACTGCGAGCTGGCCGACGAACAGCGCGACCTCTACGGCGCGCTCGCCGCCAGGCTCAAGGCCCAGGTGCTCCGGGACGTGGACGAGAAGGGCCTGGCCAAGAGCCAGATGTCCATCCTGGACGCGCTGCTCAAGCTGCGCCAGATCTGCTGCCACCCGCGCCTGCTCAAGCTGGACATCCCGGGCATCAACACCAACCTGCCCTCGGGCAAGTTCGACGCCTTCAAGGATCTGGTGACCGACATCGTGGAAGGCGGGCACAAGGTGCTGGTGTTCTCGCAGTTCGTGCAGATGCTGCACATCATCCGCTCCTGGCTGCAGATCCGCGAAGTGCCCTTCGCCTATCTCGACGGCTCGAGCAAGGACCGCTTCGAGCAGGTGGACAAGTTCAACGACACGCCGGAGATTCCGATCTTCCTCATCTCGCTCAAGGCGGGCGGCACGGGCCTGAACCTGACCAGCGCGGACTATGTCATCCACTACGACCCGTGGTGGAACCCGGCCGTGGAGAACCAGGCCACGGACCGCACCCACCGCAACGGCCAGAAGCGGCAGGGCTTCGCCTACAAGATGATCTGCCAGAACACGGTGGAAGAGAAGATCCTGAAGCTCCAGGAAATGAAGAAGGACGTGGCCGAGTCCATCATCCCCGGCCAGTCGGCCTTCAAGTCCCTGACCCGAGACGACCTGGAGATGCTCTTCGAGGTCTAAACGACCCCAGGCAGCACTACGCATGAACGCCGTCACCCGCCCGCTCATCCAGGCCTTCGACCAGCTCCAGGCCTTTGCCATGTCCGAGCCCACGCGTCGCAACGTGGGCAAGGCGCTCATCTTCTATTTCCTGGCGGCGCTGACCCTCATCGAGCTGAACAGCCTGGGCTGGCTGCCCACGTTCCTGGCCCGGAACATCTCGCTCAACCGCTTCGACGCCGTGACCCAGACCTTCACCCTGGTCCTGGTGCTGGAGGTGGTGGACCTGGTGTTCTCGCTGCCCAAGTCCACGTCCAAGTCCGTGGGCAAGCAGTTCGAGATCCTGGCGCTGATCCTCCTGCGCAACGCCTTCAAGGAGCTGACCAACCTGCCCTTCCCCATCGACATCACCGGCCACACGGACGTGCTCATCCGCCTGGCCACGGACGGCGGCGGCGCGCTGGTGGTGTTCGTGTTGCTGGGGGCCTACAAGCATGCCCAGCGTTGCGCGCCCAAGCACTGGGCCCCGGAGATCCTGGAAAAATTCATCGCGGCCAAGAAGCTGGTGGCGCTCATCGTCCTGGGCTCGTTTTTGTGCATGGGCCTGTACAACAGCTCTCTGTACCTGCGCGGCCTGCCGCCCATCGAGCTGTTCCACGACTTCTACACCGTGCTCATCTTCACGGACATCCTGATCGTGCTCATCGCCCAGCGCTACATGCCGGAATTCCACGCCATCTTCCGCAACTCCGGCTTCGCCCTGTCCACCCTGTTCATCCGCATGGCCTTGACCGCCGAGACCACCCTTTCGGTCATCGTGGGCGTTGGGGCCATGGTCTTCGCCGTGTGCCTGACCTACGCCTCCAACCGCTTCTACACCATCA